>Ga0255762_10004155_pt1 | contig 11198 bp, 6 predicted proteins | sample 101ome_16_FD_179962 | JGI IMG/M metagenome (GOLD analysis project Ga0255762, IMG submission 179962) | Coastal salt marsh microbial communities from the Groves Creek Marsh, Skidaway Island, Georgia - 101401AT metaG (version 2) | ecosystem: Environmental > Aquatic > Marine > Intertidal zone > Salt... | reverse complement strand
ATTGGCGATAACGTTTGCATGATATCGTTCTGCTGAAAGTTTGAAATATTTAGAAAGTAGTACTCCTTTTCGAATCTTTCAAAATCTGGCCACTCCATATTTGTAATATCATTACTGACTGAATTTAGTTTAAATAACAACAAATCCTCTTCTTTGATGTTTTTTCTTATACTTTTTTGTTTGGTGTAAATCGATTCTATAAAGTTGAGCAATTCTCTTTTTTTGGAACGAATTGAGTCGTTAAGCTTAAAAAGTTTTTGTAAATGTGTGAGTGAATTTTCTTCTTCTTGTTGAATATATCTATTAAATTCATCACTATTTTCATCATCAAAGATATAGTGGATCCACTTATCCCTATTTGTCATGAGCTCCAGTAAATATTTTTCGAGTTGGGGAAATTCAATATTTAAAGTATGAAGAATTTTATGAATGCTATCTGAATTGCTATCTGCATAAATAACTTTTTTTATGATCTCAGAATAGATAGGCTCGGGATCCTCGACAATAGAGGATTGGTATCCATATTGAGTCAGAAGGGGGGTGGAATTGATAATTTGTTGGTTAAGTGCATCAATGGTTAGGATATTAAACTCTGAGATGATTTCATCCACAGTTACACCTCTTTTTGCTATTTCCTTATTTAAAAGATCAATTAATTTTTTTGTCGTCTCATTTTTTGGCGTAGTTTTATTTTGAAGATAATTTGTTATTCTGTTTTTCATTTCAGCTGCAGCTTTATTTGTAAAAGTAACAGCCAATATCTCTCTTGGTGAATTGACATGAGCGAGGAGTTTTATGAATCTTTGTGTCAGTAGTTCAGTTTTTCCAGATCCTGCAGGCGCTTGAACGATTATGGACTTTAATTCAAGACACTTAATCCTATTTTGTATGTCATTGCTACTCATTTGTCATAACTCATACTGGTATTTTTTTTCTGGAAGGCGAAGAAGTATTTTGCTGCCACAATATGTCAGATCATCCTCTTTTTCGAATGTGTTTGGGAAATATCCTTGTTCGTATAGAAGCATCAAGCTATTGATCTCATCCAACCATATTTTTTTGAGATCCTCGTAACTTTTATTAATCACCTGTTGGGGAATGTTGTCAGATATTTGAGAATCATTTTCCTTAAAAGTATATCTCTTGATCGTAATATTTTTTTGATTTATCTCATAAAGCAATAACGTACTGACTTTGGATTCTGTAAATAAAAAATATAAGGGGATTTGAAAATTTTTAATTGGTGATTCTGTCCAAGACTTTGCTGTAGGTAATTTACCCGTTTTATAGTCAATAACATGGATTCCATCATCATCTTTATCAATCCTATCCTTAATAAGATCAAATGAATATTCTCCATGAATAAATTGTTGCTTTACCTCTAAACTATGAATAGTAAAAGGCAATCTCTTCTTTTCAATCTCAAGCAGTTCTTTAATCAGCAAAGTGCATCTTACTATTTCAAACTTTTTTACTGATTCACCCATTATTGAAAATTCATATTTAGAGTCTAGGGACTCTTCAACAATAGGTTTTATGAATTCCATTAAGTTATTAATTTCAGAGAGACTCTGATAATTTTTTAGCTTTAACCAGATTTTATGTAGTACCTCGTGAATTAGAATACCTCTTAAGCGTGAACTATACTCTGCTGTGAGATGGTCTGACTCATCCTTACAGTGAAGGACATCCTCATAAAAGGCCCATCGAGGACAAGTTTGTAGACGCTCGAGGAAACCACGAATATTTTTTATCCCTTTGGGTAGTGCCTTGTCTGTGTGGTCATTATCAATTGATAATGTCTTATTTTCATGAAGAAAATCATATTTTTTTTTATATTTTTTTTCGATAATCTCACTAAATGTGACGGATGATGAGATTGTATTTTCTACATTGTCATTCAATAAAGAATAAGAGATCGATAAATTACCTTTTTCTGATAGTTTATTTAATTGATTGGCGGTAAAAGTTTTTCTCTTATTGAAATCATTTATTTTATTTAGATGATAAAAAGGGAGTAAGGGATTTCTTAAGTTGGTTTGATTTTTTCGATCAATAAAATCCATGAGGTATATATCATCATACTGTGCGATAACTTCATCTTTAAATGAATAAATATCAATTGCATTGTTTGAAACAAAAAAGTTTTTTTGAATCTGGCTTAGGATAATATTGAGGTATTTTTTAAACTCCGAATAATTAATAATTTTATGTTTTCTAATCAACCCAATGTTATCAATAAGGTCAATAAAATTATTCAAGTCCTCGATTAATGAATCACTTAATTTAAGTTCATTACGAAATAAATAATTTTTTAACAGTCTGACGAGGTAAGTTCCCCATTCTGTTATCGCTAAGTTATTTTGTAAATTATTAATTTCTTCAAAAGAAGATTTATTCAAAGAAGAAGATTCTATAATTTCATTAAACCTTTTTAGGTTAATTTTTCTGATTCCATTTTTTTTAAATATCTTGATCTTTTCATCGATGTCGCTCACCAGTAATAGATCATTTTGAAAGCAGGTGACCACAAAATGACGTATTTTTTCGACTGCAACATAATGACCATAGTGCAAATCAAAAAAAGTAAAAATACTTCGAATGATCGGTGATTTTGATAACGATATTTGATTGGGAATATTTAATCCAATTGGCTCTTGTCCTTTTGAATCTTTGTTGTAAGTTTGCAGACCTGTGAGAACAGGATGGAAGGTTGTTGCAATCTTATTGATGTCTTCAGAAATAATTGCAATTTTTTTCCCTTGTGAATGTTTGCGAATAATTTCATCACTTATGAAGTTAAACTCTTGGTATTCATTATCAAATTGCTGAATGATATTGTTTTTACTCTCTTTTTCAAAAGAAATATCATTTGTTTTAAACTTATTCTGAATTAATTTATTCAGTGGTGTATCAACGTTAAAACCAATTAGTTGGACTTTTTTATCAAATTCGATATTTTTAATAAAGAAATAAATTGCCTGGTGATATGTAAATAAATCATTGTCAATTAAATATTGATTAAATTTATCAATTACAGAGTATAGAAATTTATTTTCGATGGATAGATTGAATGATCCATCCTGGTAATCTATGTCGTACTCATGAATGTTCTTTATTGCATTTTGAACAAAAAACACGAGTGATTCGATATCATGAAGAAAATGATTTCCGTACCCAACAATTTCATTGGATACAATTTCTTCAAGAATAATATATTCCTCTAATTTATTAACTATTTTTTTACTAATTTCATTGGATGAAAGATAATAAATGCTTAATTCATTTGAAATAAATTCAAATAGGGTGAAGGTATTAAAATATGTGGAATTTTTTGTGTGAATGAATCTTTTGAAGTAAATGTCATTTTTACAAATTGTAATTATGTTATCTTTCACATTTAAATTTTATAGTAAAACTATATTATGAGCGAGCAATCATCTTATCTTACAAAAAATGGTTTTATGCATTTGAGGGAAGAGTTAAATTATCTCCTAAAGGTTGATCGACCGAGGGTTGTGAAAGACGTTTCGTGGGCAGCAAGCAATGGGGATCGGTCGGAAAATGGTGATTACATTTATGGTAAGAAGAGGTTAAGGCAAATTGATTCTAGAGTAAAATATTTACTTACCGCCATTGAAGATTCAAAGATTATTGATCCACTTGAGCAAGAAAATAAAGACAAAGTTTTTTTTGGAGCAACAGTTGAGTATGAGAATTTAAATACAAACCAGATTAACCAGATTCAGATTGTTGGCGTCCCTGAAGTTGACCCTAAAGAAAATAAGATAAGCTGGTTGTCCCCACTTTCAAAAGCTATTCTCGGTAAGCAAGTTGGGGAAATTGTTTCCTATGAAAGTCCTTCTGGACAGAAAGAAATAGAAATTATGTCTATCATTTACCGATGACGTTTTCTATAGACATATTTTCAAGGTTTATTGATAACTATGGAGATATATCAATTCCATTAAGGCTTGCTCATGGGCTTTATATTGATCATGGTGTCACCAGCAATGTATTTCTTACCTCCAACGAGCTTACACAAAAAATATTAGATAAAAATTTATTTAACGAGAATATTAATATTATTGATATTGATAATATGGATAACAACTTTTTACCAAATGCTAATATTGTTACTATTTTTGATACACAGATGCCCATATCTTATGAAGCTAAACTAACAAACAAAAATTTATTAATCAATTATGAGTATTTTTCAGCTGAACAATGGGTTGACGACTATCATCTTAGAGAGTCAATAAACAAAAAATATAAAAAAATATTTTATATTCCAGGCGTTAGCGAACATTCAGGTGTCCCAATATTTGCTATAAATGATAAGGGTTTGTATCGATCTAAAAGGTTTGAATCAAACACTATTAACTTTTTTTGCTATTTTAATGAGAATATTGAAGCTTCAATTAAAGTTCTGCGAATCAACTTTCCGCAATATGATTCTGTATTGCATGATCGATTTGAGAAAGATAAGAGTAGAGGTAAAAACTTATTGAGTTTTAATGATTTTGATAAAGCATTATCTAATAGTTTAATAAACTTTGTTCGTGGCGAGGATAGTCTAATCCGTGCTATTTTGGCTGGATCTCCTTTTATTTGGCAACCATACATTCAAGAAAATGGTCTTCATATTACAAAATTAAATGCTTTTCTTGATCATTACTTTATTTCTTTGCCACCACAGTTGAGAGAAATTTTTTTAATATGGAATAATCAGAGCCTAAATTTTGAACATTGGCGATATATATTTGAAAATATTGAAAATCTAAAAGGTTGTTATTTAGATGCAAGAGAGAATTTTATAAAAAGAGGCAGTGGGATTGCTCAAATTTATTCATTATTTATTAAATAATTAAGTATAATCATCAAAAATTTTTTTCAAGGATAGGTATGAAAACAGCACAAGAAGTTAGAGCAGGGAATGTCATTATGGTGGATGGAAATCCAATGGTTGCATTGAAATGTGAGTACAACAAATCTGGACGAAATGCAGCCGTAGTAAAAATGAAGTTAAAGAACTTACTCAATGAATCTGCTACCGAATCAGTTTTTAATGCATCCGATAAATTTGATGTAGTTGTTTTAGAAAAGAAGGAAGTTACCTATTCTTACTTTGCTGATCCAGCTTATGTATTTATGGATGAGGATTACAACCAATACGAAGTAGGGCCAGACAGCATGGAAGATGCTTTGAAATTTTTAGAGGATGGTATGTCATGTGAGGTTGTTTTTTATGAAGGAAAAGCAATTTCAGTCGAACTACCAAATTCAGTAACTCGTGAAATTACTTATACTGAACCTGCAGTCAAGGGGGATACATCATCTGGTAAGGTTATGAAAACAGCTACCATCAATACAGGTTTTGAACTGATGGTACCTTTATTTTGCAACACTGGTGATATGATTGAGATTGACACCAGAACTCTCGAATATAAAAACAGGGTTAATAAATAAAATTAACCCTGGGTATCAGAGCCGCCAACAAGTATTTCATCAATTTTTAAAGTGGGTTGCCCAACCCCAACAGGCACGCTTTGCCCATCCTTTCCGCATGTACCAACTCCAGTATCTAATGATGAGTCATTTCCCACCATTGAAACTTTTTTAAGGATATCCGGACCATTTCCAACAATGGAGGCTCCTTTGATTGGTTGGGTAATTTTTCCATCTTCAATTAACCAAGCCAACGAAGATGAGAAGACAAATTTTCCACTTGTGATATCTACCTGACCACCGCCAAAATTTGGAGCATAAATTCCTTTTTTTACTGATTTAATGATTTCATCTGGGTTATGGTTACCATTGGTCATAATGGTATTAGTCATTCTGGGCATAGGAATATGGGCGTAAGACTCTCTTCGGCCATTTCCAGTAATTTCCATATTCATTAGTTTTGCGTTAAGAGTATCTTGCAGATAATTTTTTAGAATCCCATTTTCAATTAAAACAGTTCGCTGTGTGGGGTTACCTTCATCATCAATATTTAAAGAACCACGTCTGTCTTGGATAGTCCCATCGTCAACAATAGTGATATCACTATGAGCCACCTGCTTTCCCATCAGTTTAGAAAAAGCCGAGGTTCCCTTGCGATTAAAGTCTCCCTCTAAACCATGTCCAATTGCCTCATGGAGCAGAATACCTGGCCAACCAGGACCTAGAACGACAGGCATCAATCCAGCAGGGGATGGTATCGCTTCAAGGTTAGTTACCGCTTGGTGGTATGCTTCATCAATGTAAAGATTAAGGACGTCGTCACTAAAATAATCAATACTAAATCGCCCCCCACCTCCAGCTGTTCCAATTTCTCTTCGATTTTTGTCTTCAATAATAATGCTTAGTGATAGTCGAACAAGAGGGCGAATATCACTCTTCATATCGGAGAATTTATTTACAATTAAAATTGCATCATATTCAGCAGCAATTGAAGCGCTGACTTTGATTATTCTTTTATCTCGGGAAAAAGCTAAACTTTCTAGTTTTTTTAATATTTCAATTTTTTTCTCACCCGTATTTATGATTGGATCAATACTTGGGTAAAGTTGTCGGGGTTTATTTGAGTTAATTTGAGGAACAGATTTATTCTGACCTTGAGATCTTAATGCATTAATGATTTCACAGGATTGAGTAAGTGTTTGAAAATTTACTTCGTCAGTATACGCATATGCTGTTTTGTCACCAGACACCGCCCTGACACCACAACCATTATCGATGTTAAATGAAGCATTTTTTACTGCACCATCCTCAATAGCAAAAAATTCATTTTTAGAATATTGAAAATACAAGTCGCTATAATCGATATTTTTATGATTCAAACTATTCATCACTTTTTGAATTTTTTGATTATCAAGTTCTGCTGGGTTTAATATGAGATTGTCTATTTCGTTATTCATCTTTATTTTTAAATATATTTAGTTTTTCCAGAATACTTTCTGATGGTTTGATGACCTCTTCATCCACCAGTTCAGATAATTCTTCTGATTTTGGTTTGTCTACTTCAATTGGGTCATCCCATGTTCCTATGATTTGATACTCATCGGTTAAAACTTTGTTTAGAGGATCTTTAAGTATTTTTTGAGCAATAAAGGCAGCAGCACCAGCTAAAGGACCTCCCGCAAGTGCGGCAAGGGATAGCGAATCACTCACAAAGGGTTTGACAGTGACATGCAAATTTTGCGTTTCTTCGATGATATCAACTTCACCATCCATTAAGACCTCTGCAGCAGGACCAATCATTTTAAAATTGTTTGAACTCAGTACCCCAGAATTGATTCGGACCCCTGCATTTATTGAGTCAAATATAAAGCCCTTAGAAAATAAGTCACTAAAGTCCAGACTTAATCTTTTCGGTAAATTTTGCAATGTTAGCAAACCGAATAACCTCCCAATACCTGGTTCGGCTTCGAGGATTTCTCCCTTTTGGATATCCATGGAAAAATTACCATTGATTAGATCAGAAGAAAAATCAAAAGGACTACCTTCCCAGTTAGCAAACCCATTAAATCTGGCATTTCCTTTTTTAACTAAATTCGGATAACCAAGTTGTTCAAAAGTTTTTTCAAGGTCATCCGCCTTCCATTTGAAATTCATTTTGGTTTGTGTGCCAGTTTCCTTTGCCTGCCATTCCCCATCTGCTTTAAATTCATGATGAGGGTTGGTTATAGTAAAATTTTCTATTTTCCAAATTTGATTATTTATATTTGATGCCTGAATATCAAATTTGCCCATACTTTTATCATCAAGGATAACTTCATCGATCATCAAATCAATGGATACTGGCTGTGCTGTGGTCGGTAAATTATCTTTGTCATTTAATTTACCTATTTGTTTATCTTTTGAAATGATAAATTTATTAAATCTACCTGTTAGCTTTCTTTCATTGTTATCCCACAATGCATTACCTTTAATTTCGTTTGAATATAAGGAAACTTTAAGATTATTATTGGATGGAAAGACAACGGTTTCCAATCGATGAAGATTAAAACCGTTTACAATTAATTTTTCAAAATTTAGTTTTGACTTACCAATCCTAAATGTTTCTTGCTTGTTATCTGATTTCAAGTTAAAAAGTGATGAAAAATCATCCAGGTCAACATCTTTGAAGTTTGCAAAAATTGATATTCCGTTCCTGTCTTGGAACTCTTCATTGGCCAGGATGTTAATCTGACCAGACCAACCATTTTTGCTCATGTAAATCTTGCCGTTGACATCATTGCCTAGCCTAATAACATAGTTTGTTAAGTTGTTCTTTGATGGTTTTTTAACAATGGACAAGATTTTTACCTCATCCTGTTTTTTATTTAATGGGTGGGGTCCGTTAATTTCTATTCCTTTTAAATCAGTTTCTAGAGACAAGGAATTGGATTGTTCAGTAATATTAGATTTTAAAATCCACTCTGCAGATCCTTGGACCTTATTAGCCCAACCTGATCCTAGATTATTAATAAAGAATGTTTCATCAACTTTTCCAGTAGCATTAATTTTGGTTACATCATCCTCACCCAGAACATCTATATTTATAGGCATTTCAAAAACCGATCCTGAAGCATTTTTAAGCTCATAGAAGTTTGGTTTAATATTGAGAGTTCCATTTAGATTATTTATTTGCGGAAGACCTATTCTTGGATTTTGTATGACTACGTCATTTAGTTCATATTTTGCTTCAAAGTTAATTTCATCTGGATTCGTGATTGGGAAATTAATTTTAAGGTTAAGTATTGCATTTCCATTCGTAATCAGCTGATTTGTGAAATCTTGAGTATCCTCGTATAGAGGTGAGTTATTCATGGCCTGAATTAAACTATTAGTGCCCCCGCTGGTAATCCAATGCGTATTTATCATTAAATCTGCTTCAGACAGATCAGATATGACCTCTAATGACGAAATATTCTGATCAGCCACTGTTCCATCTTTTGCCAATAACCTGAGGATATTAGAATCAAGATTGAATAATATATTTGCCTTTTCAATCTCTGGATAACCTGTCGCGTATTCGATGTTTGCATTATTGTAATTGCCGATGATTTGAATATTTGAATTTGTATTTTTGTCGAAGAGCTTATCAAGCTCACCTTTGATAGTGATCTTTGTATTTTCAATGCTTCCTGCAAGCAAAGATGTGTCGAGCCAATTTAGCATATCTGGGTCGATATTTTTTGGGTAGTATTTTTTTATTCTAGAGATGTCTGGAACAGATAAAGTGATAGCTAGATCTAGATCCGGTTGTTTTAAATTTTTAAGATTGACTGTTCCAGATGTTAATAAATTTAGATCATTGTTATTAAGTAATATATTTGTAAACTTATAATTTTCTCCATCAATCTTGATTACACCATTAAAAGTATCGAAGGTTAAATTTGTTCTAAGTTTATCCTCTTGATTAAAAGTGATATTTTTACTAGTAATATCTAGAAAACCTTTATTATTTTTAATATCAAAGCTAGCTGTAAGATTTTTAAATCCAGGAAATTCATTATGTGAATTAATACCAAAATTGATTAGAGATCCACCCGCTATAAGTTCTTTATTTTTTTTCCATGATAACTGTAGATTTTTAATATCACCTGTGGGGCTATAGTCGGCAAGATAAGATTTTAACTCTTCAAAAAATTGAGTCTGATTAATAATTGATTCAGCTGCATCAATATTCAACTGATTTAATTTTAACTTAAAAGATTGCGCTACATTATCTTTGACTAGGACTTCAAATGCACTGTTTTGGATATCAATATTATTTGTTTTAATGTTTAAATTTGTGGAGGCTATTTTTTTTACATTATTATTATTTTCAAAAATTGCACTACCAGATAATTCAGAAATATTAATATACTTATCTTGATTGTCATTAAAGTTACCAATGTAATTATCTACATTGAAAGACGTTTTAACTTCTTGAATTTTATTCTTAACAAATACAAGGTTTAGTTTAAGGTCACCATAACCTTGCTTGACATCGAAGGGGTAGTCAATCCAGGGCTTAAATGCCGGTAGAAATGCTTGCGAAATATTCACCTTCATCTTTGTTTTAACTTGATCAAAGTGATCAATAGAATCCAAATCAAAGAATCCATTTACATATACTCTTTCTTTTGTTCCCTCTGACACTAATGCATTTAAATTAAATTTATGGCGATCTAGGTAGGTGAGATATGTTGGACTTGTGTAGGTCAGGTTTATACCGCTAATTGTTAAATCTTTTGCTGCTCTATACTCATCCCTCCAAGTTATTTTTCCATTGATTATTCTGACTTCATGTTGGTTAAGAAGCCAATCTGAAAGAGATGATTCAGTTGATTCAATGATCTCAATTCCTGCAATTTTTAATTTATTATTAACAGTCCGTTCAACTAAGATATCAAGATCACCAATAATAATTTGATTTAAGATTGGTTCAAATTTGAGTACGCTAAGCCACGATATTTCAAAGTCGATAGCATTTAAATTAATGGTTTTATTGTTATCTCGGTCTGTGATAGAAAAATTTCTCAACTGAAAACGGGGGTTCGTGACATTCCATACAATATTGAGCTTATCAATCGAAACCTCACCACCTGTTTCTTTGGCGATAAAGCTTTCAATATTTTGTTTGTATTTCTCTACATTAGGAATGAGAAAAAAATTGTAGGCAATGGCTGCAGATAAAATGAGAATTGATGCTAGTGAAAAAATGCCGTAATAAAAATATTTTATCTTTTTGGATTTTAAAACGGCATTAATTGTTTTTAGCATTAAAACATTTTAAACTTTTTGCTTGAGTTGATCCAGGATTGCAGGATTTTCCAGAGTAGAAATATCTGCGGTGATTTCCTCGTCTTTAGCAATTGATCGAAGTAACCTTCTCATGATTTTTCCAGATCTCGTTTTAGGTAAATTATCACCGAATCTAATTTCATCAGGTTTAGCGATAGGTCCAATTTCATTTCCTACCCATGCACGTAATTCATTGACTATTTCTGTCGCTTTCTCGGAATTTGGTCGATCTGATTTTAAAACGACAAAGGCAATGATGGATTCCCCTTTAACGTCATGGGGTCTTCCAACAACAGCTGCTTCAGCTACCAAGTCATTGGCAACTAATGCAGATTCAATTTCCATTGTTCCTAGTCTATGACCTGAGACATTTAGTACATCATCAATTCTACCCATGATAGTAAAGTAGCCTGATTCAGCATCTCTTACCGCAC
>Ga0255762_10004149_pt1 | contig 11207 bp, 9 predicted proteins | sample 101ome_16_FD_179962 | JGI IMG/M metagenome (GOLD analysis project Ga0255762, IMG submission 179962) | Coastal salt marsh microbial communities from the Groves Creek Marsh, Skidaway Island, Georgia - 101401AT metaG (version 2) | ecosystem: Environmental > Aquatic > Marine > Intertidal zone > Salt... | reverse complement strand
GGCTATTTTTTGGAGGTACTCTACAGAAATCTCTTTTTCAAATGCACGCCCTCTTTTTTTAATCTGAGCCTGAAGCTGAGAACTACTTGCTTTGAGAAATAAAATAACATCAGGTATTTTTTTGCCAGCAGTCTCTATGTCAAAAACTGTTTTAAACTTTTTAAATTCTTCTTTGCTGAGGTTTTCTTCAGCAAAAATTAACGATTTATACAATGAAAAGTCTGAGACAACCTTTTTAGGAGCTTTTCCCCAAAACTGTAGCTCTTTTTTAATTCGATCTTGCAAAAAGTAAGTCTCTACTGCAAGAGCATGGGTTTTAGGGTCTTTGTAAAAGGCTTCCAGAAAAGGGTTTTCGACAAAAGATTCGCAAAACAATGTCACAGGATAACACTCAGCAATTTGTTGTGCTAAAGTGGTTTTTCCCGCTCCTATATTTCCTTCTATAGCCAAGTAGGACAAGGTGTCAAATAAAGGGGGCAAGCTCAAATCAAAATCCAAAGCAGTAAAAGTAGCTTTGTCCTTTGTGTTTAAAAACAAATCTCTGACGGACTGTAAAAGAACAGGGTGGACAAAATCGGGAGCAACATCCGCTAGTGGTGCCAAAACAAAATTGCGTTGGTGAAGCTTGGGGTGGGGTACTTTAAGGTGCTCTGTGTAGTGAATTTCGTTTTTGTAAAAGAGTAAATCAAGGTCTAGCGTTCGAGCCTCATAACCCGTTTCTGCAGTACGTTGTCTTCCCAGTTTACGTTCTATACCCAAGAGCAACTCCAATAGTTCTTCAGCTTTTAAATCCGTCTCTACCACTACACAAGCGTTGTAAAAAGGAGTACTTTCAAAACCCCAAGCGGGGGTTTCATAAACTTTAGAACAAGAACACAGGCGAATATAATGTTCCTCCATCAATGCTAATGCCTTGTGAAAGGTTAATATACGGTCTCCGAGGTTACTTCCTAAGGAAAGGATAATTTGATCTTGCAAAACCTAGTTGTTCTGTTCACAAAACTACAAAACCCTATATTTGTATTACCAATACTTGTTACATGAATTTTCTTCGAAGTTTCTTTGCCTCCGTTTTAGGTACACTCACTGCAATTGGCTTATTTTTTGCCATGATTTTTTTGATTATCTCGGCTGTGGCTAGCGTTTTAAACAGTTCAGAAATGGGTTCCTCAATCAATTCAACAAGTGTTTTAGATCTGAACCTAAACCTCCCAGTCGTAGAACGTGCCCCTGCCTTTGATGAAGTTCAAAAAATACTGGGATTAGAAGAACAAGTAATTGGTCTACCTCAACTGATTAAAGCCATTCAACAAGCTGCTGAGCATCCATCAATAGCAGGGATTCGATTGCGATCTGATTTTGTTTCAGCAGGTTGGACACAGACGCACAGTATTAGAAATGCTCTTAAAAAATTTAAAAGCAAAGGGAAATTCATCTATGCCTATGGTGATGTATTTACCCAAAAAGGGTATTTCCTCGCTTCAGTAGCAGATTCTGTTTTTTTGAATCCTGCAGGTGTATTTGAATTTAAAGGACTGGCATCTGAGGTTCTGTATTACAAAGATTTTCAAGAAAAATACGGTCTTAAAATGGAAGTCGTTCGACACGGAAAATACAAAAGTGCTGTAGAACCTTTCCTACAAAATGAAATGAGTGAAGACAATAAAACTCAAATCAGCACCTTGCTTAACGACCTTTGGGTAACCCTACGGGATGAAATTGCCGACGAAAGAAATTTAACTCCAGAAACTTTAGACGCTTTAGCTACATCAAATGCTATTGCAATTCCTCAGGATGCTGTAAACACATCTCTTATAGATGGGTTGCTTTATGAAGACGAGGTGGACCAATTGATTAAGGATCGATTAGAGATATCCGAAGAGGACTCGTTTGACAAAATAACCGTCAGTAGGATGAATTCAAGTTCTCCCTCCTATGACAGTGGTATCAAAGATCGAATTGCAGTAGTTTTTGCCAACGGACCTATTTTATATGGAGAAGGAACAGAGACTGTAATTGCTCAAGGAGTTTTTATAGAAACCTTGGAAAAACTTGCGAAAGACGACTGGATAAAAGCGATTGTACTTCGGGTCAATTCACCAGGAGGTAGTTCTTTGACATCAGAACTCCTTTGGAGAACACTAGAAAACGTTAAAAAAACAAAACCACTTATCGTTTCTATGGGAGATGTAGCTGCCTCTGGAGGATATTATATCGCTACAGGTGCAGAGTACCTCTTTGCTGACCCCATGAGTATTACAGGCTCTATTGGAGTTTTTGCTACTTTACCCAATGGAAAAGATTTTATAGAATCTATTGGAATCCATGCCCAATCTGTAGAAACACATCCCAATGCCCTTGGATACAGCCCCTTTCAAAAGATGAGCAAGGCCTTTGAAAGTCAAATTCAAAAGGGGATTGAACACACTTATGGACAATTTAAAGAACGTGTAGCAGTGGGTCGCTCGCTAGGTCCTGAAGAGGTAGAAAGTTTGGCCCAAGGAAGAGTATGGAGCGGAAAAAAAGCGCTAGAATTAGGACTTGTAGACCGCTTAGGAGATTTACAAGATGCTATTGCTTATGCAGCAGAAAGAGCAGGTATTGAAGCCTATAATGTTTTACCCTATCCTCAATTTGAAGAAAACCTAGAAAATTTATTGAAAGGAATTTCTCCGGTTTTAAAAGGGAATACCCCTTTAGAAACCTTAGCCGCACCCCTAGAGCCGCTTTTCTTAAAACTAGAAAATTCACCCCATTCAATCCCAAATTACATTCAAACCCTACTTCCTTATGAATTAAGAATACACTAGATGACTACTGCTAAAAAAGAACTTGCAAAAAATATTTATCTGCTTTTAGCGGGACTGTTCATTACCTCACTGGTGGTCTCTAACTTGATTTTTCAGAAATTCTTCTACTGGTATCCTTTTGATATGAAGATTTTAGGAAATCCTCTTTTTGAACTGTCTGTTGGAATATTACCGTATCCTTTGACCTTTTTAATTACCGATTTAATTTCTGAAATCTACGGTAAGAAAAAAGCCAACCAAGTGGTTATTACAGGTATTTTTGCTTCCTTTTTTTCAATGGGAATTCTCCTGATTGCCAATGCAGTACCTGCTATTGAAAGCTCACCTGTAAATAACGAAACCTTCAATCAAGTATTTGCATTGTCCCCCATTGCGGTCCTTGCTTCTATGATTGCGTATTTATTTGCGCAATTTGTAGATATCCGTATTTATCATTTTTGGAAAAAATTCACCCAAGGAAAAAAACTCTGGCTGCGAAATAATTTCTCCACCTTTAGCTCACAACTTATCGATACGGTATTGGTAGTTGGACTACTTTGTGTTTTTGGAGTTTTGGAGTGGCGCCTCTTTTGGGGGCTTGTCGTTTCAGGTTTTTTATTTAAAGTAATTGTTGCCGCCCTAGACACTCCTTTACTTTATCTGTTTGTTGGTGTTTTTCGAAAAACATTTGACCTACAACCTACAGATGAACTCGAGATTTAGTACATGAAAGAAGAAACTAAAGGCGTAAGGCTCAACAAATATTTAAGTGAAATAGGTCACTGCTCACGAAGAGCAGCAGATAAATTGATTGAACAAGGACGCATTAAGGTCAATGATGTGGTAGTGGTTATGGGTCAAAAAGTAACGCCCCAAGACCGTATTGAGGTGGATGGTATTCTGGTTGAAGATCTTCAGGAAAAACCTATTTACCTTGCCTTCAACAAACCTGTGGGAATAGTTTGCACCACAGACACACGAGTAGAAAAAGACAACATCATCGACTACATCAATTACCCCAGTCGAATTTTCCCAATTGGCCGTTTAGATAAAATGAGCGAAGGCTTAATTCTCTTGACCAACGATGGGGATATTGTCAATAAAATACTACGCGCTCGAAACAATCACGAAAAAGAATATGTAGTGACTGTCAATAAGCCCGTAACTGATGAATTTATTGAAAAAATGGGAAGTGGTGTCCCTATTTTAGATACCGTAACAAAAAAATGTTTTGTAAAACAAATACACAAAAATCAGTTCCGAATCATTCTGACTCAGGGTTTGAACCGGCAAATTAGAAGAATGTGTGAACATCTCGACTACAGGGTAGTCAAGTTAAAAAGAATACGGATCATGAATATAGAGCTCGATACAAAAGTGGGACGATACAGAGATTTGACTAAAAAAGAGTTGAATGCTTTGAACAGCCTGCTGTCCGAATCAAACAAACATTTTAAAGAATAGGTTGAAATTTGATTTTCTGCCCTTCGTTAGAGCGAATATTGAATACCGTTTGATCTTCAAAAAGTAAATATTGTCCTCGAATTCCCATTAATTTTCCTTGATAAAAAGGGGTTTTAGTAAGATTTAAACTTTGCGCCTTGAGGGGGTAATGGAGTACTGGAAAATCCATTTTCTCTAGATGTCTTTCATCAGGCTTCATATAGGGTTTGAGCTCTTTAGGTAAGTGATCTAGTGCCTTTTCAAAAACAGCATCCCAATGTACGGGTTCGGCTTCGTTTTGGACCATTTTCCTCCAGTTGGTTTTATCCGAAAAAACTTCTTTTAAGGCGACCTCTCCTATTCCTGCCAGATAGCGATTGGGCACTTCCAAAAGGACCATTGCCTGATGAGCCCCTTGATCTATCCAACGTGTGGGGACTTGACTTTTTCTGGTTACACCTACTTTCAAATGACTACTGAGAGCCAGATAAATAATGTGGGGCTGCAATTGCATCTTTTTTTCGTAGTCCAAATTGCGATCTTCTTGATCCAAATGAGCTTTGCTTAACTCTGGGCGCATTACCCAGTCACCAGCAGCTGGAATTTCAAAAAAACAAGATTTACAAAATCCCTGACGGAAAATGGGAAGCTCTTGATGACAATTGAGACACTGTGAACCAGTATGCGTTATAGAAACCTGCTGATCTAAAAAATTATTAAGGTGAATAAAACCCCTTGACAGTTCCAAAAAATACTGAATTGGCTCGGCGCGTTCTGTGATCATTTTTTTTAAAGTCCCCTCAAACATCTACTCCTAAAGAATTGGTTATTTTTACGCTGATAAGATACTAATTATTTTATGCCCATACCCCTATTTAACTCAATCGCTTCTTGGATTCTTAAAAAGAGAATTCACCAAATGGAATTATTCATAAAATACCCCATAGAGGTGCAAAATGAACTGCTTTACGATTTGTTAAAAACAGCTTCAAATACGGAAATGGGAATACAGAACGAATTTCATTCCATTAAAAGCTATGAACTTTTTAAAGAGCGCATTCCTATAAGTACTTATGACGCTATAGCTGAAGACATTGAACGGTGCCGCAAAGGACAGCAAAATATCTTTTGGCCAACTCCCATAAAATGGTTTGCCAAATCCAGTGGAACAACCGCTGCAAAAAGTAAATTTATACCTGTCAGTACAGAGGCATTAGAAAACTGCCATTACAAAGCTGGGAAAGACATGCTTTCCTTGTACTTCAACAACAACGAAGAATCACAACTCCTCACAGGAAAATCGTTGAGATTAGGTGGAAGTAACGAATTGTACTCTGAAAACAACAGTTATTTTGGAGATCTTTCCTCCATTATAATACAAAACCTCCCCTTTTGGGCAGAACTCAGTAGCACACCCAGTAATAAAACTTCCTTGTTGCCAGAATGGGAAACAAAAATGAAAGCCATAGTAGCTGAATCAATTGACGAAAAAGTAACCAGTCTTGCTGGCGTTCCTTCTTGGATGCTGATTTTACTGCAAAAAGTACTAGAAACAACGGGTAAAGAAAACCTCATTCAGGTATGGCCAGACGCGGAAGTTTACTTTCATGGTGGAGTAAATTTTAAACCCTATAAAGAGTTGTACAAAAGCCTCTTTCCTAAGGACAATTTTAAATACTACGAAATTTACAATGCCTCTGAAGGCTTTTTTGCAATACAAGATCAAAATGATTCTGACGAACTCTTACTTATGCTTGATTATGGGATTTTTTATGAATTCATTCCGCTAAAGGGAACAGGTGAAGAAGAATCTAAAATCATCCCCCTCTCAGAAGTAAATTTAAATACGAATTACGCTCTTGTAATAACTACCAATGGAGGCTTGTGGCGTTATAAAATTGGCGACACAATACGCTTTACCTCTCTTGCCCCCTATCGCATCCAAGTCACAGGAAGAACCAAACACTTTATCAACGTTTTTGGCGAAGAGCTCATAATCGACAATACTGAAAAGGCTCTTGAAAAAGCCAGCATGAAAACTCAGAGTATTATTTCTAATTATACTGCTGGCCCTATTTTTATGAAAAAAAATAAACAAGGAGCTCATGAGTGGATTATTGAATTTGAAAAAGAGCCAGAAAATTTTGACTATTTCTGCGAGTGTTTAGATAATGCATTAAAAGAAGAAAATTCAGACTATGAGGCCAAGCGATACAAAAACATGACACTACTTCCTCCAAAAATCCACAAAGCAGAAAGAGGACTTTTTTATCGATGGCTTCTCAAGAAAGGAAAATTGGGTGGACAGCACAAAGTGCCTCGTCTTTCGAATTCCAGAGAAGCTCTAGAAGAGTTGTTAAAGTTAAATTACTAAGAAACTACCTTTAGTTTGGGTAATTCTATTTTAGAGAGCTTTTGATCTGCGTACTGCTTGGTAACCTTTAATTTCTTAACGTCACTGTTGGGCAATTCAAACATGGCATCGTTTAAAACTGCCTCGCAAAGTGATCGCAATCCTCTTGCGCCTAACTGGTATTGAAGAGCTTTCTCTACAATATAATCCAAAGCTCCTGGGGTAAACTGCAGCTCGATACCGTCCATAGAAAAGAGCTTGATGTATTGCTTTACCAAAGCATTTTTTGGTGTGGTCAAAATCAAGCGAAGTGTCGCTTCATCCAGAGGGCTCATGTAAGTCAATACTGGTAGTCTACCTATGATTTCAGGAATCAATCCAAAAGTACGCACGTCTTTAGGGGTGAGGTACTGCAACATATTTTCTTTGTCAAGCTCCCGTTTTTCAACTGTTGTTTTGTATCCAATTGCTTGTAAGTTCAGACGTTTGTTGATGTGGGCTTCGATACCGTCAAACGCACCCCCAGCAATAAACAAGATATTAGAGGTGTCGACCTCAATAAATTTTTGATCGGGATGCTTCCGACCCCCCTTAGGAGGAACATTAACAACAGTTCCTTCTAAAAGCTTGAGTAGTGCCTGCTGAACACCCTCTCCAGAAACGTCTCTTGTAATAGAAGGATTATCACTTTTTCTAGCAATTTTGTCAATTTCATCTATAAAAATAATCCCTCTTTCTGCGCGCTCTACATCGTAATCTGCAGCCTGCAATAGTCGGGTTAGAATACTTTCTACATCCTCTCCCACATAACCCGCTTCTGTCAATACAGTTGCATCGACTATAGCCAAAGGCACCTTTAGTAAACGTGAAATGGTTTGTGCCAAAAGGGTTTTTCCGGTACCTGTTGGACCAACCAAAAGGACATTACTCTTTTGAATCTCTACCGTATCCTCACTACTTCTTTCTTGTATCAAACGTTTATAATGGTTGTATACAGCTACAGAAAGAACACGTTTCGATGCTTCTTGTCCAATAATGTACTCATCCAAAAACGCTTTAATTTCTTTTGGTGGCTTAAGATCTATAGATACCTTATCTCCTTCCTCACCTGTCGATTCTTCGAGAACTATTCCATGTGCTTGAACAATACACCGATCACAAATATGAGCATCCAAACCAGCAATCAATAGTTGGGTTTCGGGTTTGGGTCTACCGCAAAAAGAACAATTTAAGTCAGGTTTACTCATGGTGTTTAGGTTTATTCGGGTGCGTTTGCTAGCACTTCGTCAACCATACCGTAGGCTTTAGCCTCTTCAGCTTTCATCCAATAGTCACGATCGCTGTTTTCAGTAACTTTTTTAATATCTTGACCTGAGTGCTTCGAGATGATTTGATACAACTCATCTTTGAGTTTTAAAATTTCTCTTGCTGTAATTTCAATGTCTGAAGCCTGTCCCTGTGCACCTCCTAATGGCTGGTGAATCATTACGCGCGAATGTGGTAGTGCAGAACGCTTTCCTTCATGACCCGCACATAGGAGCACAGCACCCATAGAGGCTGCTATACCTGTACAGATGGTGGCTACGTTGGGTGTGATAAACTGCATGGTGTCATAAATTCCTAAACCAGCATAAACACTACCCCCAGGAGAGTTAATGTACATTTGAATGTCCCTTTTAGAATCTGTGCTTTGAAGAAACAACAATTGGGCCTGAATAATATTTGCCACTTGATCATCAATAGCTGTTCCCAAAAACATAATACGATCCATCATCAAACGGGAAAACACATCCATTTGGGCAACATTCAACTGTCGCTCTTCAATAATGTATGGAGTCATGCTGCTCACGATTTTATCGTAGTACATCGCATTGATTCCGTGGTGTTTTGTAGCGTATTTTTTAAATTCTTTACCGTAGTCCATCTCGCTTTATTTTCTCTAAAATTAATGAAATTATTATGCTTTACCGTAAGCTTCCTTAACAAAGGCGTCAAAGGCAACTTTTTTGTTTTTTAAAGGTGCTTTTTCCAAATAGAATTGAAGCATTTTATCTCCCATCAGTTGTTCAGAAATTCGCTTGGTCTCTTCTTGATTGGACAAAACATTAGAGACAATTCCATCTAGTTGCTCTTGTTCTGGAATTTGTCCGTATTGCATCATCTGGTTTTTAACTAGGTTTGCTGTAAACTCCTTAAGCTCATCAAAGGTCATACTAAGCTGATTCTCATTAATGATTTTTCCTTCAATAAGCTGATAGCGGATTCCTTTTTCAGATTTGTTGTATTCCTCTTCAGCAGCTTCTTCAGTAAGCGGTTCTTTTGCAGTAGTTTGAATCCACTTTTTTAAAAAACTGTCAGGCAATTTAAATTTTGTTTTTTCTACTAAGGCTTCAGAAATATCGTTCATCAACTTTTGGTTGGCCTGAGGTTCAAACTGTGCCTTAAGACTTGTTTTGATTTTTTCCTCTAAATCAGCTTTTGTTTTTACCGTTCCTGGCTCGTAGAGTTTATCAAAAAGTTCCGTATTCAGTTCTGCAGGAATGCGTTCATTGACTTCTTTAAGGGCTACAATAAAATCGGTTTTATTCAGGCTGGCTAGTTTTTGATCGTCGAGTCCCAAAAGGCGTTTGGCAGTATCATCATCACTGAAGAAACCTTTGGCAGTGAGCTGAATTTCTCCTCCTACTTCCATTTCTTGAAGTGCTTTACTCGCCTTTTTAGATTTTACCTGTTCTAATGTAAAGTGGACCATTTTTTCTAATTCGACTTCCTCATTGCGAAATTGTGCTGTAATCTCAAAACCTTTTTTTATTTGCTTTTGAGAGATCAGTTTCCCGTATTGTTTTTGGATATAGTCGAGTTGCTCTTGAACCATCTTTTTATCGGGTTCAATTTCATAACGAGTGATTTTTTTCAAAACATCCAGTTTAACATCAAATTTTGGCGAAACTCCCAATTCAAATTCGAAATTCATTTGATCGGCTTTCCAATCGATCCCCTCTTCACTCTCTTTTGGAATTGGATTGCCCAACAGCTCAAGCTTTTCTTCTTGGATGTATTTTTCTAAATTTTCTCTTAGCAATTTGTTTACTTCATCTGCAATAACTGCTTGTTCGTATTGTTTTTTGATCATTCCCATAGGGACATGACCTTTTCTAAACCCGGGGATGTTTGCGTTTTTTCTGTAATCGCTCAATACTTTGTTTACATTTTCTTCATAATCTTTTCGATCTACTAGGATGTTGATTACAGAATTTAAAGCGTCTATATCGGTTTTGCTGATGTTCATATACTAAAAAATTTAGTGCGCAAAATTACACTTTTTTATTGCCATGACAAAGTTTTAAGCGCTAAGCCTAGGCATTCTTAATTCGTTTCTACTAAAAAAAGAAAGAATTAATCATTTAAAGAATGCACAACAAATAAAATCCGTTATATTTGCAGCCCAGAATTAATAACCAGAGGGTCGTGTATCCTCACAAATTAATATGATATGCCAGTTAAACTAAGACTTCAAAGACACGGAAAAAAAGGAAAACCTTTTTATTGGTTAGTAGCCGCAGATGCCCGTGCAAAAAGAGACGGACGTTACCTTGAAAAATTAGGTACCTACAATCCCAACACCAATCCTGCTACAGTAGTAATCGATATTGACCGAGCAGTAAATTGGCTCGAAAAAGGAGCACAACCTACTGATACTGCCAGAACGCTTTTATCTTATCGAGGTGCTATGTTAAAACATCACTTGAATGGTGGTGTTCGCAAGGGAGCGCTCACACAAGAAGAAGCTGATAAAAAATTAGAAGCTTGGTTAGAAGAAAAAGAAGCTAAAATTCAAGCAAAAAAAGACGGATTATCTAAAGCTGCAGCAGATGCATCTGCTCAACGTCTAGCCGATGAAAAAGCGGCAAGTGAAAAACGCCTAGCTGCTGCCCAAGAAGCAGAAGCGCCTGTAGAGGAAGCTCCTGTTGCTGAAGAATCTACCGAAGAAGCTCCAACCCAAGAGGCTGAAACTGAAGAAGCCCCTGCCGCTGAAGCTCCAACAGAAGAGGATCCAGTAGAAGCTGCCGATGCTGAGGAAGCACCCGCAGAAGAAGCTGCAACAGAAACTGAGGGAGAGGAAGAAAAACAGTAAACCTTCTCTTCAACGATGAAAAAAGAAGACTGCTTTTACGTAGGAACCATCGTTGGAAAATACAGTTTTAAAGGGGAACTTCTTGTCAAAACAGACAGTGATCATCCCGAAGAATACACACAATTGGAATCAATCTTTGTTCAGTTAAACACAGGTTTGGTTCCTTTTTTTATTCAAAAGTGCCAACTTCATAAGTCAGAACTCTTACGGATTCAATTTGAAGATGTTCAAGATGAAAATACAGCAGATAGTCTATTGAAAAAAGAGCTCTACCTGCCTTTAAACTTACTCCCACCACTTGAAGGAAAAAAATTTTACTATCACGAAGTAATTGGATTCTCTATTCAAGAAAACAACAAAAAAATAGGGACCATTATAGCAATTCAAGACCAGGGTGTTCAAGCCCTTTTTGAAATAGAAACAGAAAAAGGAACACGGGCTCTAATCCCTATTCATAATGATTTTATCATAGAAGTTGATCGCTTAA
>Ga0255762_10004146_pt1 | contig 11210 bp, 10 predicted proteins | sample 101ome_16_FD_179962 | JGI IMG/M metagenome (GOLD analysis project Ga0255762, IMG submission 179962) | Coastal salt marsh microbial communities from the Groves Creek Marsh, Skidaway Island, Georgia - 101401AT metaG (version 2) | ecosystem: Environmental > Aquatic > Marine > Intertidal zone >... | reverse complement strand
GTGGGCACCGGGGGTGATGGTGCCAACCTGTTTAATGTATCAACGGCATCTACCTTTGTTGTTGCTGCTGCCGGAGGGCGCGTTGCGAAGCACGGTAACCGCTCTGTCTCGAGTTCAAGTGGGTCATCGGATGTGCTCGAGGTGCTCGGTGTACCTCTTGATCTAACCCCAGAACAGATCGGGCGTTGCGTCGACGAGGTTGGGGTTGGCTTCATGTTTGCCCCTGCTCACCACGGCGCGATGAAGCACGCGGTGGGCCCCCGTAAAGATCTTGGGATGCGGACCTTGTTTAATATTCTGGGACCCATGACCAATCCCGCTCATGTGGAACGTCAGGTGATGGGTGTATTCAGCGCTGATCTGTGCCAGCCGATTGCCGAGGCCCTCGGCAAGCTCGGGAGCCGTCATGCACTCGTGGTGCACAGTGATGACGGGCTTGATGAGATTTCCATTGCTGCGCCAACCGGGGTGTGGGAAATGCGTGACGGGGTGGTAGAGCAATTCAAAATTGATCCTGCCGATTACGGCCACGGTCATGACTCGTTACGCGGACTGACCGTTGAGACCGCACAGGAGTCTGCAGACTTGATCAGGCAGGCCCTGGGCGCTAAACCCAAGGACAAGAGCGTCGAGAGAGACGAAGCGGTTGAGAAGGCAAGATCCATCATCGCGCTTAATGCGGGAGCAGGAATTTATGTCTCTGGCCTCTGCAGCTCCCTGCGCGAGGGTATAGCGTTGGCTGATGATGTTATTTCCTCTGGCCAGGCCCTCGATAAGCTCGAGACCTTTGCTACCTTTGCTTACGGTCTCAAGGCGGCACCATTATGAGCGGTAAGCTGACCACCCCTACGGTGTTAAAGAAAATCATCGATCGTAAGGTCGCGGAAGTGTCTGCGCGAAAGGCACAGATATCGATCAGCGATTTACGAGCTCAGGCGGCCGAGGCCGATCCGGTTCGCGGATTTGTAGCATCTCTTGGCAGCAAAGTGGGGCAGGGCCAGCCTGCAGTGATAGCCGAGGTGAAGAAAGCAAGCCCGAGCAAGGGCGTCATCCGTGAGCAGTTTGATCCCGCGGCCATTGCAGAGAGTTACGAAGCCGGGGGCGCGGCCTGTCTGTCCGTTCTTACCGATGTCGACTTTTTTCAGGGGGCGGATAGTTATTTAGGCGAGGCGCGTGAGGCCTGTTCGCTCCCTGTCATTCGCAAGGACTTTACGATCGATCCCTATCAGATATGGGAGGCGCGGGCTCTCAATGCTGACGCGGTCTTGCTTATTGTTGCCTGCCTGGAGTTACCGCATTTAAAAGAGCTCTACAGCGTGGCAAAAGAAGCGGGGCTTGACGCCCTGATTGAAGTACACGACCAGCAGGAGCTCGACGAGGCTTTACAGCTTCAGCCGTCGCTGATCGGCATCAACAATCGGGATCTGCACACCTTTGATACGTCTCTTGATACCACCCTCGATCTGCTCGAACACATCCCGGAGGGTATTCAGGTCGTGACCGAGAGTGGCATTCATGGGCCTGCGGATGTGGCGCGAATGCGGGCAGCCGGGGTTCACACTTTCTTAGTCGGTGAAGCCTTTATGCGTGCTGAGGACCCGGGGTCAGAGTTACAACGTTTATTTGACGCTCCCTGACTGCCCGCGCATGTCTGCGCGGCCTATTCGCGGACTTTAATCAGAAATTATTCGTCTTAGTCACGATCAATCGGGGCCGCGCCTTTCAGAATGAGAGGGAATCGAGGGCTTCATCCCAACGGAAGATAACTTTGTGAGGACGTCAAAATGCATGGAACAGTAAAGTGGCTTGATGGTGCCATGTTTATCGGTGAGTCGGGGAGTGGTCACAGTGTCGTCATGGATGGCCCTGAAGACCTGGGCGGCCGTAACCAATCCCTTCGGCCGATGGAAATGCTGTTACTCGGCACTGGCGGGTGTGCTATTTATGACGTGATTTCGATGCTCAAAAAATCCCGGCAGCAGGTCACTGATTGTCGGGTGGAGTTGCAGGCCACTCGTGCGGATGCGGTGCCCGCTGTCTTCGAGTCAATGAACCTGCATTTTGTGGTCACCGGTAACGGTGTAAAAGAGTCACAGGTGAAGCGTGCTGTAGAGCTCTCGGCTGAAAAATACTGCTCAGCCTCAATCATGCTAGCGGCTGCAGGTGTAACCGTTACCCATAGTTTTGCGGTAGAGGATGCCTCTGCCTAGATGTAGTAACTGGTTTCGGTCATCACTTTTGACAGCCGGGTCATGGCATCTTTCACCGGCTGAGGAAAGGCAGCGCCGCCGGCTTTCAGGGCGTTTTCACCGTGACGTTCCTCATCGCTCAACATCTGCTGAAGAATGAGTTGTGACTTTCGGTCTTGAGCCGGCAGGGATTTCAGGTGGCTGCGAAGATGGCTTGCCACCCGCTCCTCGGTAGCATGAACAAACCCGAGGCTTACCTTGTCACTGATGGCGCCGGCGGCTGCGCCCATGGCCAGTGACAATCCATACCACAGGGGATTGAGTGCGCTGGGTTTGGCGCCAAGCTCGTCCAAACGTTCTTCACACCACACCAAATGGTCGATCTCTTCTTGCGCGGCTTCTTCCATTTCCACCCGAGTACCGGCGGTTTTGGCAGTCAATGCCTGCCCTTGATACAGAGCCTGAGCACACACTTCCCCGGTATGATTGACCCGCATTAAGCCAGCAATATGTCGTCTTTCTCTCTCGGATAGCACGGCTTCTTCGTGGTGCTTCGCCGGGGATTCACGCTTCGCCGTTGCCGCCTTGCCCGCCAAGGTCCGGACAATGCCATCTGCCTCGACGATGAGACGGTCCAGCAAGGTCAGATCCCGCCCGACAGGGCGACTGCTCGCTTTCAGCGCGCCGGAGTGGGTAGTGTCGTCGAGGGATGAGTCGGACATGGGACAGGCTCGGATTAACTATTTATCGGGCGTTTGCTTGTTGGGTTATAGGATTTGAGGCTTAAAGCGCCTCTTACTGCGGGCTACTTTAGCGGTCTAAAGCTCGCCAGCCAATATCCCGTCTAAGGGTTTTACCTGCCCAGTCGATGACCTCGCAGCCACGATAGGCTCCCTCTTGAGCGGCCTTAATGTCCTCACCCAGTGACGTCACACAAAGCACGCGTCCACCGCTGGTGACAATCTGGCCGTCTACCGCTTGGGTCCCCGCATGAAAGATCTTGGCGTCTTCGCCGAGAGAGGTGTCGAGGCCCGAGATCGGATCGCCTTTTCGATAACTGCCGGGGTATCCCTCTGAGGCCAACACCACTCCAAGAGCGGGGCGGGGGTCCCAGTCGGCAGTCATGCCTGACAGTGCGCCATCGATAGCGGCATTACACAGAGCGTCGAGATCACTTTGCAGCCGCATCATGATGGGCTGGGTCTCGGGATCTCCAAAGCGACAGTTGAATTCGATTACTTTGGGGTTGCCCTGATCATCAATCATGAGTCCCGCATACAGAAATCCGGTGTATGGCATGCCATCAGCCGCCATGCCAGCTAGAGTGGGATTGATGACTTCGGCCATGATGCGATCGTGAATCTCGGGGGTGACAACTGGCGCAGGGGAGTAGGCGCCCATGCCGCCCGTGTTGGGTCCGGTATCACCTTCACCGATCCGCTTGTGGTCCTGACTGCTCGCCATGGGCAGCGCAACGGCACCGTCGGCGATCACAATAAAGCTTGCCTCTTCGCCGCTGAGAAACTCCTCGATAACGACGCGGCAGCCCGCATCGCCAAAGGCATTCCCCGATAACATATCGGTCACCGCGGATTCGGCCGCTGCCTCGGTTTCAGCGACGATGACTCCTTTGCCCGCTGCCAGACCATCTGCCTTCACAACGATGGGTGCGCCGTGTTCTCGGATGTAGGCGAGCGCAGGTTCCACCTCGGTGAAGTTGGCGTAGGCCCCTGTGGGGATGTTGTGGCGTGCCAGAAAATCTTTGGTGAAGGCCTTGGAGCCCTCGAGTTGAGCCGCCGCCTGAGTGGGGCCAAAACAGCGCAGTTTCTGCTCGCTAAAGAAATCAACGATGCCGGCTACCAGAGGTGCCTCAGGCCCCACCACGGTGAGGGTGCAATCCTGCTCTTGGGCGAAGTGCGCAAGGCCTTCGAAGTCCATCGCATCAAGAGCGACATTCTCGATGCCTGCTTCCCCATGGGTACCCGCATTGCCCGGCGCAACAAACACGCGACTTACGTGTTCTGCCTGCGCTAACTTCCAGGCCAGCGCGTGCTCGCGCCCACCACTGCCCACAACTAGGATATTCATCAAAGGTTCGAGTCCTCTAGAGATCAATCAGTGTCGGAAGTGACGCATGCCGGTGAAAACCATTGCCATGCCTGCTCCATCTGCCGCCGCTATGACTTCTTCGTCACGGATCGAACCGCCGGGTTGGATGACGGCTGCAATGCCCCTCTCGGCGGCGTTGTCGATGCCATCCCGGAAAGGAAAGAACGCATCCGACGCCATGACGGCGCCCCGCACCTCGAGTTTGGCGTGTTCGGCTTTTATCGCGGCAATGCGCGCGGAATTTACCCGGGACATCTGCCCTGCACCAACGCCAATCGTGCGGCCATCAGCGGCATAAACAATAGCGTTGGACTTTACAAACTTGGCCACCTTCCAGGCGAACAGAAGATCAAGCCATTCCTGTTCGGTGGGTTTCCGCTGACTCACTACATTAAGACCTTCGCGAGATACCATGCCGTCATCCCTATCCTGCACCAACAAGCCACCATTAACGCGTTTGTAGTCTCTGGCAGGCGTGGGCTCGCTCCACATCCCAGTGCGCAGCAGGCGGACATTTTTCTTCTCCGCGACGACTGCGATGGCCTCGTCCTCAACATCAGGTGCAATGATCACCTCAACAAATTGCCTATCCACGATGGTCTTCGCGGTGTGTGTGTCGAGGGTGCGGTTAAACGCGATAATGCCCCCGAAGGCTGACTCCGGATCGGTCTCAAACGCCATGTCATACGCGGCGCCTAGCGAGTCAGCCACTGCCACACCGCATGGGTTGGCGTGCTTGACGATCACGCAGGCGGGGTCCGCAAAGTTCTTGACGCACTCGAGTGCCGCATCGGTGTCGGCAACGTTGTTGTAGGAGAGCTCTTTACCCTGTAATTGCACAGCCGAGGAGATGCCCACTTCCGCCGGATTTTTTTCTTTGTAAAAGGCAGCCTGCTGATGGGGATTTTCCCCGTAGCGCATTTCCTGTGCCTTTGTAAGTTGCATGTTGAGGGTGCGTGGAAAACGATCACTGCCATCGCCCACCAGACGGCCGAAATAGTTAGCGATTGCACCATCATAGTGGGCGGTGTGTTCATAGGCTTTGATCGCCAGGTCGAACCGTGTTTTGTATCGCGTGTGGCCGTCATTGGCATCCAGTTCTTCGATCAGGCACCCGTAGTCGCCAGAATCAACGACGATCGTCACGTCCCGATGGTTTTTGGCCGCTGCCCGGACCATGGTCGGCCCGCCAATATCGATGTTCTCAATCGCGTCCTCCAGACTGCAATCGGGATTGGCGACCGTGGCCTCGAAGGGGTAGAGATTAACCACCACCATATCGATGGCGCTGATACCGTGCTCCTCCATCACCGCATCATCGGTGCCCCGACGGCCCAGAACGCCGCCATGTATTTTCGGATGCAGTGTTTTGACTCGCCCGTCCATCATCTCGGGAAAGCCGGTGTAATCAGAGACCTCGATTACCGGCACCCCGGCGTCGCGCAGTAATTTACAGGTGCCACCCGTGGAGAGCAGCTCAACGCCGCGGTTACTCAGCGCCTGAGCGAACTCAAGCAGACCGGTTTTATCAGAGACACTCAGGAGTGCGCGGCGAACCGGTGCAAGGGCGTTGTCTGTCATGGGGGTAGGGGTCCTGTTTGGCAATGAATCAATGGGCGGGTAATCTCTACTGCATCACCTATTTGGTTAGCAGCTTGTGCTCGCGCAGTTTCTTGCGCAGGGTGCCGCGGTTGAGGCCCAGCATTTCAGAGGCCTTACTTTGGTTGCCTCGGGTATAGGACATGACCGCTGTTAGCAGTGGCTCCTCCACCTGCGCGATGACCATGGCGTAAAGGTCGCGACAGGGTTCACCATCGAGGGTATCAAGAAAATTCTGGATACTGTCGTTGGCGCTCTCCTTGAGGGGCTTTGGCTTAAGTGGCTTTGACTGAAGTGCCTTGGACTTAGCAACTTTGCGCTTGTCCTTCTCGATTTTTTTCGCGGTCTTCGCCTTGGTACTCATGCCGCTAGTTCGCCAACAGGCCCATCAGTCATGAACTGTTCCATTAGGGATTCGATCTCCTCTAAATACCTGAGCTGCGTTCGCGGCTCGCTCAAGCGATTAAATTCCTGCTTCCATTGCGTTAGTTGCGTTGTCATGGTGGTCCAATGGTGTTCGCGTGCATGGCCTGCGTGCGACGGCAGTAATGACTCCAAGCACCAGCCCACATGTTTTCGCGCGATTCGAGTGCCGAGAAATTCCTCATAGAACTCATGCAGCATCACGACATGTCGATGCAGCAGTTGGAGCTGCTCCTGCGGACTCGGCGCGTGGCGCTCAAGACCTGCGAGTTGATCTGCGATCAGGCCTGGAAGCCAAAGCCTGCCTTGGGCGGCACGTCCAACCATGACGCCTGCGGCGCCTGTGTAAGCCAATATCTGGCGCGCTTTTTCGGCAGAGGTAATGTCGCCGTTAGCCAAAACAGGCAGTCGCGTATGCTGAACAACAGCAGCGATGGTGTCGTACTCTGCCTCTCCTTTGAAGCGATCAGCCCGGGTGCGTCCGTGAACGCTCAGCAACTGAATACCGGCTTCTTCGGCAATTCGCGCAATCGTTACTGCGTTACGGGATTCCGGATCAACACCCGTTCTTATTTTGAGTGTAACCGGGACCCGTACCGCATTGACTACCGCCTCAAGAATTTGGCCGACCAGAGGTTCGTCCGCGAGCAGGGCGGAGCCCGCAGCCTTTCGACAGACTTTTTTCGCCGGACATCCCATGTTGATATCAATGATGTCGGCACCCTCATCAACGTGGCGGCGCGCGGCCTCTGCAAGTACGCCCGGCTCTCGCCCGACCAATTGGATCGATCTGGGCTTTTCCAAAGTGCTCGCTCGTCGACGTTGGATGGACTTCCGAGAGTCCACCAGCGATGGATCGGCGGTAACCATCTCGCCCACGGTTAACCCAACGCCCAGCTCAAGACACAGCTCGCGCATGGGCAGATCCGTCACGCCTGCCATGGGGGCCAGAACGACGTTGTTTCTCAGAACGTGCTTGCCGATGCGAAGTGGAGTAGCAATGGGCATGGGCGAGTTCTGCGTCGACTGTTCAGGCGATGCGTTGGACAAGGGAAATACGCCTTCGGGAAAGGGTCGGTGATCATACTACCGTCAGGTAAATTGATGAAGTGACTTTGGTTAAAAAGTAAGCACCTTGTTGGTGCGTTGGGTGGTAAAAATTTTATGAGTCGGCTATCGAGTGTCTTCTGAGAGGCTCGTCGGCAGTTGGATTGGGAGTGGGAATCGGAGTAGGGCGGCGGTTGGTCGCCAACAGTCATCTAACGCAGTCGATGCATGTAGGAGAAAATGGTGCACCGTCTTCTAGCCGATTTCTTGGTGGGAGACCGGGTGTTTGAAATTGGGCTCGAGTCCCGAGTCGCTTAGCCAGTGGCTCCGGTGTCGGCCACCGAGCCCCCGTTAACCTCCTAATGCCCCGGGACGGGATTCAGCCTCATCCTATTGCCTAAAAGGATTGCGCATCAGCCAATAGCACATCCCTAGGTACGGGCTTCAGGACGGACTCGCGGCCGCGCTTGGGCTTAGAGGGGCTTCAGATTCATGTATTTCGGGGTTCTTCGGTGAAGTTGCCGACAAAATGGGCGAAACCTAGACAAAATGGTGACGAATCGGAGGATTTTTGGAGAAATGCCGCATCCCGTTAGACAGCACGGACCGCTTGGTCCATTATCCGCAATCTTGCTGAAAACTGGCGGCTAAAATACGGGAACTCGATGAGATGTCCGAAATATTAGTGCTTCATGGGCCCAACCTGAATCTACTGGGCGACCGAGAACCCGAGGTGTACGGGTCTGAAACCCTTGAGGACATTAATAGCCGTTTAGGTGATCAGGCCGCGGCAGCAGGCGTGTCCCTGCAGTGTGCACAAAGCAACGCGGAAAATGATCTCGTCGACTTGGTGCAGGGTGCAAAGAAGGCCAACACCCGCTTCATCATCATCAATCCCGCGGCGTATACCCACACCAGTGTAGCTCTGCGCGATGCGTTGCTTGCAGTAGCCATTCCATTTATCGAAGTGCACTTATCCAATGTGCACGCCAGAGAGTCTTTCCGGCAGCACAGTTATTTTTCCGATGTGGCCGTTGGGGTGATATGCGGGTTGGGTAGTCGGGGTTATGACTACGCACTTGCCGCCGCCATCAACGCCATTCAATCCGACACCTGAACGAGGAGCATGTCATGGACATCCGCAAGGTGAAAAAACTCATTGAGCTACTCGAAGAGTCAAATATCGATGAGATTGAGATCCACGAAGGCGAGGAGTCGGTTCGCATTAGCCGCAATAAAAGCGGTGGTGCACCGGTGAATTACGTAGCGGCTCCCGCACCAGCGGCGAGTGCACCAGCCCCTGTGGCTTCACCCGCGCCTGCAAGTAGTGCCAGTGAACCTGCGGCCGCATCGGAGCTCGTATCCACTGACAATGCGGTGCTTTCTCCCATGGTGGGAACGTTTTATCGCTCCCCCAGCCCAGATGCCGCAGCTTTCGTTGAAGTGGGCCAGACGGTTCGTGTCGGCGACGTGCTGTGCATCGTTGAAGCCATGAAGATGATGAATCAGATTGAGGCAGACCGGGCCGGCACGGTCACCGCGATTCATGTCGCTGATGGTGAGCCAGTGGAATTCGATCAACCCCTGATTACGATTGCCTGACACCCTTCCGGGTGATCAAGGTATCGCCTCCCAACGAGGAATAGTTTGATGTTAGAACGAGTACTGATCGCCAATCGTGGTGAAATAGCACTTCGTGTGTTGCGAGCTTGCAGGGAGCTGGGCATCGAGACGGTCGCCGTACACTCCACGGCTGATCGTGAATTGAAGCATGTCCGGCTTGCAGATCAAGCAGTTTGCATCGGCCCGCCGCCCTCGGCAAAGAGCTATCTCAATGTCCCTGCCATCATCAGTGTTGCAGAGGTCACTAATGCCGACGGTATCCACCCCGGCTATGGTTTCCTGTCGGAGAACGCGGACTTTGCAGAACAGGTCGAAAACAGCGGCTTTGTGTTTATTGGTCCCACGGCAGCGACGATTCGGTTAATGGGGGATAAGGTATCCGCCAAACAACAAATGACCCGCTCAGGCGTACCGACAGTGCCCGGTTCCGAGGGTGCGATACCTGATGACCCCGATGAAATTCTGAAGATAGCTAGAGACATTGGCTTCCCCGTGATCGTCAAGGCGGCCGCTGGCGGCGGCGGCCGTGGCATGCGTGTCGTTCACAACGAGGAGGTGCTCCTCAGCTCGATCAAAGTCACTCAGTCGGAAGCGCAGGCTGCCTTCGGTTCGCCGGTGGTGTACATGGAGAAGTTCCTCCAGCGGCCTCGCCATGTGGAGGTGCAGGTATTGGCCGATGGCCAGGGCAATGCGGTGCACTTGGGGGATCGTGATTGTTCTTTGCAGCGTCGGCATCAGAAGGTAATTGAGGAAGCGCCAGCGCCGGGCATCGATGACAAGCTGCGTCGGGAAATCGGTGAAGCCTGTGTTAAAGCCTGTATTGATATGGGGTACCGCGGCGCGGGGACCTTCGAATTTCTCTATGAGGATGGTGGCTTTTACTTTATTGAAATGAATACCCGTGTTCAGGTGGAGCATCCAGTGACCGAGATGATCACCGGTATCGACATTGTCCGCGAGCAGTTACTGATTGCCTCGGGTGAAAAACTTTCCTTCAAGCAAGAGGATATCAAATTCCACGGCCACGCCCTCGAGTGCCGTATTAATGCAGAAGACCCCCGCAACTTCCTGCCATCGCCCGGTACCATCAATACCTTTCACGCGCCGGGAGGCCCCGGGGTTCGTGTCGATTCCCACGTCTATAACGGCTATACCGTGCCCCCGCACTACGACAGTTTGATTGGCAAGTTGATTACCCACGGTGACACCCGAGCCGCCGCCCTTGCCAAAATGCGACAGGCACTCGACGAGCTTGTAGTGGAGGGTATCCGGACCAATGCGGCACTCCATCGTGAGCTCGTGGTGGATACCTCCTTTATGGCCGGGGGCGTCAGTATTCATTACCTCGAGAGCAAGCTGGAACACGAGCATTGAGCCATCCCGGTTGGCAGGAGCTGACCTTTGAGACTACCCAGCCCCGGGTCGAGGCCTTGGAGGAGTGGCTTTTTGCTCAGGGTGCGGTTGCGGTCACCCTTGAAGACAACGCCGATGAACCTTTGTTGGAACCGGGCCCCGGAGAGACGCCGCTGTGGCAGCAGGTGAAGGTTGTCGCTCTCTTCAATGAGGATATAAATCTCGGCCCGGTCATTGAGGCCGTCCCGTCAGAACTTATTGATACGCGAGCTCCCTCGCCAGCGCACATTCCCGATCAGGACTGGGAGCGCGCATGGATGGATAACTTTCATCCCATGCAGATGGGTGAGCGGCTCTGGATCTGCCCGAGTTGGACCACCCCTCCACAGCCTGAGGCGGTCAACATAATCCTCGATCCCGGCTTGGCCTTTGGTACGGGCACTCACCCCACCACAGCCATGTGTCTGAGATCTCTGGATCGCTATGTCACGACTGGCATGCAGGTGATCGACTTTGGTTGTGGCACGGGCGTTCTTGCTATTGCTGCCCTTAAACTCGGAGCACTGCAAGCGCTGGCGGTGGATAACGACCCACAGGCGATCACCGCAACCACTCAGAACGCTGAGCGCAATCAGGTAGCTAGCGAGCACTTAACGGTTGCTCTCCCCGGAGATGTCTCGTGGGCACCCTTTCAGGGGAGCGCTGATATTGTGGTAGCCAATATTTTGGCGGGTCCGTTACAGGCACTGGCCCCCCAGTTAAAAAGCCTGGTCAAATCGGGGGGTCGACTCATTCTTGCTGGTTTGTTGACTGATCAGGCTGAAGCGCTAATCGATGCCTACGCGCCCGAAATTGAACTCACGGTTG
>Ga0255762_10004142_pt1 | contig 11218 bp, 17 predicted proteins | sample 101ome_16_FD_179962 | JGI IMG/M metagenome (GOLD analysis project Ga0255762, IMG submission 179962) | Coastal salt marsh microbial communities from the Groves Creek Marsh, Skidaway Island, Georgia - 101401AT metaG (version 2) | ecosystem: Environmental > Aquatic > Marine > Intertidal zone >... | reverse complement strand
ATTTAGTCAAAATCAAGGCTGTCCAAATCGGACGCACGACCAATCTTGCAGTTTCCACAGACAAGGTCATAGACCCATTGACCATCAACAATCTCTTCCTCAATGAGCTTCTCCTTGAGAAGTTCCAATTGTCTTCGGTTAGTGGTGAGAATAGCCAATGCCTCTTTGTAGCATGCATCAACAAGTTTATCAATTTCCATATCTACGAGGCGGCAAGCTTCACCGGACATATTGCGATAGTCAAAGTTGTAAGCACTGAAGCCATAGGTTGTAAGCATTTCGCGGGCAATCATATAGACTTGAGAAAAGTCCCCAGAAGCACCAGTTGTGATGCGATCCTTGCCATAGATGATTTCTTCTGCAGCTCTTCCTCCGAGAGCTGTGATGATTTGAGAAGTCAAGTATTGCTTGGTGTACATGGCAGATTCGGCGTTTTCATCTGATGGTTGAAAGAAGGTCACCCCACCGGCATCGCCACGAGGGATAATAGATACTTTACGAACAGTGTCATAGTCTGGTAGAATCGCGCCAACGATAGCGTGTCCAGCTTCGTGGTAAGCAACAAGTTCTTTCTTTCTCGCGGAGAACTTTGTATCACCCTTGGCACCCACGACAATGCGTTGATAGACATTTTCCACAATTTCGTTAGTGATGACACCATCACCATCACGAACGGCACGGATCGCACACTCATTGAGAAGGTTTGCGAGGTCGGCACCGGAGAAGCCAGTTGTTTGTCTGGCAATGCTTTTAAGATCAACATCTTCAGCCAACTTCTTGTCGCGAGCATGAACACCCAAAATCTTCTTGCGTCCTCTGACACTTGGGAGAGCCACTTGAATCTTACGATCAAAGCGACCTGGGCGAAGAAGAGCCTCATCAAGAATATCAACTCGGTTAGTGGCTGCGATAACCACAATACCAGTATCATTGTCAAAGCCATCCATCTCAGTAAGAAGCTGGTTAATAGTTTGTTCGCGTTCATCATTGGCTGGCTGACCACCAGCGCTGCGTTGCTTACCGACGGCGTCAATCTCATCAATGAACACAATACATGGCTGGTTTTTGCGAGCAATTTCAAAGAGATCGCGGACCCTTTTGGCACCCACACCGACAAACATTTCAACAAAGTTGGCGGCGGAGCATTGGATGAATGGGACATTTGATTCACCCGCAATGGCTCTAGCGAGGAGGGTCTTACCGGTACCAGGCTTACCTGCGAGAAGAGCACCTCGTGGGATTTTGGCTCCGCTCCCGAAGTACCTATCGGGTTGCTTAAGAAAATCCACAATCTCTTCCAATTCATCCTTTGCAGCATCAATACCTTCAACATCTTCAAAGCGGGTCTTGATTTCTTCTTCAACTTTGAATTCCTGGTTCTTCAAAAATGGATTGTCCATAGATCCACCACCCCCTGGACCGGACAAAAGGGTTCGAAAAACAAAAAAGATAAAAGTCAAAAGAAAGAAGACTGAAATTGTATCGGAAAGAGATGCTGGTGTAGTCATATCAACTTGAACATTGGCTTCACTTTCGGCAATAGTTTGCCACAAGTCTTGATTTTGAACAATTTGAACATCACCATAGTTGCCTTCGTTATCTTCAAAGACTGCCAGACTTTGATTTGGCTTAATCATAACTTCGGGAAGTTCATTGTTCTTGAGACCCTTCACAAATTCGCTATAAGTTCTTGGACGATATTCGCGTCTAGGTTCTTTTGGTTTAACCGCAACTGACGGTGCGGTGAGACTTTGTCCAATACCGAACATTGTTTATTTGTATACTATTTAAAGTTTTAATTGATTTTACTCATAAATGTCGAATGAGATAGACATTGATGTTGTTAAAGTCAATAATGGGAAGTACAATGTATTTGTGATACAAGATGACGAATACATTGGACCGGCGATCGCGCGTGGTTACGAGTGGGATGGTTGGATGCGCAAGGACATCCAAGAAAACTACAAAGAAGGTACGGATATCATCGATATCGGAGCTAACATTGGATACAACACACTTATGTTTTCCGACTATGGACCAGTACACACTTTTGAACCTGTATATTATCAAATTGTTGAAGTCAATATAAAACACAATAATCTCAAGAATAATGTTTACTTGTATGCTTGCGCTCTTTCAAATGTAGAGTGTAGAACTAATATGTACATCCCAAAAAGAGGGAATCAATATGAAAATAAGATTAACTACGGTGGAACTTCACTAACTATGCACGAAGAATTGGGTAACCAAACGGTCGCTGTCGATTGCAAGAGGTTAGATGATATGTACAACGGAACTCCGTCTATCATTAAAATTGACGTAGAAGGTCATGAATTACAAACTCTAGAGGGTGCGAAAAATACAATTGAAAAACATAAACCCATGATTCTCATCGAAATTCATGACTTTGAAAATAGTGAAATTCCAAAGTTTTTAGAATCATTGGGTTACGGTGAGCCGGAAGAAAGACCTGAAGCTATGTTTTTGTATCGCGCAAAAGACATCTTCTCCACCATGTAATAAAGTTGATATGCATCAACAATATTAGGTCTCCTGTATTGTTCGGGCATACACTCGGGAATACCCTCCTTTGAATAATAAGCAGTATCACTATGATGCTCCTCAAAATGTGACGGATGATTGTCATACAACCATAAAAGGTGCTCTGCACAAGTGTGAATTTTACCATATCTACGTGTGTACTCGAGAGTCAAAGCGATTCCGATTCTACATGCATAAATATAGTTTTCCAAACTTGAAGCAACCCACATTGTCATGGGATGCTTGGGGTGTGCTGGGCGATATCCCCTTCTAGACCCGTCTTTTGTGTATGGTGCGTACTTAAATACATATTCTTCCTCCCCCACAAAATGCCAGGCCATATATAGCATTTGTGTAATTTCGAGTTGTATCTTAACCACGTGTTGATCACACGACATCAGTGCTATTTCTGACGGGTCCAACGAAAGAAAGAATATGTTCATCTACGTAATCAGATGTCTCGTACAAGTTGGGTTCGTATACCCGCGCTTCAATATTTCCGTAATAAAACTGACCGTTACCCAGTTCCCACACTTTATGTTTTGTAGTCTCTTGTGCGTAATTAGAGGCTTCGCGAAGGTCCCAAAATATGGCACGATCGAGGATGTGATCACCAACAACAACGTTTGTGATAAACATCTTTTTTTGTTAAAAATAACCGTGTCATAAATCAACTTAGGGCTACAAAAATTAAAATGTCAGACGATTTTAGGGGATGAGTCAGCAATCGTTATGGGATACACTACCAACGGAAATTCAAGAAATAATCATTGAAAATTCGTTTCAACTTATGCGCGAAGATTATCTGAATGCATGTCACAAAAAACATAATAGAAACAAGAAAAAACGTGAAAATGGTCTACTTACTGCAGATATGATCCGTTATATCATGACAAGTACAGATGCAATTGAAATGATACAATGGGCATTTCCTATCGAACTCACTGAATTGGAACTTCTTGTAGATCCACCAGTAATGGAAATAAGGGACAATGATTATAATGAATTTTATGAAATATTCTTACAAAGATCTATAAATTTTTTAGAAGATCCCGCCAATAAAGAGCAGTGGGTGTGTCCAACGGAAGATCATTGGCTTACTATGTTCACAAAACTTAACAACTTTCACCGAACACACAGACACACAAACATATTATCAGAAGTCGACGGAACACCCGATTTATACCTGTGGCTTGAATACCAAAAGGACCCGGATACCCAGTTATCTAGGGAAAAGAGACATTCTCTTCGTTCACTTGGTGTTCGTCTTCCACCCATCAAACGCAACTATTCCCCTCCATCAGACATGTACATGTCTTCTTGAGGTTGTTCTTCTTCCTCGTCTTCGTCAACTTCGACATCCATTTCACCATCTTCACCTGGATCGTCATCTTCTTCCTCTGGATCATCAGGTTCTTCCTCTTCTGGAACCTCATCATCTACGACAACTTCCTCCTTCTTCTTTTTGGGTTTCTTTGTCGGCTCCTTATTGAATATAGCATCGATTGCTGCAGAAACCTTCTTACCAAATTCAACCTTCTTTTCACATCTCTTTTTTATTTTTTCGAGGAACTTTTCACTGAATCCCATAGATTTATACGCTTGGATGATCATCTTTGTCGGTGGTAATTTATTTTTGCTGTAGTATTTTTCATATAATGTTAGAAATGAAGTGTCAATTTTAACACGGATAATACCACTTTTTAAGTATTTGAGTTTCAGATATACTTGATCTGGGTATGTCAAAGTTGGTTCCTTTTCCGGTTCTGGTGGTATAGGTGGAACGTAGTCTGGTATGTCTGGTTGTTTGTATTCAATTCCAAGATCATCACAATTTCTTTTTAAAAGTGAAAAATAGGCCTCCTTTTGATAGACAGGTTGTCGAACTTGTTCGTGCCATTGTGTCTTCGGTGCCTTGAATAATCTATGTAAAAATGTCCCTTCTTGAAACCTCACAGGATCGTGAACTTTCTGAATGGGGTTGTTAACACGCAAGGGTGGTCGCTTGTACATGTTCATCTTGTTGAATTGTAGATGTATTCTCTAACTTAGGCTGAAAATAATCCAATTCAGCTCTAATCATATGTTGAGATTGTTGATTCAAATGTGTATGATAAGGTCCCCAGATCTCGATGATCTTTCTTTCCTTATCATACCATAAATAATCCAATTCAAGAAATCTTGTGAGCCAATAAAATCTCTTTCCAGTCTTTCCAATGAATGCAAAGATATGATCTTCATCGTATTCTGAAACATCCATTTCGGAATAATGAGAGTTCGGAGGTCTGTATGGCGCCATTCTTACTTTCTGAAATATGTATCCAAAACCTTATATACATTTTCCCAGTTGTAGTTGTTCTTAACGTGGGAGCGTATGTCTAAAGATTCTCCTCTCTTTTCAAAACATTCGTGCAAACACTTTGTAAAATCTTTCGAATCAAAATAGGCGATGTCACCCGAGTGTGATTCAAACGAAGAAACCGTCGTCCATAACTTTGGTTCAACAACATACGCCACTTCACCAAGAGTTTCCTTGAGAGCTGGAACACCGGACACAATTTGTGGTCTATTGAAATACGCGTGCTCCATAGTAGTTAAACCAAAACCTTCACCACAACAAGTATTCATTCCAACGTCACCCATATTGTATATAGCGTTCACTTCTTCATCGGGTAAATGAAGTGGTTTTGGGTTTATGAAGACGTGATTATTCAATACTGTGTCTGGATTCATACCACGTCGGATGCATTCAGTTGCTATGAGAAGTGATAGATCGTATCCATCATCGGTTTTTATCATGCAACCACAATACATTTTGATCTTTGGATTCATATCTCGTTCTTTCAAAAAATCAAGAAATGCCTTGATAGTTGTACACCATTGTTTTCTATAAGAATTACGATTCATATTTACAACAACATAATCATCTTCTTCAAATCCAAATTTAACTTTAGTTTCATTTTGTGGAAGATCAACGAATCTCTCAAAGTCGACACCATGAGGCAAGACTTCAACATTGTCACTCGAAAATCCAAGTTCTTCGACAAGGTGTGTTTTCCAGCAATTCAGAAATACCCAAATCTTATCTGGTTTATATTGACGTAATTTTTCATAATATGACAAATTCTCCCAGGGATATACTATATCCAAATACACGTACTTCTTTGGTGGCATATACTCGGGTGGAATCTTTTCCAAAATCAGAGATGTAACTGGTAGATCATTATACAAGAATAATACATCCGGTTTCTCTTCAATAATTGTTGGTACTATTCCCTTATCACCAAAACCCTTTGGAGACTCTGCGTCAAGTTCAAGTGCGTCATAAAATTTTATCCGTGGATCAATAAATCTGTCTTTGATATCTTGTCCCGGGTAATTTTGAAATGCGTAATAAACAACCTCAACACCTGGAATATCAGCGAGGTAGTTTGTTATTTTATTTGCCACTCTTGCATACCCCGTTCCCTGGTTTGGGTGTGTGCACATAAAAAATACTTTCATCTCGTCGCTTTTCTAATAATTGAGATTTAATCCTTATATGCTTTTGAGAGTACACGTCTCTCTTGTTCTTCTTGTCGTTCTTTGTAACACGCTTCTTTGGTTCCTTGTAATCCATGGAAAGTATACTTTGTATATACTTGTTTTTTAGCTCTATGTTCTATTACCCACTCAACCCAATCTTGACGTCTTAGGTACTCTACGTCTTTTATTCTGTGGTTTTTGTGCTTTTCCAATAGTTTTTGAAAAGTTACGTAGTCATCAATTCTTGAATTTGGTGCACATTGTATATGCACTTCACGTGTGTCATCGTGCAATACAAATGATATATTCTCGCGACATAGAGGGCATGTGTTATTTCCACACTCTTGGTACCAACGGGAAATGCATTGATAACAAAAGGAATGTTCACAAACGAGTTTGTATTTTGCCTTCGATGCGTAACACACCGGACACTCCATACAAGTTAAAAGGTTATATTATTTAAGCCTCCTCATCATCATCTTCATCCACAAGGGATTCACTTTCAGACTCTTCAGATTCGGAGCATACAAAGTCTTCGTCTTCGCTGTCATCAACAAGTTCATATCCATTTTCATTCTTTACATAAATACCGGTTTCTTCAAGGGTTTCGACATCGTACCAACCACATATAGATTCTCTTGGAATAACTACGATATCATCTTCAAATTCATACAAATTACTCTTAATTCTCTTTAGAAATATTACTTCAGCGTCGTGAGTATTTTCATCGCGTATGAGTTCGGCAATCTGAATTGTGTCATCTTCACAATTAACATCAACGAACATGTCTCTCTAAACGGATATTTAAATCTTTAATAACATTAATGGACTTATTAACGAATCGTCAAGTTGGTATTCATGATGCCGCGATGTTTGACATTGACGATACATTAATTTTTACAAATGGTCAACGAAATGAACCAATTATTGATTTGCTTCATAAAATGAAAAAGTTAGGATACATTATTGTCATTATCACCGCCAGACCGGGCCTTCATTCGGTAGTCCAGTATACTATAAATCAACTCGCGTCACACGGGATTGTATATGATTATTTGGGATTTACGAGTGCTCAAACAAAAACTCTTATGAAAAAGAAACTAGGCTATAATTTTGTTCTTTCGGTTGGGGATATGCCAACCGATTGGACAGATTCGAAATACTATATTAACACTTCCAATTCTTATCGCAATTGAGACAAGTCACAAATGTAGTCATAGGTTCATCTGCCGATCTTGTTTGTAACTGATAGTATGAAGTCTTCTTAGACTTGCATCTGTTGCACGTGAAGAACCCTTCTTGGTTCTTAACTTCATTTGCAAGATATGCCTTTCTAAGATCTTTGATAATTCGATCCTCCATTGTTTTTGCATACGGTCCATCCGGCCAAAGTTCCTCGGGTCTCAATTCAATGACATCTTTTGTTTTCAACTTTTTACTGGTAATCCATCTTTTGAGGACCGGTGAATTTCTAAGATTGTATTGTAGTTGAAGAAACTTGTGTTTGTAAATGTTAACAAATTTGTGGTTTTCCCACCCCGGGACATCATAGTCCCTAAACCTTTTTACCGAATAATTGAGTATACTTTTCTCGAGATTGATGCATATCGTATCTGTTTCTGGAATCTCGAGGAGAGTTGACAGGCGTTCGAGAACAAACTGACGCGTAGGGTTCTCCATTCTTATACTATAATTTTCAAATACTTTTAATTGACTTAGGGCAGTGGAAGTCCTTCGTAGGGATTGTTTCTCTTGCAATCAGCCATATTTTCAGGCGAGCAAGTGTCAAAGAATTGACCCGTACGGCGCATTGGGTTTGTGTCAATAAAACCATATCTGTAATCCGACTGACGTGCACGGTACTTTTCCGCCACCTGAATCGAAGCAAATATCGCAATAAGTGCAACCGTAATAGCTACTGCAAACCAAGCACCTTTTTGTGCGTTGTTCATTTAATAAACGCAAATATTTTTTTGTCAAATGATTTCAAGATGACGATTGCTGTATTAATAAAAGAGCGACGAGGAGACATAAGGGAAGTAGACCTTGACATAGATCCAAGAAAAAATCAGATTTTCATTTTACTTTCTGGATCCCCAACATTCATTGGTCAGTGGCCTGAACTTGATGTAGTAATAATGAAACCACAAAACGGTACAATTCTAAATAAGAATATACTTCCTCCACCGTTTGATGAAGAAGTTGTACGTGGTTCGATATTACTTGTACGCATGGACGAAAATTCGGATCCTCAAGATTTCACAGTAGAGGAATATTTATCATTTTTGGGAGGGAACAAACGCGTCACAGCTTAGAACTGCATTTGTATATTTCATAGCCAATTGGAAATGAATATATGCCCAGTCAGCGGGGTTTGTCATCTTTGGGGAATCATTGAGAGGATTTGCGTTAACTATGGATGCAAGATCGACACGATCACCACCCACAGATTTAGACATAGCTTGTCCAACTTCCTTCAGCCACATAACGTGTTCTTCATTTTTACAATCAAAATTTTTTACAAAAATGGACATAGTTTATAATACTATTGTTTCTTTTCTATAAGTAGCCGTGCACTTGGATCAGTTATATTTGTCCACCTAGGTCTCCAGATTTCTGAAATTAGGTGGTCGTTGTCGGTTCCATAGTGCATCCAAAATAACTCTCGATAGTAAGCCTCTTCCTTCGTCAGAGGTGTATTATGTGTACATCTATTCCGTGTAATCTCAAATATCTTATCACTCATCGTCTCGTTATAATACTTTCTGATCTCACTCACCCAATTTGTTCCGACAGCGTCGCTCATCCCGTCTTTTTGTCGCCAAAGTACTTCATCGGGGAGATATCCCGTGAATGCCTCTCGGAGAACCTGTTTCTCAAGTTTTGTCATTTTCAATTTTTGATTCATCTCCATGCAACAATTAATAAAGTTTTTGTCCAAAAAAGGAACAATGAGATCAAGTCCATGTGCACCCGCGCATCTATCTGCACGCAAACCGTCAAATTGATGAATGAGTTTGAGACGTCTCATATTTTCACAAGCAAACTCATCAACACCCGGTGCATTATGGAAGTAGAGGTACCCACCCAAAATTTCGTCGCTCCCCTCACCAGAGAAAATATACCGACAATCTGTATTTTCCTTGATGTACTTGCATAACAACCACATAGGTGTAGATGCTCTCACGGTTGTGGTATCGTATGATTCCAAACTCTTGATGACTTCTCTAATTGAACGAAGACCTTCCTCCACGGTAAATGCAACTTCGGTGTGATCTGTCCCCAAGAAATCCGAAACTTTCCGAGCAGCTTCAAGATCGGGACTTCCTTCAAGACCAATAGAAAAGGTACGAATTGTACCAATTTTCCGTGTGGCGATAGCGGCGATAAGACTGCTATCCAAGCCACCCGAGAGAAGGAAACCAATCTCACGATCAGTATTATCAAGTCTCATATGCACGGCTTCTTCCAATGCATGTCTAATGTTTTCGTGGTTCTTACTCGCACTGAATTTATGCACATTCCAATAACCAGTATGATAACATACAAATTCATTTACGAGGGAATCATAGAAGTGACCAGGTGGGAAGATTTCAATGCGGGTCTCCAAAAATAGAAGGGCCTTTGCTTCACTCGCAAAAGCAATAGAATCATTTGCATACCTTGTGTAAAACATTGGGCGAACACCAACTGGATCTCGTGCAGCCAAAACACGTTTGCCATCAGTGTAAACCATAGCAAAGTCACCGTTAATAGACTTGACAGTGTTTTCAATTCCAATTGTGTGAATCAAATTCATAACAACTTCACAATCACTTTTACTTTTTTCTTCTCCACTTCGGAAAGAACGATGATTGTAAATTTCTCCATTACACACAAACATACGCCTCGGTCTTACAAATGGTTGCATTCCGGCTTCAGTGAGGTCATTGATGGCAAGGCGGTAAAAGTCCATTCGACACTTACCCATCTTTTCTGTACGATAATCATCTGGACCGCGATGAGAAAGGAGTTCTTTCGGAACTTCCCGCTCTTCGCCGAACAGAGCAATAATGCCACACATTGTTGTTTAATCTAAAGCTCACTTAATTTTTAAGTTAAACTCCAAAAGATCTCTATACATAAGATCATCCGCATGACCGTCCCATTCTTGACCAGAAAAAGTTACAATTTGGTTTTCTTCACCATTTGGTATGTAAGTAAAATTCGTGATGTGAAGGTAAGAGACATTTGTACGCTTTGACATTTCATCAATTTGTTCAAAATCAAATGTTTCATACGATAAATATTCTTTCAATTCTTCGGGTGTTCTTTTTTTAACACCCGTCAAACTTTTTATGGTTTTTATTTTTTGAGACATATCCAAAACTGGCCAGTGTCCATGTTTAGATCTAAAGGTAGTTACATAATCAACAAAAGTGTCGGCTGTATTCTTGTTAGAAAAACATATAAACCTAGCCTTTTTTTGTGGATCGATGAGACTCAAATAAGCTTTGGTTGGTTTCATCTGGATAAATTGAAATTGATTCATCTTAAAATATTTAAGGAAAAAAACTTTAAATATATCATATGGAGTTTCCAAAAACAGCTGGACAATGCAAATATATGCTTGCACTTAGGTCGCAAAAACCAATTATAGTTGGGACTGGGCCTGCTGGAAGTGGGAAGACTATGTTAGCTTGTCAAATTGGTATTGAACATATATACAAATCTTTTAGGGGTAAGGTAATTTTAACAAGACCAATCGTTGCAGCTGACGAAGATATGGGATATCTTCCTGGGGACATCGATAAGAAGATGGAACCCTGGACAAAACCAGCGTTTGATATATTTGAAAAGTACTTGTCACATAATCAATTGGAGAGATGTATCGCCATTGAACCACTTGGTTATATGCGCGGTCGAACGTTCAACAACACCGTGATTATCGCAGATGAAATGCAAAACAGTACTCCAAACCAAATGAAAATGCTCCTCACACGCATTGGTGAAAATACAAAACTGATTGTTACGGGTGACCTGGAACAATCAGACCTTGGTGAAGATAATGGACTCAATCATTTAATCTACAAAATGGGTGGTTTAGATCTTGAATATATTGAACACGTAGAAATGGATGATGACGACATCGTACGACACCTGGCTGTAAATG
>Ga0255762_10004134_pt1 | contig 11233 bp, 9 predicted proteins | sample 101ome_16_FD_179962 | JGI IMG/M metagenome (GOLD analysis project Ga0255762, IMG submission 179962) | Coastal salt marsh microbial communities from the Groves Creek Marsh, Skidaway Island, Georgia - 101401AT metaG (version 2) | ecosystem: Environmental > Aquatic > Marine > Intertidal zone > Salt... | reverse complement strand
GATCCTCGAACGCGCTCAACGGGGTCACCTGTCTCCTTGGCTACAACAATGCGGGGTTAAGAGTGCCAGTTTAGGCCTCGACCTCAACGGCAGTCACCAGGCCCGTCATTTTTTCAAGCAGGCGTGCCAGGGTATCCCGCATGTCAGAGCGGTGTACGATCATATCGATTGCCCCATGCTCAAGCAAAAATTCGCTGCGCTGAAACCCTTTGGGTAACTTCTGGCGAATGGTCTGCTCGATGATATTGGGTCCAGCAAATCCTGCTCTTGCCTCAGGTTCTGCAACATTAATATCACCAAGGAGGGCCAGCGACGCTGACACTCCGCCGTAAATTGGGTCGGTTAGCACGGATATAAAAGGAACACCCTGACCCTTCATCCGCTCGAGTACCGCTGAGGTTTTGGCCATCTGCATCAGCGATATCAACGCCTCTTGCATACGAGCACCACCCGATGCAGCAAAACAAATGAGTGGCAGTCGGTGTTCAAGCGCATACGTTGCCGCCCGAGTAAATTTCTCACCTACCGCATAGCCCATGGACCCGCCGTGAAAATTAAACTCAAAGGCAACGGCCACCACCGACAGTCCCTTTAGCTTGCCCGCCATGGCAATCAAGGCATCTTTCTCACCCGTACTCTTCTGGGCCGCGACCAACCGCTCCTTGTATCGCCGTTTGTCTTTGAATTTAAGGCGGTCGATGGGTTCGAGATCGGCGAACAGCTCTTCCCTGCCGGTATTATCAAGGAAAATATCAAGCCGCTGGCGCGCTCCAATCCGCATGTGATGATCACACTTTGGGCAGACTTCTTGATTTCTCTCGAGGTCGGGGCGATACAAGGCGGCATCGCACTTGACGCACTTCTTCCACAAGCCCTCGGGGACGCTTGCTCGGCGCGACGGGGTGTCATCCTTGCGCACCCCTGATGGCAGTATCTTGTCAATCCAGCTCATGGCGAACTCCGTGCTCTGTTGAGCGCGATTATACCCTTAGGAAGCTAGTTCCCCCTAGATACGTGATCAACGCCTTGACGGATGTCGGCGAGCAAGGCGATAGCACGGTCAGCGGCGGTCTGCTCGCTGTCGCCACCGGCCATAGCCTGAGCCATGGTGTCGATGAGCGCACTGCCCACGACCACGCCATCGGCAACGCTGGCAACAGCTGAGGCCGACGCCGCGTCCTTAATGCCAAAGCCCACGCAAACTGGCAGCGCAGTCTGGGCCTTGATCTTGCTCATATAGGAGGACACGTCAGCGATATCCAAATGCCCGGCGCCGGTAACGCCCTTAACCGCCACGTAATAAATAAAGCCCGACGCCGACTCAACGATCGTTTTGATTCTCGCCTCGGGTGTTGTGGGTGAAATAAGAAATATATTGTCGATACTGACCCGGGTCAGCTCGGCCCTCAGGGTTTTCACCTCCTCCGGAGGTAAATCTACGGTGATCAAACCATCGACACCTGCCTGTGCGCAGGCATCAGCGAACGACGCATAGCCCATCCGCTCAACGGGATTGGCATACCCCATCACAACAACCGGGGTAACCGCGTTTTGCTCTCGAAACTCGGTCACCATAGCCAAGACATCCCGGAGACTAATTCCGTTTGCCAGTGCCCGCTCGTGACCTTTCTGAATCACGGGGCCCTCTGACATAGGATCAGAGAACGGGACGCCGAGTTCTACAATGTCAGCGCCAGCGTCGACTAAACGATGCATTAGTGTGACCGTGCCCTCTCTGGACGGATCACCCGCCACGATATAGGGAATCACGGCCTTTCGGTTATCCGCGCGCAAAGCGTCAAAGCATGTGGAGAGTCTGGTCACGCTATATCCTGTTTAACTAATTTACAGCTCAATACCATCAATGGCAGCGACGGTGAGAATATCTTTGTCACCGCGGCCCGAGAGGTTGACCACGATGTGTTGATCAGGGGACATATCCGCTGCGAGTTTCTCCGCATAAGCCAACGCATGAGCTGTCTCCAATGCGGGCATGATGCCTTCCATTCTCGTCCAACGATGAAACGCGGTCAGCGCTTCATCGTCATTTGCCGATACATACTGCACGCGCCCAATGTCCTTAAGCCAGGCGTGCTCGGGACCCACTCCCGGGTAATCCAAACCTGCCGATACAGAATGGGTGTGCAGGATCTGCCCGTTTTCATCCTGCATGAGATAGGTACGGTTACCGTGCAAAACTCCGGGGGTCCCGGCCGAAAGAGGCGCCGCGTGCTCGCCGGTCTCTACGCCACGCCCGCCAGCCTCTACCCCGTACATCGCAACACCCTCGTCGGGCAAGAACGGATGGAAAAGGCCGATTGCATTGGAACCCCCGCCGACACAAGCAACCAACGCATCGGGCAGACGACCATTGCGCTCGAGGCATTGCCGTCGGGCCTCCCGACCAATCACACTCTGGAAATCTCGCACCAACATGGGGTATGGGTGGGGTCCCGCTACCGTGCCAATGATGTAGAAGGTGTTGTCCACATAGGTGACCCAGTCCCGCAGGGCCTCATTCATGGCATCCTTGAGGGTTCTCGACCCCGATGTCACCGGGATCACTTCAGCACCCAAAAGCTTCATGCGATACACGTTGAGCGCTTGGCGTTGTACATCCTCGGCACCCATAAACACGTGGCACTCAAGCCCGAGGCGTGCGGCAACCGTCGCACTCGCGACGCCGTGCTGCCCTGCGCCGGTTTCCGCAATCACACGCTTCTTGCCCATGTGCTTCGCCAACAGTGCCTGACCAATGGTGTTGTTTACTTTATGCGCACCGGTGTGATTTAGGTCCTCGCGTTTCAGGAAAATGCGCGCGCCGCCAATCTCATCGGAAATGCGTGCCGCCTCATACAGGGGCGAGGGGCGACCCACATAGTGTGCCAGGTCGGCATCGAACTGGCGCTGAAACGCCGGGTCTTTCGAAAGGTCCCGATACAATGCTTCCAGATCGGCCAGTGCGGTCATCAGCGTTTCGGCCACAAACTTACCGCCATACGGGCCAAAACGACCCTGAGGATCGGGTACCGAGGCAAAAAACTCGGGGCTGTGCATTTCGGTCATGTCGCTATCACCTCTTCCGCCGCTTGAACGGCCTTCATAAATTGCCTGATTTTTTCGGGGTCCTTCACCCCGGGCGACACCTCGACCCCGGAGCTTACGTCGACGGCAGCGGGGCGTATGCGCGATATCGCTTCCCCTACAGTAGCGGGGTTGAGCCCTCCTGCCAAAACAAGCGGGCGGTCGAATTCTGGCGGAACCAAGCTCCAGTCAAAGGCATGCCCGGTGCCCCCAAACTGGCCGTTGTGCACGGCATCCAACAAAAAGCCCCGGGCCCGCGGGAAAGCCGCCGCTTGATCTAACAGATTTACTCCGGGCAGCGCCTTAAGTGCCTTGATGTAGGGCAGTTGCCACTGTTCGCAAAAAGACGGCGTCTCATCACCGTGCATCTGTAACAGGTTGATCGGTACCTCAGCCAAAACCTGCTCTACTTCCGCCTCTGTGGCATCAACAAAGAGGCCAACCACGGGCGTTAGCGGCGGCACTGCAGCACAAATTTCCCGCGCCTGCTCTATTGATACGAACCGAGAGCTACCCGACCAAAAAAGCAGGCCTAGCGCGCTGACCCCGTGGGCCACAGCGGTTACCGCATCCTCGGGACGGGTAATGCCACACATTTTCACCTGGACTCTCACTAAAACAACGCCCCGCCCCACTATCGCGGGGCCGGAGTTTATCAGAACTTGGGGCTATCGAGAGCACTCCAATTCGGATAACCCCTTGTCGCGCAAACCCCTGATTACATAAACCTGCGGCCGAACCGACAAAAAAAGCCTTCAGACGTACCCGGTTAGCCAGGAAGGGCCTGCTGGTGTTGGTGGCAGTCCATAATCTGCCGGATAATCCACGCCGATCAAATAGAGTCCCGCACTGGAAGCGGTATCGGCGCCCAAGGTGCGATCTCGACTCGCCAAGAGTTCTTGGACCCAGTGAACCGGTCGCGACCCATTGCCGACGGCCATTAAAGCACCCGCGATGTTGCGAACCATGTGATGGAGAAAAGCATTCGCTGCAATATCGAGCACCACAAAGTCATTCCAGCGCCGTACCTCCAAACTATACACCTCGCGTATCGGGCTGTTTGCCTGACATTGAGCTGCGCGGAAAGCCGAAAAATCATGGCTACCTACCAGCGCCCCAGCTGCCGCAGCCATCGTCTCCACGGCGAGGGGCCGACGGTGCCACGTGACCAGGGAGGCCAGATGCGCCGGACGCACAGGGGTATTGGCGACGACATAGCGATAGCGTCGCGCCAAGGCACTGTGGCGAGCGTGAAAACTCGCATCGACCGGATGGGCCCAATGTATCCTGATATCCGGAGGCAATTGGCCGTTCGCCCCCATCACCCAGGCCTTGGCACTGCGGCCCACAGGGTCATCAAAATGTGCGATTTGTGCAAAGCCGTGTACACCGGTATCGGTCCGCCCCGCGCAGTGGGTCGTGACGGGCTGGTCGGCTATTTTTCCGAGCGCCTCTTCAACAGACTCTTGAACTGTGGCAACCGGTAAATGGGGCTGCGCCTGCCATCCGCAGTAGCTTGCCCCCAGATATTCAACGCGCAGCGCAACACGTGTGCCGATAGCCCAAGGCGTTGGATCAAACCTGTGCCGGGGGTCAGTCAATGTGGACGAGTAGCTCTCTGGCCTCTGCTTGCTGACGCAGATCGCCATTTGCGACGACATCCTCCAATACCGGGCGAGCACCTTCTTCATCACCCATATCGATATAGGCCCTCGCCAGGTCCAGCTTGGCATCCAGCGGATCGGTTTCATTGGCGTAGACCAGCGTCTCTGCCTCGCTCTCGGTGAATCGCTCTGAGGGGGGAACGACATCAGTGCCCAGTACCGCCGCGAGCTCAGGAGGCAGTTTTGCCGGGGTATCCGCTCCCGATAGGGTATGGTTAGATGCCGCTTCGGTCGACAACTCGCCCAGCTCAAAATCCGGTGAGGCAGGTGATTCATCAACAGACTCGGTGTCACCTGGGGGCACTACTCCTCCGACTAACGGCTCTTGTGCAAGCGGCTCTTGAAAATATGCCGTCAAGTGCTCAGTATCGGCATCACCTGAAAGCTGAAGCTCCTCTTCCGCTTGCGGCAGTTCCTCTGGTTGCAGATCCAACGACTGATCCATAGCCGGCGCCATTTGAAGATCATCGGTCTGGGGTCTCACCGCTGGTTCTAGAAGCTCACCCAAATCCGGGGGCGTGGCCGTGGCCTCCTGGAGTGCGCCACTGGCAGACGCCACCTGCTCGGGAGTGCCCATTGCCTCCACCTGAGTCAACCAGGCGGCAGCCTCTTCCCTGCGATCATTGGCCAACGCAATATCAATCATCTTGCAGTACGCCTCAGCGGCGTCTGCTCCCGCTGCCTTTTCAGCCGCAGCGGCGAGAAGATTCAGTGCCTGCTGATGGCGACCATAGGAAACATAAATCTCCGCCTCGGCCAGCGCCTCTTGAACCGCTCCATCGAGGGGATTGCCCGAAGGAGCGTTTGACGCATCTGCTACTGGCGGGGCTTCAGCCACCGGCACCGGCGACATGCGCGGCTCCGTGTTTCCATCCTCCAAACCTGGCTCTAGGGTCCCTGCGCCTCGGCGAAATCGCAAGCCGAGCAGCAGCGCGAGTGCACCGAGTGCAGCGCCCCCGGCGAGGTAGAGCAGCGATGACAGGGCAAAGGTTGCTGGCGACGCCGTCGAAGGCTGTTTGGCTGCGAGTGATGCCTGAAGCTCGGCAATTTGCTTGTCCTTGATCGCAACGAGCTCCCGCAGATTACCGACTTGCCCCGATAATTCAGCGACCTGGGCCTCGATAGCAGCTAACGTGCCCGATGAGACCATATCGCTGTCTGAGGACTCGGAGCTCTCCTCTACGCCATAATCCTCTGCGCCATAATTCTCTGCAGGATAGTCCTCCTGGGCCTCCCCCGCGTAGGTACCCTCTCCCGAGGTATTTGCCACCGGTATCGAGGCCTCAGCCACTTCTTCGTTCACCGGGTCGCCAACCAATGGCGAGGTGGCGGCGGTCCACGGAGCGTCATCCTCGGGGGACCCGTCATCAGCCTCAAGATCGCTATCGGCAACCACCCTAAGAACTGGCTGACTGATGACGCCGGCGGCCCAATCGCTGTTTTGCGATTTAACCGCACCGATAGCATCTGATACCCCCATGGATAAATCAGCCTCGGTCGGCAGCGCCAGCACATAACCCGCTTTAAGCCCATTGATATTGCCGCCGGTAAACGCTCTCGGATTCTTGGCGACCGTGGCCAACATCGTCTGCTCCACAGAGACCCCGGGAAGAGCCGCCGCGGAGGCGATCTTCCACAACGTGTCCTCTCGGGTCACAAGATAGTTGCCACCTGCCGTCGGCACGAGTTGGGCGTTTCGGCCATACTCGCGGTTCACACTGACCTGCTCCGCCGAGCCCGTTACAGGGATCTCTTTAACATCGGCTGTATCAACTGCCTCGACCGTGGTATTGGATATGTTGACGGGACTGCTGGAGGGCGCGGGGGGCAGATCCACAAGCACCGTGTACTCTCGCAACAACCGCCCTGAAGGCCACCTAGCCTCGAGTAAAAAATCCAAGTAAGGCTCGACCAGAACCTCACTCGTAGTAAGAAGAATTCTCGGGGTTCCCCGCTCCAGCAAAACCTCAAATTGAATGCTGGTCAAAAAATAGGCCCGATCAACGCCAAGGCGATCAAAGTCCTCTTGGGTGGCGAGACGCACCCGAATATCTTCGGGCTGCAGGGCGCCCACATCGAGCAATTCGACATGCGCGCTGAGTGGCTCATTGACGTAGGAGTTTAAGGTTATTTCACCTAACCCCAGCCCCAGTGCTGTCTGTGACATAACTGAGGTGACAGCGATGAAAAGTGCGTTTCTACAGGTATTCATATATCCATATCCCCTGATCATGCGTCCAAGCAATCCATGCTAACTGCATCAAAAAAGTTCAGGCTGGTCTGTCGTCATCACGCTAACCAAAGCCGAAGCGCCCCGGACATTGCGCGTCAAACACTCGATCGGCACAAAGCCACCTGTCTTGTACCACTATTTACGGCGCGTCGAAACCTTCAGTCACAGCGCACTAACCCTTGCTACAGGTGAGCAGTTTACAGGTAGGATGTGGCCAGTAGCTCGGCAATTTGCACACTGTTTAGTGCGGCGCCCTTGCGCACATTGTCGGAAACAACCCACAAGTTGAGCCCCATAGGGTGAGAAATGTCCTCCCTGATTCGCCCAACATAGACAGGATCTGTTCCGGCGCCATCGACGACTGGGGTGGGATAGCCACCGTCGGTCTGTTCATCAATCACAACAACGCCCGGCGCCTGCTCTAGTAGTCTGCGAGCATCCTCCGCGGTTAATTTTGATCGAGTCTCGATATGCACGGCTTCGCTGTGTCCATAAAACACGGGGACTCGCACGCAGGTCGGATTCACCTCGACCGTATCGTCTTCGAATATTTTTTGCGTTTCCCAGACCATCTTCATTTCTTCACGGGTATAACCGTTGTCCTGAAAACTATCGATATGTGGCAGCAAATTGAAGGCAATCTGCCGGGGGTAAACCCGCGTTTCAATAGCCTGCCCGTTAAGCAACTTCGCTGTTTGCGTCGCCAGCTCTTCAATACCCTCTTTCCCTGTGCCGCTGACAGCCTGATAAGTCGACACGTTAATTCGGGCGATACCTACCGCGTCGTAGATTGGCTTGAGGGCGACCAACATTTGTATCGTCGAGCAATTAGGGTTGGCGATAATTCCTCTGCCTTTGTAGCCGGCTACCGCATGCGGGTTAACCTCGGGAACAACAAGAGGGATATCCTCATCCCTGCGAAAGTGCGATGTGTTATCGACCACTACACAGCCGGCGGCAGCGGCCTTCGGTGCGAACTCGGCTGAAATATCACCACCGGCTGAAAACAGCCCAATTTGAGCCTGGGCGAAATCAAATTCCGCGAGATCCTGCACCGTCAAGGATTTACCTTTAAAGCGGACGGTCTTGCCGGCTGAGCGGGCTGAAGCGAGGGGGTATAACGTACCCACCGGAAAGTCACGCTGCTCCAAAATTTCGATCATCGCTTCGCCAACAGCACCAGTGGCGCCGACTAGGGCAACGTCAAACGTAGTCGGCATCAACTGTTCTCCTTTTGCGACATAAGCGCCGCTATTACCGCGTCACCCATCGCCACCGTTCCTACGGCAGACTGACCCTTGTCGACGATATCTGCTGTCCGCAGTCCCTGATCAAGGACATTCGCCACCGCCTCTTCAATAGCCTGCGCAGCGGCGGGTGCGCTCAGGGAGTAACGCAACATCATGGCGACCGAAAGAATGGTGGCCAAAGGATTGGCCTTGTCTTGACCTGCAATATCCGGCGCCGAGCCGTGAACAGGCTCGTACAGGCCCTTTGACTGCTCATTGAGTGACGCCGAGGGCAACATGCCAATAGAGCCCGTCAGCATAGCCGCAGTATCCGACAGGATGTCGCCAAAAATATTGCCCGTCACCAACACATCAAACTGTTTGGGCGCCCGAACCAACTGCATCGCGGCGTTATCAACATACATATGGTCGAGCGCCACCTCTGGATAGTCTTCACCGAGACCGGTCACGACCTCGCGCCAGAGCTGCGTAACCTCCAAGACATTGGCTTTGTCCACTGAGGTCAGCTTGCCTCCGCGCTTCCCGGCAAGCTCAAAAGCGAGACGCGCAATTCGCATAATTTCGCCTTCGCTGTAGCGATAGGTGTTGTAACCCTCGCGTTGCCCGTCCTCACGAACAGCAATGCCCCGCGGTTCACCAAAATAGATGCCGCCGGTCAGCTCCCTGACAATCAAAATATCGAGACCCGCCACCAGTTCGGCTTTAAGGCTTGACGCAGACGCCAGCTGGGGAAATAAAATCGCCGGGCGTAGATTGGCAAAAAGGTCGAGGGACGCACGAATAGCGAGCAAACCCCGTTCAGGGCGCTCCGACGCCGGCAGCCCGTCCCACTGTGGACCACCCACTGCACCCAACAAAATAGCATCCGCAGCCAGGGCTTTTTCGCGGGTCGATTGAGGGAACGCCACCCCCTCAGCCTCGATGGCCACCCCACCCAGATTTGCGGTGTCCAAGGTCAACGACAGGTCGAAAAGCTGCGCGACGGCGAGAAGAACCCGCTCGGCCTGCGTCACCACCTCTGGGCCGATACCATCGCCCGGCAAAAGAAGAACACGCTGCTCCATCAGATCGACACCTTGTCAAACACCCAAGGAAACAGCTCCTTGTGCCCCGCCTCAAAACGACGAATCGCCTCTTCACTCTGCAAGGTAATGCCAATGTCATCCAAGCCCTTGAGAAGGCAATCCTTCCTGAAGGCATCGACCTCAAAGCCAATCCCATCAAATCCAGAACCCGCTATCATCTGGCGCTCTAGATCGATTGACAAACTGAAGCCCTCTTTCTCATAGAGCGCGGCAAACAGCCGGTCCACAACCGACGAATCCAGGGCGATAGGCAGAAGGCCGTTCTTGAAGCAATTAGAGCGGAAAATGTCGGCAAAACTCGGGGCGATAATCGCGCGAAATCCATAGTCCACCAACGCCCAAGGTGCGTGCTCGCGACTGGATCCACACCCGAAATTCTCGCGCGCTAGCAAAATAGAAGCACCTTGGTAGCGGGGAAAATTGAGCGGAAAATCCGGGTTAAGGGGTCGAGTACTGTTATCAGCGTCGGGCACCCCCTCATCGAGATAGCGCAGATCGTCAAAAAGATTGGGGCCAAATCCGCTGCGACGAATCGACTTTAAAAACTGTTTGGGCATGATCAAATCAGTATCGACATTGGCGCGATCCATCGGCGCTACAAGTCCCTCGTGGACAACGAATGACTCCATCAGACAGCCTCCTCCAAATGTTCCACCGCAACAAAATGGCCCGCCACGGCGGCAGCAGCGGCCATCGCGGGGCTGACAAGGTGGGTTCTGCCACCGGCCCCCTGGCGGCCCTCGAAATTCCGATTTGAGGTACTCGCACAGCGCTGACCCGGCTCCAGCTTGTCCGCATTCATTGCCAAGCACATAGAACAGCCTGGCTCACGCCACTCCATCCCTGCGTCGGTAAAAATGTGGTGCAGGCCTTCTGCTTCGGCCTGCGCCTTGACCACACCCGACCCCGGCACCACGAGCGCCTGCGTGATAGAACTGGCAATCTTTCGCCCCTTCAGGACCGCAGCAGCGGCGCGCATATCCTCAATACGAGAGTTGGTGCAGGAGCCTATAAAGATAACGTCAGGTCGGATATCGGTAATCAGCATACCTGCCTCCAAGCCCATGTACTCGAGAGCGCGCTGAAGGCCTGCCCGCGCTGTTTCGGAGGGCATCTCGTCCAACGTTGGGACCCGCCCATCAATGCCGACAACCATTTCCGGCGAGGTTCCCCAGGTCACTTGTGGCACAATCTCCTTGGCGGGTATGGCTATCTCCCGATCAAATACCGCGTCGGCATCACTGTGCAAATTGCGCCAATAGATCTCCGCTTTCTCCCACTGCTCACCGGCTGGGGCCCACGGTGTGCCACGGACATAGTTAAGCGTTGTGTCGTCAACAGCTACCATGCCCGCTCTCGCACCCGCTTCGATCGCCATGTTACAAAGCGTCATACGACCTTCCATAGAAAGGCCCATGATGGCACTGCCCGCAAACTCAATCGCGCAGCCTGTGCCCCCCGCTGTACCGATCCGACCAATAATGGCAAGCGCTATATCTTTAGCAGTGACTCCTGGGTTGAGATCTCCCTCGACGGTGATACGGAAATTTTGCATTTTGCGTTGAATGAGGCAGCCCGTTGCCAGCACGTGCTCCACCTCGGAGGTGCCAATACCATGGGCTAATGCCCCCAGCGCTCCGTGGGTTGAGGTATGAGAGTCACCGCACACGATGGTCATCCCGGGCAGAGTAGCGCCCTGCTCGGGCCCCATCACATGAACGATACCTTGCCGGATATCATCAAGGAGGATTTCCGGGATACCGAAGTCTGCGCAGTTATCGTCTAGGGTCTGCAACTGAATACGAGAGACGTCGTCTTGCACCCCGGCGAGCCCCTGAGAACGTTCCGCCGCCAATGTCGACACATTGTGATCAGGCACTGCAACGTTGGCACTTATTCGCCCAGGTTGGCGCCCCG
>Ga0255762_10004127_pt1 | contig 11239 bp, 11 predicted proteins | sample 101ome_16_FD_179962 | JGI IMG/M metagenome (GOLD analysis project Ga0255762, IMG submission 179962) | Coastal salt marsh microbial communities from the Groves Creek Marsh, Skidaway Island, Georgia - 101401AT metaG (version 2) | ecosystem: Environmental > Aquatic > Marine > Intertidal zone >... | reverse complement strand
CCCCCACCCAACACGCGATCAAATTCTGAGTATCCAGAACCAAGTCGGGCGAGCCGCTCTGGTTTAATGGCAGATAATTTTGAGCGCTCGGGAATAGCACCTGCGTATCCCCCGGGACGCCCTTTGACGGGCTCGGGAGCTTGAACAGATTCGACAAGGGTATTCCATGCCTGACATCCGGGACATTGACCTGCCCATTGCGATGAGGTCGCGCCACACTCTTGGCATTGGTAAATGGATTTAACTTTGGCCACGTTGGTCTCCTGTTCAGTACAGGATAGACCAGTTTTTATCCGGCAGCGCGTTCTGAGCGTGTTGAGGTCAGATGTTTGAATTTCCGCTGGGTCCGAACTGCCTGCTGAATACTCTCGCCTAGAACTTCAAGAACCACCTGACAAACTAAACGGTTGGTAAATCGAGCCATGGTCGCGCTTGACGAATCCAATACCAAATCGAGCGTTCTGTGACACGCTCTCGCCAAGGGAGATCCTGTTGGAGCAATGGCGATCAGCCGTGCACCCCGCTCATCTGCTAATGTCGCTGACTGCACCATTGGTGCAGTTTCTCCATTCGTGCAAAGGAACAAAAACAGATCATCTGGTGAAGCAGTATTTGCTGTTAACTCTTGGATCACCGCATCGGTATGTACAACAACTGCGATAGGCGCACCGATAAATAGTTCCTGTGCTCCACGGGCGAGGCCAGAAGTTGGACCAAGTCCATAAATCAACAATCGACGGCAATCGAGAATCTCACCAATGACACCAATGAGATCCTGTTCCGGTAATCGCGTGCGTGCGCGATTCATGCGAGACATCGCGGTCTCGAACATTTTATCGGCAAGTTGTAGAGTCGAATCACCGTCGTCCAAACCGCGAACCTGGAAGGTCGCTGGATTCGCAAGTGTTTGTGCGAGCCGCAATTTGAAATCAGGAAATCCACGACAGCCCAACGATCGACAAAACCGGTTCACGGTTGGCTCAGAGACACCAGCAGCCACAGCCAAACGCGCTATGCTTAAATGAACAGAATGCTCAGGATCCGCGAGGATTGTCTCTGCTACAGCACGCTCAGATTTACTGAGATTCGATAGTGAGGCTCGAACTTGATCAATCACCGTGTCGCTCCTTTGTAATTCTTCACATATTATTGAGCACACTCATCGCCGAACTCTGTTCGACTACCAAGGAGAATAAACAATGTTCAATCGTAGGACAATCCTGTTTGGGATTTTCATGTATTTAGGCACCTTAACTGCCCATGCAAATGGCTTTACAGATCTCAAAGATCAACCATTTGAAATCAAAGGCCCTGCGGTAGTGAATTTTTGGGCAACGTGGTGTGCGCCTTGTATTAAAGAGTTACCTGATCTTGAAACACTCGGCCAAAAGCTCGGCGCTGAGGCGACTGTTTATCTGGTAAATTTCGGTGAAAGCACCAAAACGATCGAAAGCTTCAAGGCTAAAAAACCCGAGCTTTTTGGAGACCACACGGTACTTCTCAAAGATGCCAAGATGTCCGGACTCAAAGCCTACGGACTTCGCGGTGTTCCAACGACCGTGCTCATTAACGGTTCAGATGAGGCAGTGGAAAGCATCCAAGGCATGAAAGACTGGGGTGGTGACGAAGTCGTTGCCGAAATTAAGGCGAAGATTTTGCCTTAACGGCACTCTCTAGCTCATCAAAACTCGGGAATTGTGACAATACGATTGGCTCCATTCCCGGGTGATTAACCACATAAAGCGGAACACCAACACGATCAAACGCATTTAAATATTCTGTGATTAACGGATCGTAGCGAGTCCAATCGCCAGTCATCCGAATCACCCCGTGATCCTCAAATAGCTGATCAACAGCTTCAGTTTTCAATAACCGTTTTTCTGTGACCTTACAGGTAATACACCAATCAGCTGTCATGTTAATAAAGACAGATTGCCCTTTGTCGAGATGAGCTCGCAATGCGCTTGATGCATAAGGCTCCGCATCAACTTCGATCATCGCTTGGTCTGGAGAAGAAGGCACGACTTGCGACACGCCTGGAATCGCACCGAATGAGGCAAGCACTGCTAAGACACCGAGCGCTTTCGAAATCCGCCCTTCGCCTTTGGTCAGCCAAATACCAAACAAAAACAACAACAATCCACCAAGAATCAATGCCAAGATATCCGATGATGTTTGCCGGACGAGAACCCACAAGAGCCAAATTGCAGTTGCTAAAATTGGAAATGCTAACAACTGCTTTAATCGGATCATCCAATTACCCGGACGCGGTAGTCGACTCGCTAATTGTGGCCAGATTGCAAATGCAAGCATTGGAAGTGCAAGGCCAAGACCCAAGGCAGAGAACACGATCAATGCAATCCACCAGGGTTGGGTCAATGTGTAACCCATTGCCACACCCATAAACGGGGCAGTACACGGGGTGGCAACGACCACAGCCAGTACGCCAGTAAAGAATTCAGCGCGACCAGAATGACCTTCAGTTAAGTTCTGTCCAACGCCTGAAAGCGCCATCCCGAACTCGACCCAGCCATATAGCCACAGCCCTAAAATCACAAACACATACACTAACAGCGCAACAAACCACGGTGTTTGTAACTGGAAGCCCCACCCGATTTGGGCTCCACCAGCTTTTAAAGCAACCATAATCGATGCGAGGAGCAACATGGTCGCCAAGATGCCGGCGGTGTAAAGCCATGCACCTTTCTGGACATCACGGCGTTCTTTTGTGGCTTTACCAGCAATCGATAACGCCTTAATAGACAGTACTGGGAAGACGCATGGCATCAAGTTCAGAATCAAACCGCCAGCCAGCGCCATGATTAAGACCAAGCCAAGCGATAAGTTTTGCTTTTCAACTGAAGGCACTGAGAGAGCGGCATCAAACGGCAACCGAATCCCACCAGATTCAAGACCGATGACCCAGTTGCCCGCTGCATAATCCGACGGATTCAACGCGCGATCGAATGTTACAAGGACACCATCACCAAGTGGCTGCACGCTCTGCACAAGCCCCAGAGTTTCTCCAGAACCCTCAGGCATTACATCATTAATGGCTAATTCGTTGAGGCCGGAAATCCAAACTGATTGCGTGCCTGCGAAATTAACACTGGCAGGAAAATCTGTGGGGACAGCCGCACGTGCCGCATCAATTTGTTGCACAGATGCAGAACGACGCACATCCGATTGAGATAAAACAACTGGTAACGAAATACTGACTTCTTGGCTTTCCGGAATACAAATATCGCGACAAACCAACCAACGCGCTTCACCAGTCAACGCCCATTGGCCCGATGCTGTTTCAGGCACTGTGATTTGAAACGGATGAAGAACTGCTTTGGTGTACCCGTAAGTCAGAAGACTGACATCTTCACCAAACGGCTTTGTCTTTGCCAAAGGAAACTGTAACTCAGGTTCGTACGACTGCTTGCCATCACTCAATTCAAGCGACGGCGGGAGACCTGTGGAGCCTGCATTCTTCCAATACGTATTCCAACCATCTGCAATTTCTAGTGACAACCCAAACCACAAGGTGTCACCAGGAACAACAGACTCAACTGGCGTGATTAATCGCGCAGTGACTTGGTTGGCCTGGGAAAATCCAGGTAGTACGGCAAGTAAGGAAAGAAGGTAGGCTTGTAAAATCCGTTTCATGTGGCGAGATTAGCGGATTGACTTCGGTAAAAAACTGTATTTTTATACAGTAATGAAAACAAATCTTTTACGCCCACTCTTTGACGCCGGAAAGCTATGGCAAGGCAGTACAGAAACCTCTATTGAAGTGACAGATACTGGCTTTCCAGAGCTCAATACGCATCTATGCAGCCACGGCTGGCCTGCACATATGTTGATTGAATTTCTGACCGATGACTTTTTCTCAGCGCCCACTCAATGTGCGTTAGCGACTTGGCGCTCACAACACGATGCACGCTGGATTGCTTTTGTGAATCCACCTCTCACACCATGCACTGAACGACTGATGCAGGAAGGCATCGACACGGAAAAAGTCGATGTTATTGACGCCCCTACCGATCAGTTTGCATGGTGCCTAGAACAGCTTGCTCTAGCAGAATCTACGCGCAGCATTATTGCGTGGGAGACGGAAACACTGACTTCAACACAACTCAGGCGGCTACAACTCGCTTGCCAGCGAGGTCAAACACAGCTTTTTTTAGTCCGACAGCTCACGCATCGACATCAAGCATCACCAGCTCCTGTGCGCGTCAGTATGAATCCATCAATCTCCGGTGTTGAGATCACAGTATTTAAGCAACCAGGAACAAATGCCCGACCACCTATTGTCGTTCCTTCTGAGCTTTCCTGGATTCAAAAACCAAGCCCCGCTCAGCGTATAACCTGTGTCAGCCAGGATTCATCGAGACTGCACTAATGGTGATCTATGCATACCTTCAATTTCCAAACTTGCTTTTGGATGCGCAAGGTGTTGCACATCACAACGAATGCGTCGCCATCCATCATCAAGGCCATATTAAGCAATGCTCAGAAAGCGCATTAGCAGAAGGCGTTGTACCTGGCATGACACTTAGTATGGCACTCACGCTTTGCCCACATTTACTAACAAAAGCCTATCAGGCAGATGCAGAACGTCGCTTACTCCATCGCTTCGCTCTTTGGGCATATCAGTATTCCCACCAAGTAGCGATCTGGAATCAAGGATTATGTATTGAAGTTTCAAAGAGCAAATCCCTATTTGGCGATCTCTCTGATCTGACGCAAACCCTGAAAAATGCAGCCGCGTCACAAAACTTCCAAATTCAGCTCGCCTTTGGATACACACCTGAAATGGCAGCGCTCTTCGTACAGGAAGGATTGCGACCGAAAGAACATGCCTTTCAGAAAACATTAAGTCGTATTTCGATTGATGCCGTAGCAATCCCACGCGATCAAATAAAACGCCTTAAAAATATGGGATTTCGAACAATTGGGGACTACTTCAGTGCACCATCCCGAGCTCGGCAAGCGCGTATTCACCAAAATACCTTCCTCTATTTCGATGCGATTGCCGGTCGTTATCAAACGCCACTTTCATGGTTTTCACCACCACCTGTCTTCGATCAGTCCATCGAGTTTTTACGCGGACTAGAGTCAGTCGACATGCTGAAATTCCCTATCAATCGCCTCACTCAAGATGCGGCTCACTGGTTAAGGCAGCGTGTCTGTGCGGCCAGTCAACTACGATGGGAAATCACACTTGAAAATAAACACATCGAGCATTTAAACATTGCACTCAATCACCCGGTCAATTCAGCAGCAGCGCTTGCCGATCCATCGTGGTTACAACTCGAGAAATTACGACCCGCGTCCCCAATGACAAGTATTCGCTTAACCATTCAACAGGTACATCAAGCAAGCCCAACAAAACGTGACTTATTTGTAAAAACTCACGACACAGATCGCTCGCAGTTACTCGACCGCCTTACTGCAAGGCTCGGTAGAGAATGCATCAAGACACCGCGCCGACTTCAGGATCCTCGGCCTGAATATGCCAATCAATTAGACAGCAACAAAAATACATATCCATTGCCTAATCTTCCACCTCGCCCCCTCTGGTTACTCCAGCCTCCTGAACCGCTTGGTTCATCACCTGAAAAAGCAGGGCATACTTTGCTGCAAGGGCCTGAGCGAATCGAATCAGGGTGGTGGGACTTTGAGCCTGCGTGCCGACGATATTGGGTCTGCCTCTTTCAGCAGAAACGAATCAGTTGGATCTATCAGGATCAGCATTCAAAAAGTTGGTGGCTTGCAGGTTGGTTCACTTAACATCTGCGACAACCTGCTAAACTCTCCACTTCATTTCCAAGGATCATTGTGTGGATCTCAACCGGTTCAACCCACGACAGCGCGAAGCCATTACACATGTTGGCTCTCCACTACTTGTACTTGCCGGAGCAGGTAGCGGGAAGACCAGTGTCATTACGCATAAAATAGCCTGGCTGATTCAAGAAGCAGGCATACCAGCACGCCACATCACCGCTGTTACTTTCACCAATAAAGCATCGCGTGAAATGCGCGAGCGGATCGGTAATGTTGCACCCAAAGATCAAATACGAGGGCTCACCGTCTCAACCTTCCACACATTTGGCCTCAATCTACTCAGACGCGAAGCCGGATATGCTGGGCTTAAATCTGGTTTTTCGATCCTTGATGCTGAGGACGCAAAATCTGTTCTAGCCGATTTATTAAAGCGAGAATCAATCGAAGATCGTGACATTATCTCAAGCGTTCAACACACCATCTCAAATTGGAAGAATGACGGGCTATCACCCGAAAAAGCCCAAATCCAAGCGAGTGACCCCCAATCTGTATTAGCTGCCAGCGCCTATGTAGAGTACGACCGCTATTTAAAAGCCTGTAATGCAGTTGACTTTGATGACCTCATTCTCCGGCCTGTTGAACTATTCCGCTGCAATCCAGATCTTCTCGCTAAATGGCAATCGAAGATCCGCTATTTATTGGTCGATGAATATCAAGACACTAACGGCATCCAATATGAATTGGTAAAACTTCTCACCCAAATTTCTGGCGCACTCACCATCGTTGGCGACGATGATCAGTCAATTTATGCGTGGCGTGGGGCTCGCCCCGAAAATCTCAATGAGCTGAGCGTTGATTTCCCAACTCTCAAAGTCATCAAGCTCGAGCAAAATTACCGCTCCACTCGTGTCATTCTAGAAACCGCCAATACACTGATTGCAAACAATCCACACATCTTCGAAAAGACACTCTGGAGTGACAAAGGATTCGGTGACCGTATCGAAATCCTTCCAACAAAAACAGATGAGGATGAAGCTGAACGGATTGCTTCGATGATTTTAGAACGTCGTCTTAATCAGAAAAGACAATTCTCAGACTTCGCCGTCTTGTATCGAAGCAATCACCAAGCACGGATCCTGGAATTTAAACTGCAGCACTTCAAGATCCCCTATAAATTGAGCGGCGGAACGAGCTTTTTCGCCCGCTCAGAAATCCGCGATTTGATGTCGTATCTCAGGCTCTTAATCAATCCAGATGATGACAATGCTCTCCTACGTATCATCAATGTACCTCGTCGTCGGATCGGTCCAACAACGCTTGAGGTACTTGGGCGATATGCACATGAACGTCATCAGCCCTTGTATGCGTGCATTCCCGAAATGGGTCTCACCTCTCGCTTAGATCCAGAGGCAGCAAGACGGCTTGCACAATTCTATGAGCTCATTGAAACAGCAAGGCGTGATCTGTTGGTCGGCCAAGGTATGCATGCAATCGATGAGCTATTGGAAGGAATCAATTACCGAGGTTGGTTATCGGATCAAAGTTCATCAGAACCAATGGCTGAGCGCCGATGGGGAAATGTGATGCAATTACTCGAAGCACTCAGAAAGGATCTGAAGAGCGATACTGAAGAGGCAACCGATGACGATGAGGCTGATTCAGATGACACCGCCATTGAAGCCGCAATTCGTAAGCTCGTACTTCGGGATATCTTAGAGCGCGAAGAAGAGGAAGATGACAGTGATCGAGTCCAGCTTGCAACGCTGCACGCAGCAAAGGGTTTGGAGTTTCCCGATGTTTTCCTTATGGGCGTCGAAGAGGAGCTGCTTCCCCACAAAAACTCGGTAGAGGCTGACACCATCGAAGAAGAACGACGGCTGATGTATGTTGGTATCACGAGGGCTAAGCAAAATCTCACGGTGACCTATGCAAAACGAAGAAAGCAATTTGGTGAGTTTATCGAAACCATACCGAGTCGCTTTTTAGATGAGTTGCCCGAAGAACATATCCACTGGCACGGGAAGGACGAAATTGATCCTGAAATGGCCAGACAGAAGGGTCAAGATACGTTAAGCGCATTACACGCGATGCTGAAGGGTGAATCTGCATGAATTTGTATCGTCCAATCATTATCGGACTGGAAGGTACCGAACTGTCCTCATCTGAGATTTCATGGCTCAATGAATTAATGCCTTATGGCGTCATTCTATTTTCCAGAAATGTCGAGCACCGACTGCAATTGAAGGCTCTTTGCGAATCAATTCGTGACGTTTTGGGTGATGATGTTGTCATCGTCGTTGACCAAGAAGGCGGTCGCGTACAGCGACTCAAGAACCCAAATTGGCCACAACTCCCCTCTGCTCTTGAAATAGGCAGACTCTGGAGGCGCCATCAATTTTCAGGCCTTGAAGCCGCAAATAGTCTCGGTCAAGTCATTGGCTCTCAATTGGCTGAAGTTGGGATTACTCATGTAGCTGCTCCAGTCCTCGATTTACAAATAACGGGTGCTGATCAGGTGATTGGTGATCGTTCATTTGGGACAACTCCCGCTGAAGTGATTCCGTTAGCCACTGCATTTATCGATGGTTTAAATCGATGTGGTGTGACTGGGATTGTGAAACATATTCCCGGCATGGGGCGTGTCGAGTCAGACAGTCACGATTCATTACCCGTGATTCAAGCGCCAATTGAGACACTTGCACAGTCTGATTGGATACCATTTCAAGTCGTCTCCGGAACACGCTGGGCGATGACTGCCCATGTTGTGATTCCGGAATGGGACAGCCTGCCAATTACTACTTCAGAGAAAGCGATGACGCACGTCCGAGACACGTTTGGGGATTGGCTGATTGTTTCAGATTGCCTGACGATGGGGGCAATTACCGGGACAATTAGTGAGAGAATCCGCAACACTTTGGATGCCGGCGTTGATCTCGCTCTATTTTCGAATGGTTCTGATCATGAGAGACGCACTGCAGTTGAGGCATCTGGAGAACCACGATTGAATCGTGAAGAGCCCAATACCCTTCAAGCCCTTCCCGAAGCAGTGATTGGAAAATTATTAAGTAAGCTTGATCGCGTGAATGCTCGTGAAAGCATGGCCGATCCGACTTGGGATCGACCAGTTTAGAGTGTCTTAAAGACCATCCACCATGTAAGCAACAGCGTCTGCGATTTCTTGATCAGAACAATCGGCGCACAAGCCACGAGCTGGCATTGCGTTGTATCCCTGGATTGCATGCTTGACCATTGTCTCCATGCCTTGGTCAATGCGTGCGGCCCAAGCACCGGCATCGCCTAATTTCGGGGCACCAGCAGCACCCGTTGTATGACAGGCAGCGCATGCGCCGTTATATACCTGATCTCCAGTTCTGGCTGCAGCAGCAACCGGTGCTTTGCCAAGGTTTTCAGAGCAAGGATCGCCCATGACACAAACAGATGCTGGATGCTTTAAGCGCTCTAGCACCACGTCAGCGTTTTCACTTGCAGCGAATGCAGATAATGCAATTAGGGATGTGATCGCGGTAATTACCGTTTTCATTGGTAACCTCATGCCTGTTGTTGAGTTTGCTGCGCGAGATTATAGATTGTCGAGGTTTGGAGTGCCACGGGTATTTTTGCGCTATTGATTGGTTATGAGCTACCGCCGCTGGGTTTTCAGCAGAACTCAAATCTTTTGACAAAACTGATGCCTCATATTGATGCGACGCACAACGTTTTATATACTTTAGTCGTTGATAGTAACCAAAAGTTACGCTTGATCACAATTCTCACAAGGAACCTTTGAATGTACGCAGAAACACCTCTCCGCAGACCAACCTTTGATGCATCAAGCATCATTGTGCCGATCACTTCTTTTTTGGGGCGTCTCCTTCATGCGTTGATGGAATCGCGGAGAAAACAAGCCGCAAAGCAAGCAGCACTGCACCTAAAAGCAACAAGTCGTGATTTCGCTGATATCGCATATCAAGATTTAGTTGATTGGATACTAGATGATCAACATCCAAGGCATCTCGATGGCATATCTTTTGTAGAATCGTCGAAGTAAAAGCGGTAGCAGTATTCCTAAAGCTCATATGGAATATGAGAAACCTAGGTGGACTCTGTTAAAATCTCGTTGGTAATGTCGACGAAGCGTGTACACTTTCGCTTCTCGTAAAGCGCCCGTAGCTCAGCTGGATAGAGCGTTGCCCTCCGGAGGCAAAGGTCAGAGGTTCGAATCCTCTCGGGCGCGCCACTTTCAAGTGAAACTTTTAAAGAACTGAATGGACTAAAACCACCTTGTTTCACAAATCCAGTTCAGTATGCCAGTCGCACATGTATCCCTGAGTACCGTGAAAGAGAGTACCATTCTCAGCATCACAAGGTAAAACGAATTAAAAGTATCTATTGCGCAGGTTGTGTGTTTTACTCCGCGAGCTTTCATTAGATCTTCCTAGCTCAGTTTCTGACTTTACTTTGAATTCCTCTTTGAAATCCTAGTACCTCAAGACCCTAAGGTCTCGAGGCCTCATATCTTATTTACGAGAAAATTATTATGAACACAGGCGTTGTTAAATTTTTTGATACTCAAAAAGGTTTTGGCTTTATCACTCCGAATGACGGTGGCAAAGATGTGTTTGTTCACATCTCTGCATTGTCTCTTAAGGGCATTCGCTCGCTGAACGACGGGCAGAAGGTCTCTTACGACCTACAAGAAGAGCGTGGTAAAACTTCTGCGACAAACATTAGCCTCGAAGGCTGATTCATGTTGTACGCGCCATACGCCTGACGCATGGCGCGTTTTAAAATGAGGAGGATTTCGAAATGACTACAGTTCACAACCCTAATTGGTCAAGCCTGGCTCTTAATTCGCCATACAAATACGGCGATCGCGTTACCCTCGACGGCACCAATCGCCAAGGCTTAGTGATAGGCTTTATTGGAAAGAAAAAAGAGACAATCATTGTTCAATTCGACGATAAGCCGGGACAAAGTGTTTCAGTCAAAAAGGCTGATGTAATCGAACTATTCCGAAAAAACTGAATTCGCTTCACAAGTTCTTAAGCACAAAACATTCACATCTGATTACTAGAATGCTTACGAGGTTGATATCACTAATCTGAACAACTGAGCAATTTCCTCCGGAGGCAAAGGTCAGAGGTTCGAATCCTCTCGGGCGCGCCATACTCTTAAAATATTTCTATCTCCATAAAATTCAGTAACGCCTGAACAACAAAAAACGTCCCCGCGCTGACTAAAATCAGCTCAATTAAATATCCATGAATAGCTGTATTTAGACGCAGTACTAGTCGGCTTGCTACCCAGGTACCGGGCAGCGTGACAACGCCCATCAACACTCCTAGGGCAATTAATTCTTTCGGAAGCATTCCCAGCGAGACAAAGGTTGTCAGTCGAGACAGGGCATTAACTGTTCCGATTGCTGCATCTGTCCCAAGCAGAACTGCACCGTGGAGCCCTATGT
>Ga0255762_10004126_pt1 | contig 11243 bp, 13 predicted proteins | sample 101ome_16_FD_179962 | JGI IMG/M metagenome (GOLD analysis project Ga0255762, IMG submission 179962) | Coastal salt marsh microbial communities from the Groves Creek Marsh, Skidaway Island, Georgia - 101401AT metaG (version 2) | ecosystem: Environmental > Aquatic > Marine > Intertidal zone >... | reverse complement strand
ATCAAAAACTTTACCAAAATCATATTTTGCTAATGTCTTTTTTAAATTATTTAAATAAAATAAGTTCCATCTAGGCAATCTTTTATCAATTAACACTCCATCTAAATAAGGGCATTCTGACATGAAAATTGAATACGGTTGAGTGGTAAGTAGAAAAACTTTTCTATTAGGATAAAATTTCTTAATATCTTTTATTGCTCCATTAGCTTGTATTAAATCTCCTAAAGACCCATGTTTGATTATTAATATGTTTGACATTATTTATTCTGAGTATAGTTAAAGAATGATATAACTAAATATATTTATGAGCAACAAATTAGACAAAATATTGGCAGAAATTTCAGCAGGTGAACTATTTGATAAGATTACAATATTAGAGATTAAAAAAGAAAAAATATCTAACAAAGAAAAATTAATTGATATTGAGAAAGAACTTAATTCTTTAAACGAAACAGTAGAAAAATTTATTTCTGACCAAAGTAATATTTCTAAACATATCAGTAATTTAAAAGAGATAAATCTTAAATTATGGGATATTGAAGATGGTAAAAGAGCTGCTGAAAAAGAGAAAAAATTTGACGATAAATTTATAACACTTGCAAGAAACGTTTATAAGCTGAATGATGAAAGGGCTAAAATTAAATTAGCTATTAACACAACTCTTGGCTCAAATATAAAAGAAGTAAAGTCCTACGAGTAATTAATCTGATTTAAGGCTAGGAATAATAGTTCTAAGTTTAGTTGGTAATTTTTCGTCAACGGCAACAGTCATCACTCCTTCAGATTTTTTTAATTCTCTTAATATTTTTCCATCAGGAGAAACAACCATTGAATGACCAAAGGTTTTTCTTCCATTGTAATGTGTGCCTCCTTGTGCCGGAGCAAAAATATAACAAAAATTTTCAATTGCTCTTGCTTTTAGTAAAGAGTGCCAATGACGTTTGCCTGTAGTTTCTGTAAATGCCGAAGGTATAGAAATAAATAAAGAACCAGATTTAGATAGTTTTCTAAATAGATTAGGAAATCTTAGATCATAACAAATTGATAAACCAAGCTTGCCCCAAGGTAGATTAAAGGATTTAATCTTTTTTCCTGCCGTAAAGGTTTTAGACTCAAAATATTTTTCTTTTTTACTTAAAACAACATCATACATGTGAATTTTATCGTAATAAGTTCTTATCTTTCCTGTTTTATCAATTAATACAGAACGATTAACTAATTTGTTTTTTGAAATCTTAATAATTAGGGAGCCAATTAAAATCCATTTTTTATATTTTTTTGCTAACTGTTTAACGCCGATTAGATACTCATCTTTATCCATTGATTTACATATCTTCAACAGTTGCTTTTTATTAAGTGAAAAAAGAGATGAAACTTCTGGCGTTAATATAAAGTCCGCTTTTTGTTTCACAGCTCTAACTATGAATTTTTCAGTTCTTTTTAAATTTTGATGAATATTATTGTTTGATCTTAATTGAATGCAGGAAACTCGAAACATTACTTCATTATAGATGAAGCAAAATTCCAGTTACAGTCAAAACTTGGTATGTAAGCACCTGATAATTTAACATTTCCAAAGCTATTAGATAAAACTTTGCACCAACTATCTACTTGTTTAGGTTTTTTATCATAACTGCCTACTTGAGCAGTAATCACACCACCTTTTTTAAGAATTCTTTTTAAACCCTTCATATTTTTTCTAGCAAGATCAATACAGTATTGATCATCATTTAAATCTACAAAGATTTTATCGTATTTAGAGTCCTCTATTTCTTTTATGCTTTTAAAAGCATCTCCCCAAAAAGTTTTTATTTTATTGCTTTTTTTTACTTTAGAGCAAACTTTTGGTAAATGACGATAACAAACCTCAACAATTTCTGGATCAAGTTCAAACCAATCAATATAATTTGAATTATTTTCTAAACATGCTCTAGCTACTCCGCCGTCTCCTCCACCAATAATTGCTACATTGTTATTTTTTTTACTTAAATCGTAACTAGACTTGAAGAAATTAGAGCTATAAATCTTCTCATCTTTTTCAGCTACTTGAATTTCATGATCAATAAATAATGCGTGCCCAAACTCTTCTAAATCCATCATTTCGACAAACTGACCAACTTTGGAAGTAAACTTTTCTAATACATCTTTAACAACATAAAATTTCTTTTGCCCTGGAGTGCTGTAAATATCATCATAAAGCCCAATGCTGCTTCTATCGAATGCATTTGTTACTACTCTTTTATGATCAATCTCATTTCTTAAAATCTTTAGAGCTACTTTAGGATTTACATTTCCACAGGTAAAAAAATCAAAGCTAATAACGCCTCTTTCAGGAAAAGTATGAAAGCTAAAATGACTTTCTGATAGTAAAGCAACTAGTGTAAACCCTTGAGGTTCAAACTTGTGTGATGCAACATTTAAAATCTCAACTTTTGCTGCTTTTGCTATTTTGTAAATTACTTTTTCGTAAAATTCAGGTGTATAATCTTTTTTTACACCAAGAAAATCAATGGTAATGTGCTCACCAACTTTGATCATTAAAAACTATCCCCTCTTATAATTTTTAAATTTACCTAAAACTATTTTCATTTCTTTTTTTGAAAGTATTTTAGGTATTCCAATTCTTAGGGCATTTATATATTGATGGCAAATATTTTCGACCTCTTGAGCAAGCTCAAAAGTTTTTTCTAAATTTTCTCCAAACGCAACTTGTCCGTGATTTGCAATTAGACATGCAGTTCTATTATTGAGTGCTTTAATAATATTTCTAGAAAGATTTTTAGTTCCAAAAGTTGCGTATTTACTGCACTTAATATCTTCACCTCCTGCTACTGCAACCATATAGTGAAAAGCTGGAATACTTTTTTGATGAGTTGACACAGCTGTAGCACAAGTTGAGTGAGCATGAACTATTGCTTTAGCCTCTTTTTTATTCACATAAATATCTTGATGAAATCTCCATTCTGATGAAGGTTTACCTTTTTTTTTATCGTAAGTACCTTTTAGAGAAACAAAAACAATGTCTTTAGGTTTTAGTGAACCATATTTTTTTCCAGATGGAGTAATGTAAAATCCATCAAACCCTTTCTCCTTTGCTCTAACAGATATATTTCCTGATCTTAAAGCTGAAAGATTAGTAATGTTGAGTTTTTTAGAATATTTTATTACTTCTACTTTTAATTTACTCACTTAAACAAACCTTTCAAACCTTTTTCTGATGCTTCACAAATTCCTTTTTCAGTAATTAAACCTGTAACATATTTAGCAGGCGTAACATCAAATGCTAAGTTCATTGATTTACTTTTCTTTGGGTAAATTCTTACTTTTGTAACTTGATTATTTTTATCAATGCCTTCTACATGAGATAATTCTTCTGAATTTCTTTCTTCAATTGGAATTTTTTTATGATCTTTAATATTCCAATCTATTGTTGAACTTGGTAGAGCTACATAAAATGGAACGTTATTATCTTTTGCCGCTAGTGCTTTTAAATAAGTTCCAATTTTGTTACAAACATCGCCGTTAGCTAAAGTTCTATCAGTTCCAACAATGCACATATCGACTTGACCTCTTTGCATTAAAATACCTCCAGCATTATCTGTAATTACAGTATTAGGAATTCCCTCTTCGTTTAGCTCATAAGAGGTTAAGTTTGCACCTTGGTTTCTTGGTCTTGTTTCATCAACCCAAACATGAACTTTAATTCCTTTTTCATGAGCATGATAAATTGGTGATGTTGCTGTTCCCCAATCTATAGTTGCTAACCATCCTGCGTTACAGTGAGTTAAAATATTAACTGTATCTTTCTTTTTTTCAGAAATTTCTTCAATAATTTTTAAGCCATTAAGTCCTATACTTTTACAAAAACTAACATCCTCTTCAACAATAGCTTTAGCTTCTTCGAGAGCTTTATTTAAAATATAATTATCGTTTACGCCAGATAATTTTTTCATCACTCTATCAACTGCCCATTTAAGATTAATTGCTGTTGGCCTAGAAGCTATTAAGTCTTCACTAGATTTTTTTAAAAAAGATAAATCATTTTTTTCAATGATCGATAAAACTAAGCCATATGCTGCGGTAGCACCTATAAGAGGAGCACCTCTAACTTCCATAGTTTTAATTGCATTAATCGCGTCCCCTACAGTTTTTAAATTTTTAATTATAAACTTATGTGGCAATTTTGTTTGATCAATTATTTTTACTAAATTATCTTCAAACCAAATAGTTCTGTAAGCTTTGTTTTCTATCCTCATTATTTTTTATTAAGAACTCTTCCTGCAATACTATTAAGTTTTTTTATTGTTTTTTTTGTTCTTAATTTAGGATCTGTGATTATTGCAACATCTAAACAACCATTTGCAGGATCTTTTTCAACTGAAAAATTTTTAAACGTTTTAATCACTTCTTTGATCATATTTTGTGCGTTAGAAGCGTTTTTCATTAATGTTTGAATAACCATACTTACATCGACCTCGTCATGATCAGGGTGCCAGCAATCATAATCTGTCACCATTGCAACTGTGCAGTATCTAATTTCTGCTTCCCTAGCTAATTTAGCTTCAGGCATATTTGTCATACCTATAACATCGGCTCCCCAAGTTCTATAAAGATTGGACTCTGCAAAAGTTGAAAATTGTGGCCCTTCCATTACTACATAAGTTCCGCCTTTTTGATTTTTAATATTTAATTTTTTTAAAGCAGCTGCACAACAATCAGATAAACCTGGGCTCGTAGGTTTAGCCATTGAAACGTGTGCAACAATTTCCTCGTCAAAAAATGTTTTTATTCTTGAAAAAGTTCTATCAATAAATTGATCAACTATTACAAATTTTCCTGGCTCTAAATTATCTTTTAGTGACCCAACTGCTGAAACAGAAATTATATCTGTTACTCCTAATTGTTTCATTGCATCTATATTTGCCCTAAAATTAATATTGGTTGGATTGATCTTATGTCCTCTTGAATGTCTAGGTATGAAACAAATTTCCTCTTTACCTAATTTTGCAGTTAAAATTTCATCAGAGGGTTTTCCCCATGGAGTGTTAATTTTCCTCCATTTAGTTTTTTCAAATCCTTCCATTTTATAAAGTCCACTACCACCAATTATCCCAAGTTTTCTGTTTTTCATGATTTAATTATTAATGCTTTTTTGTTAGAACTTGAAGTAAATAATGGACTTAAAAAAACACATTCGCTCAATTCCTGACTACCCAAAAAAAGGAATTCTATTTCGTGATATTACTACTCTTATTAAAGATGCTAAAGCGTTTAAATACACAAATGATAAAATTGTTGAATTAGCAAAAAAAATTGATTTTGATAAAGTTGCGGCAATAGAATCAAGAGGTTTTGTCTTTGCTTCTGCAGTTTCGTATAAATTAGAAAAACCTTTTATTCTTTTAAGAAAAAAAAATAAATTACCTGCAGAAGTACATTCTGTTGATTTTGAATTAGAGTACGGAACCGCAACAATCGAAGTTCATAAAGACTCTATAGAAAAAGGAGAAAAAATATTAATCATCGACGACCTAATTGCTACTGGAGGAACAGCTGAAGCTGCTGCAAAAATTGTTGAGCTATCAGGAGGTAAAGTTTCAGGTTTTATATTTGTTATTAATTTATTTGATTTACCAGGAAATAATCTGCTTAGGAAAAAAGGTTATAAAACAGAGAGTCTAATTGAATTTCCAGGACATTGATTAATTACTTCTGATAAAATCTTTTATATAATCTTTTAAATTAATTTTTCCAAAGTACTTATACATTTTATTAGACAAATTTTTGTTTATTAAGGCTGAAGCATATCGCTCACCGGGTCTTTTTGGTAAGAACTTTATTTTAGAATCAAACATTTTGGCAACTTCTAGAAGTGAATAAGACTTTTTATTAGCTATACTATAATGCCTACAAAGATTTTTTTTCCAAGCAAGGTAACAAATATTAACTGTATCATCTATATGAGTGAATCTTCTCGTTTGTGTTCCAGGTTTTACTACCGGTAATGGCTTGCCTCTTTTATAGTGATCCTCAAATATACCAATGACTGTTGACATTTGGCCTTTACATATTTGATGAGGGCCATAAACATTATAAAAATAAATTACCTCATATTTGAAATTAAACCATTTCTTTAAATTTTCTAATAATTCCAAATTTTTTGATTTTGTAAATGCATAAGGAGATAAATTTTTATCCTTTCCATTATTTCCTAAAGATGCAGAAGTTGCTGAATAAATAAGCTTAATATTATATTTTAAACAAAAATTAAAAACTGCATTAGATCCAACTGAATTAGACTCGATACATTCATTCATTTTCAGGAAGCTTTGATAAATTCTTGCAAATTCACCAAAATGAAAAATAGTTTTAATTTTTGAAGGATTATTAATTAAAGAACTTATATTTGAAGTTTTACCTCTTACATATCTTACTTTGGAATTTTTTATATGATTTTTTTTATAACCTGAGGAATAATCATCTAAACTTATAATATTATAATTTGTTTTTTTTAGTAAATGTTTAATAAGATTAGTTCCTACAAAACCGGCGCCTCCTGTAACTAGTATAAAATTTTTTTTTAACATTTTTTGTTTTCTATATTTTTAAATAAAATAAATCAATCTATTGATGGTCTATACCAAGATTTATTTCCAGCTATTGAGTTAACAATTCCACTAAGTCTACAAAAGTATACGTCTCTTTTATTTTTATTAACTAATATTGAGTAAATTAAAGTTTTTGTAAATGCAGATAGAAGTTTTGGAAAAACAATTATTAAAGCTAAAAAGAATCCTTTATATTTTTTATGATAATAAAATGTTGACCACATCCAATGCCAATTCCTGTTTTTTTCTAATTCAAATTTATTAAGGTTATTCACCGATTGAGAACCTTCATGATTTATTTTTATCTTACGGTCTATATAAATTTTGCCATTATTATTTTTTACTTTTTTGCATAAATCAATTTCCTCAAAATATAAGAAAAACCTTTCATCAAAATACTCATTATTGAATTTAGAGAGGTTTAGAAAGATTGCAAAACCTTTCAAATTATTTACCTCTATTAAATCATTCTCTCCAAATTCTAATTCGACCATTTGATCGCTAGCTGGACCCATAAGCCAAAAATCTTTAAATTTTTCAGCGCTTTCAAGAAATCTTTTTATCGCATTTTTGTCTATGATTGTATCGGGATTTAAAACAAGCGCATATTTTGTTTTCACACTTCTTAAACCAATATTATTTGCTGTTGCATAACCAAGATTTTCACCAGTAAGAATACATTTTAAATTAGAGAATTCGTTTTCAAGTTTTTTTTTAAAATTAATATTATTAGAATTTTCAACCACTATTATTTCTGCAAGACCTCCAATAGAACTAATGCAGTCTAATATTTTTGATTCACTTCTAAATGTAACTATTACAACGGTAAGCTCTTTTAAATACATAGTATAATATTAATTGATTTTGATAGATAATTCTTTTACTAATTTATCACATTAAGCTTATAAATCTTAATTATTATGAAAAAAATCATTGTTACGGGCGGCTCAGGTTTTATAGGGAGTAATTTAGTAAATTACTTAATAAAAAAAAAATTTTTTGTAATTAATGTAGATAAGCTTACGTACTCTTCAAATAAGTATGATGATAAAATAAGAAATCAATCAAATTATAAGTTAATTAAACTTGATATAAATAATAAACAAAAAATAATTAGAACAATAAAAAAATATAATCCTAAAGCAATTTTTAATTTAGCGGCAGAAACACATGTTGATAGATCAATTGATGGTCCTAAAAATTTTATTAACTCTAATATAAATGGCACCTTTAATCTTTTAGAGGCTTTAAGATTTTTGCCAACAAAAATTCGTCCTAAACTTATTCATATATCTACTGATGAAGTATATGGTGATATAAAAACAGGTAGATCTAAGGAAGACTCAAGATATGAACCAAGCTCACCATATTCAGCTTCTAAAGCTAGTGCTGACCACTTAGTTAGATCATATATAAGAACATATAAATTAAATGCTGTCATTTCAAATTGTTGTAATAATTATGGTCCGTATCAATTTCCTGAAAAATTAATACCAAAAATGATTTCTAATATTTTCAATAATAAAGCTTTGCCTATTTATGCGAAGGGTGAAAATTCAAGAGAATGGATTTATGTAGAAGATCATTGTGAAGCATTATTTAAACTTTATTTAAAAGGAAAAATTGGAGAAAGTTACAATGTAGGTACAGGAGAAAATTTAAAAAATATAGATTTAGTAAAAGAAATATTTAAAATTTGCAAAAATTTAAAAATTGAAATTGGCCATAAATCAAAAGTTACGTTTGTTAAAGACAGACCAGGACATGACTTTAGATATGCACTTAATAGTAGGAAAATTAATAAAAAATTAAAATGGAAACCAAAAATTAGCCTCAATGATGGTTTAAAAAAAACTGTTAATTGGTATTTCAATAATAAAAAATTTTTAAAAAATATTTCAAAATCAAAATATGAAAAGAGATTTGGATTAAAAATATGATAAAAAAAGGCATAATTTTAGCAGGTGGTAAAGGTACTAGGATGAGCCCACTTACAAAGGCAGTGAACAAGCAATTGCTGCCAATCTATGATAAGCCATTAATATTTTATCCTTTATCAATTCTAATGTTGGCCGGTATTAGAGACATTTTGATTATTGTAAACAAAGGACAATTACAACAATATCAAAAAATAATTCCGATAAATAATAATTTCGGAGTAAAAATTCAATACAAAGAGCAAGCTCAACCAAAAGGTCTGCCAGACGCTTTTATAATTGGTGAAGAGTTCATAGGTAATAGCGGTGTTAGTCTTATACTGGGAGATAATTTTTTTTATGGCCAAAACTTATCTTCAATTTTAAAAAAATGTACAAAAATTAGGAATGGTGCTCAAGTTTTATTACATCGAGTAAATAAACCAGAAAATTTTGGTGTAGCTAAATTATTTAAAAAAAAAATTAAACAAATTAAAGAAAAACCAAAAAAATTTATTTCTGACCTTGCAATAACTGGATTGTATTTTTTTGACTCCAATGTCATATCATATGCAAAAAAACTTAAACCTTCAAAGAGAGGTGAGTTAGAGATTGTTGACTTGCTGCAAAAATATTTAATTAAAAAAAAACTTACAGCGGAGCTTATTGGTCGTGGTGGTGCCTGGTTAGATACAGGTTCTATTGAAGACTTTTATAAAACGAGTAACTTTGTGTCTTCAATTGAAAATAGACAAGGTTTCAAGATCGCTTGCTTAGAAGAAATCGCATTTAACAAAAATTGGATCACAAAAAAAAATATTGAAAAATCAATAAAATTTTACGGTAATTGTTCTTATTCGGATTACTTAAAAAAACTTTTAAGATCTTAGTTTTGTTTTTATGAACATACAACTTAAACATATGTACTGTGTAAGTATTGATGACCAAATTTTAGATAAAATTCTTGCCTTAGGTTATATTCCTGTTGGATTAGGCAATTCAAATTTTTCAAATAAGTGGATCACTGATGACTTGGGAGAAAATATTTCTTGGAAAAATAAATATTACGGTGAATACACCTTTCATTATTTTTTTTGGAAAAATTTAATGCATAAAATTCCTGAAAATGAATGGATTGGTTTTTGTGGCTATAGAAGATTATGGAAGAATGCAAATCATCAAAACAAAAATTCAAATGAAAAATTTTTAAGTACAATACCTGAAAACTGGAATCAATATGATGTAATTATAGGTGATAAATTAAGTATTAAGAAGATTAAATGGATCAAAGTTTTAAAATATGGAAAGCTTGCATTGTTTAAAAATCCAAAAATATTATTTAATGAAAAATATAGAAATATAAAATTTCATTTTGACATGTTTCATGGCGAAGGCCTTTTGGATAAGGCTATTAATCAATTAAGTAAAGAAGATAAATTTGATTTTAAATGTTATGTAGAGGAAAAAACATCATTCAACCAAGGCAATATGTTTATTACCAGATCTAAAAAAATTATGCATCGATATTATTCTACATTATTTGAATGGTTATCAAGGTGCGAAAAAATATTTGGATTTAATTTAAAAGGATATCAACAGAGTCGATTATATGCATTTTTAGCAGAAAGATTTTTATCTTACTGGTTTAAAAAAAATACCAAATATTTAGAATGGCCAGTAATTTTTTATGATTTAAGAAAATGAAAATAGAAAAGACAAAAATTAAAGGTGTACTTATTATTGAAGGAAAAAGGCATTTAGATAATAGAGGTTATCTAAGAGAAGTGCTTTTAGAAAAAATAATTAAAAAAAAATTTAAATTTCATATTACTTCTGTGTCAAAAAAAAAAACACTTCGAGGTTTGCATTTCCAAACCAATAACCCACAAGGTAAATTTATATCAGTAATTAAAGGTGAAATTTTTGATGTTATAATTGATTTAAGAAAAAACTCTAAAACTTTTTGTCAAAGTTTTTCTATTAACTTAGGAGAAAAAAATTGTAAATCACTTTACATTCCACCGGGATTTGCACATGGTTTTCTATCTTTAAAAAAAGAAAATATTGTTTGTTATAGTTGTACAGAGTACAGAAGTTCTGTAAGTGAAAAATCGCTTTACTATAAAGACCCAAACTTAAAAATTAAATGGCCAATTAAAAATCCAATTCTTAGTAAAAAAGATAAAAATGCCAAAAGTCTTAATTATTATTTAACAAAATTATTTAATAAAAAGAGATCTAAATAAACAATCATATTTCATTCTCTCATAATAAAAATCAATTTTCTTTGTTTTAATTTTATTTTTGATTTCAAAATAAAAATTTTTAAAGCAATTATCTTTTTTAATTTTAATTTGTGATAACTTTTTATTTTTTAAATATTTGATAAATAGCACCTCGTCATCTGGTGGTGAGAAAACTCTTTTTATCTGGGTATAATTTTTATTTTGTGTAATTTTTAATTGATTGCAATAATTTCCCCCAAAACTAAATTTACCGTTATAAACCCCATTTTTAAACTTTATATTAAATATTATTGAAATAATTAAATTTTTCTTATTTTTCCGAATATTTATTTTTCTTTTTAAAATATTTTTCATATTAAATATTCTTGGGATAGATGAAATATACGGACCCATATCCATTAAAACTCCTCCGCAAAGTTTTTTTGATACTAGAATGCTTCTTTTTTTAGGCATTGGAATAATAAATTTAGCTT
>Ga0255762_10004115_pt1 | contig 11262 bp, 8 predicted proteins | sample 101ome_16_FD_179962 | JGI IMG/M metagenome (GOLD analysis project Ga0255762, IMG submission 179962) | Coastal salt marsh microbial communities from the Groves Creek Marsh, Skidaway Island, Georgia - 101401AT metaG (version 2) | ecosystem: Environmental > Aquatic > Marine > Intertidal zone > Salt... | reverse complement strand
ATTGCATATTCACGGGACGAGGCCAAAATGACATTAGTATCGGTAGCAGATAGACCTGGGATTGCTGCTGCTATTTTTGGTCCACTGTCCGATGCGGGTATAAATGTCGATATGATCATTCAGAATATCGCTGAAGCTGGAAGAACTGACATGACTTTCTCATGTCCAATAGATCAAGTAAGCAGGGCTGAAATGGCATTAAATACCGCAAAGGAGTCTGAATTAATAAATTTCCAAGACTTACTTGCAGATACAAATGTTTCGAAAATTTCTGCAGTTGGAATTGGAATGAGATCACAATCAGGTGTTGCAGCCAAAATGTTTCAAACTCTTTCAGATGAAGGAATAAATATTAAAGTTATTGCAACCTCTGAAATAAAGATATCTGTTTTAGTTGACAGAAAATATTTGGAACTTGCAGTACAGTCATTGCATGATGCATTTGAATTACATGAAGTTTCCTCCTAAAAACGAGAGAGATAAAGCGTGTCAGAACGTACTCAGACAGATAGCCAGCAACTACTGCGTCGTTTGCGCGATACAATGGCCGAAGAACAGAAAGGCCAGGCGAGATTAGATAAAATCACCCATTTAATTGCCGACTCTATGGGTGCCGAAGTATGTTCGATCTATTTATTCAGAGATAATGAAACCCTCGAGCTATGTGCAACAGAGGGTCTAAAGGCAGAAGCGGTTCATCAAACTAGGCTTAGAATTGGTGAAGGACTTGTGGGTAGAGTTGCCCGGTCAAAGAAAGTAATAAATACAGAAAATGCTCCATCATCAAAAGGCTTCAGATTTATGCCAGAAACTGGAGAAGAGATTTTTTCTTCTTTTGCTGGTGTGCCTATTCAAAGATTAGGAGAAACTCTTGGTGTTCTTGTAACGCAATCCAAACAGTCACGGAAATTTAGTAGCGAAGAAATTTATGCACTTGAAGTAGTGGCAATGGTTCTTGCCGAGATGACTGAACTTGGGGCTTTTGTAGGTGATGAAACAGGACTTACAGCATTACATCAGCAATCCGTCTTGTTTCGCGGGACAAGCGGGCAAGAGGGAGCGGCAAAAGGTAGTGTTTGGCTTCACGAGCCCAGAGTTGTGGTAACAAATTTAGTCTCTGATGATCCAAAAGAAGAAAAAACAAGACTTCAAAATGCTGTAGACCTTCTTAGGCAGGGCGTTGATGAAATTGTAGATAAGATTGCCGACGGAGATAGGGAACAAACTGAAATTCTTGAAGCTTTCCGGATGTTCGCAAACTCACGCGGGTGGCTTCGGCGTATGGAAGCTGATATCGATCAAGGCTTATCAGCCGAAGCAGCCGTAGAAAAAGAGCAATCTGCTGCAAGAGCCCGCATGAGCCAAGTGGCAGATAGTTACATGAGAGAGAGGCTTCATGATCTAGATGATTTGTCTAATAGGTTGTTACGAATTTTAACCGGACAAGGCACTGATACCGGAGCAGAAATTCCAAAAGATCCAATTATGATTGCTCGTAATATTGGCCCGGCGGAGCTATTGGATTATGGACGGAAACTTAACGCAGTTGTTCTAGAAGAAGGATCCGTTGGTAGCCATGCTGCAATCGTGGCGCGCGCCCTTAGTATACCGTTAGTGATAAATGCAACAAATATAACAACTGAAGCTTTGAATGGTGATCCTATTCTAGTGGATGGTACGCAAGGAATAGTGCATTTGCGTCCTGATGATAATGTTGCGAATGCATTTTCTGAAAAAATTGCAATGGAAGCTGAAAACCAAGCCCGTTACACGGCTCTTAGAGAGGAACCCGCAAAGACTACAGATGGCAAAATAATTGACTTACGCATGAATGCTGGTTTGATGGCTGATTTACCAAGTCTGACCAGCTCAGGTGCTAACGGCGTAGGGTTGTTTCGTACTGAATTACAATTCTTAATAAGAAACCAGATGCCCAAAAGATCCGAGTTAAAAAACCTTTACTCGAGAGTACTAGAGGCTGCGAAAGGCAAAGAAATTGTTTTTCGAACGCTTGATATAGGTTCCGATAAAGTTTTGTCTTACATGCCCAATATAAACGAAGCCAACCCTGCCTTAGGCTGGCGGGCAATAAGAATTGCATTAGACAGACCCAGCATTATGAGAATGCAAATAGAAGCATTAATCCGTGCCTCGAATGGACGCAATTTATCAATAATGTTTCCACTAATTTCACAAGATAGTGAGTTTTATAAGGCAAAAGAATTAGTCGATAGAGTTTTGAGTGGAGAAAAACGGTTGGGACATAACATTCCGAATGAACTCAAAGTTGGAGCAATGCTCGAAACTCCATCTCTCGCGTATGCGCCAGAAGACTTTTTTACGGCTGTAGATTTTTTATCTGTTGGAGGCAACGATCTTAAACAGTTCTTTTTTGCTGCGGATAGGGAAAATGAATTGGTGAGACGAAAATATGACACTCTAAGCAGTAGTTTTCTCACTTATCTCAAGTTTGTAATCAATCGCTGTAAAGAATTAAAAACGCCTATTTCCTTCTGCGGAGAAGATGCGGGGCGACCAATAGAAGCCGTTTGCCTCTGTGCTATTGGGTTCTCGAGTCTATCCATGAGACCAGCGTCAATAGGCCCAGTCAAACATTTGCTTAGACGCGTAAATCTTGAAGAATTAAACAATATCATGAATTCAGAAATTGCAAGCGGATCATCGAGCGTTAGGACTGCAGTTGAAAAATATATTAAATCAATTTGATATATCAGTCGAAAGAGCTTTGCTCTGGACGCGCAAGTTTGATTTCGCTATACGTACGCCATGTTTAAAACCAGGACATCATTCTTCCTAATTATTTGCCCGGCGCTTATTGATTAGAAGTGGCCGGGACTAGCTATCTACAAATCAAATCAATTCGAAAAATACCAAAAAATTAGAGAACATTCGTAATGTGTGCTGAAATACCAGACTACAAAGATACCTTAAATCTGCCAAAAACAGATTTTCCAATGAGAGCCGGGTTACCAAAACGAGAACCAGAATGGCTCGCAAAGTGGGAAAATATTAAGGTTTATGACACTCTTCGCCAAAAAAAGAGCAGATCTTCATTTATATTACATGATGGACCCCCATATGCGAACGGACATCTGCATATTGGCCATGCACTTAACAAAATTCTGAAAGATATGGTCGTTCGTAGCCAGCAAATGATGGGAAAAGACGCGAGATATATCCCTGGATGGGATTGTCATGGGTTACCAATTGAGTGGAAAATCGAGGAACAATATCGGTCCAAAGGAAAAAATAAAGACGATGTTGATATTATAGATTTCAGACAGGAATGCCGAAAATTTGCCGCTGGCTGGGTAGAGACCCAGAGGGAGGAATTCAAAAGATTAGGAGTTATGGGAAAGTGGGAAAACCCATACCTTACAATGGACTTCCATGCTGAAAGAGTAATCGCAGAAGAGTTCATGACATTCTTAATGAATGGGACCCTTTACCAAGGATCGAAACCTGTAATGTGGTCACCGGTTGAAAAGACTGCATTGGCAGAAGCTGAAATAGAATATCATGACCACAAGTCTCACACCATTTGGGTCGCCTTTAAAATTAAAAGTGCATCAGCGGAAATATCAAAAGCTCGAATAGTTATTTGGACCACGACACCGTGGACCATTCCATCAAATCGCGCAATCGCCTTCAATCCCAAAATTTCTTATGGTTTATATCACGTTGATGAAACATCAGAGGAAAGTTGGACCGCAAAAGGTGATTACTATATAATTGCTGACAACTTGGCCAGTGAAACATTAGAAAAATCTAGAGTTACCAAGCACACGAGAGTTAAAGATGTTCTGAGTTCCGAGTTAAAAGATTGTGTGTGCCAACACCCCTTCTCAGAATTAGATTCATTTTGGAGCTATGATGTACCAGTAATAGATGGAGATCATGTTACAGACGATGCTGGCACAGGGTTTGTGCATACGGCGCCCAGCCACGGAGCAGACGACTATGAGTGTTTTTTAAAACGTAACTGGCTGGACCGAATGACCCACAATGTGGGTGAAGAAAGTGAATTTTTGGCACATGTCCCATTCTTTGCAGGTCTTACAGTTTTCGATCGAAAAGGCAAAGAAGGGAAAGCGAACACTGAGGTTATAAATAAACTTGTCGAGGCCGGGAATATTATTGCTCGAGGACGTCTGACCCACAGCTATCCCCATTCTTGGCGGTCAAAAGCACCAATAGTTTTCAGAAATACACCACAGTGGTTCGCAGCTATCGATAAGAAAGTCGATGATACTTTTGATGAATATGGCGATACAATTCGGCAAAGAGCGCTGCAGTCGATTGATAAGCTCGTTCAGTGGACGCCAAAAACTGGACGCAATCGACTGTATTCAATGATAGAAGCAAGGCCAGACTGGGTCTTGTCTCGGCAGCGAGCATGGGGAGTTCCGCTTACTTGTTTCACTAAAAAAGGCGCCCAACCGACTGATCGTGATTTTTTACTTCGTAATGAGCAAGTAAACAAACGGATTGCGGAAGCCTTCGAAACAGAAGGTGCAGACGCTTGGTATAAGCAGAATGCAAAAGAGCGTTTTTTGAAAGGACTAGAAAATCCAGATCATTACAACCAAGTTTTTGATATCTTAGATGTTTGGTTCGATAGCGGCTCAACACACGCTTTTGTTTTAAGAGACCGCGACGATGGATCTGACGACGGTTTTGCTGATTTGTATCTAGAGGGAACTGATCAACATAGAGGTTGGTTCCATTCATCGATGCTTCAGTCATGCGGGACAAAGGGACGGGCACCGTATCATGGCGTTCTAACGCATGGGTTCACGTTGGACGAAAAAGGCATGAAAATGTCAAAGTCTTTGGGAAATACGATAGCTCCCGAGCAAGTTATCAAGCAATATGGTGCTGATATTTTAAGATTGTGGGTTGCTCAATCGGACTATACTGCAGATTTACGAATTGGGCCTGAAATTTTGAAGGGTGTAGCGGACAGTTATCGAAGACTGCGAAACACAATGCGTTTCATGCTGGGATCACTTAGTGATTACGATGTATCAGACGAAACAGTCTCAAATGAAATGCCAGAATTAGAGCGTTGGGTTTTGCATCGGCTTTGTGAGTTAGATGAAAAAGTACAACAAGGATACGACTCTTATGATTTTCAGGGTGTTTTCCAAGCCATTTTTACCTTTGCAACCGTAGATTTATCATCCTTTTACTTTGATATCCGGAAAGATGTCCTCTACTGCGATGGAGATACCATCGAACGAAGATCGGCTCGAACAGTACTGAACTTACTTTTTCATCGTCTAACGACATGGTTAGCACCAATTTTGGTATTTACAATGGAAGAGGTCTGGCTTGAACGTTATCCTGACAAAGATAGTTCAGTTCATCTTGTAGATATACCAAACACACCATCTGAATGGCGGGATGATAAACTCGCAAAAAAATGGCCAATTGTAAGGAACTACAGACGACTAGTCACATCTGCTCTAGAATTACAGAGGGTAGATAAGGTCATTGGATCTAGTTTAGAAGCCGCACCAACCGTTCATGTACAAGACAAGGATGCGCTTTCAGTTCTAGAATCTGTACCCTTTAAGGATATTTGTATAACCTCCGATATAAAACTTACTTCTGCAAATCCCCCTAAAGACGCATACAGGTCAAGTGAAATTGATGGCGCTGCAGTTGATTTCAAGAAATCAGTTGGAACGAAATGTGAGCGATGCTGGAAAATTCTACCCGATGTAGGAAATTTCAAGCACCCGAGCACATGCGGTCGGTGCAGTACAGCCCTTAAATAGTTTACAAGCCAATTACCAACCCTTTTGGTCCAATGACTTATAGCCATATTCTTTGAATATTTTAATGTCTTAAATCGCCAAAAAAACTCGACATAAGTCCAACTACTTCTTCTTCACATATTCCCGGATATATTTCAGGTCGATGATGCGTTTGACTGTGTGAAAAGATACGAGCACCTTGTTCAACACCACCTGATTTTATATCACTCGCACCATAATAGAGCCGACGAATTCGAGAAGCTGAAATTAAGGCAGCGCACATAGCACAAGGTTCCAAAGTAACATATAAATCACAACCAATTAATCTTTCATTTCCTAGAACTTGGCAAGCTTCCCGGATTACTAATACTTCAGCGTGGGCTGAGGGGTCTTTGAGTTCTCGAGTTCTGTTTCCTGACTTTGCCAAGACATCACCAGCTGGACCTAACAATACCGCACCCACTGGAACCTCTCCCGCAGATTGCGCTATTTTAGCTTGTTCTATGGCCATTTTCATAAAATTTGTGAATCCACTACTAGTAAAAGAGTTCAATTGGCCCTTCCTATATTATTAATAATAACATACACAAATTCTAATGAAACACCAAGCAAACAAAGGCGAGCGTATTGCTAAAATCATTGCTAGAGCTGGGCTAGCAAGCAGAAGAGAATCCGAAAAATTAATCCTAGATGGACGGGTCAAGGTGAATGGTAAGACTATAAATAGTCCTGCGCTGAATCTAACTAAAAACGACGTCATAGAAGTTGATGGTAAATTATTGTTACCACCAGAACAGACACGTTTATGGATATATAATAAACCCGTTGGTCTCGTCTCTACCTCAAAAGATGAAAAAAATCGCCCGACTATTTTTGACAATCTGCCAAAGGAACTGCCGAGAGTAGTTTCAATCGGAAGACTGGATTTAAACTCCGAAGGACTATTGCTGCTAACAAACGATGGAGAACTAAAAAGACGTCTTGAATTACCCTCAACTGGTTGGCTTAGGCGATACCGAGTACGAGTTAAAGGTAAGTTGAAGGATAGTATGCTCGAACCATTAAGGCACGGAATTTTTGTAGAAGGCACATACTTTAAACCAATGGATGTTTCCTTTGATCGTCAAACGGGCGCAAATGCTTGGCTAAGTATTGGGCTTCGTGAGGGTAAAAACCGAGAAATCCGCAAAGCACTCGGCTTTGTGGGATTATCTGTAAATCGGTTATTGAGAATTAGCTTCGGAGATTTTGAACTTGGCACGTTAAAAAAGGGTGAAGTCCAAGAGGTTCGATTGAGTAGGGTAAAGAACTTACTAAAAGATAGAGTTGATAATTCGCAAGCAGAAAAAAGCCAGAAAAAGTATTCTGGAACAAAAAGCTTAAATGATAACAGTAACATTTCGGGAAAACGTAACGTTAATAGAAGTGAAAGGCGAAATAAGTAATGAGGGTACTCTTACAAAGGGTTTCATCAGCAAAGGTATATGTCGATGGCAAACTTAAGGGTAGCTGTGCTAAGGGACTCTTAATTTTTGTTTGCGCTATGAAAGGCGACGACGAGAATGTTGTAAACGCACTTACACAAAAAATTTCAAAACTAAGGATCTTTGAGTCATCTGAAGGAAAGATGGACTTAACTCTTCATGATATCGGTGGAGAAGCGTTAGTTATTTCACAATTTACGTTAGCTGCAGACATTAAAAAAGGAAACCGACCTGGTTTTTCAAGTGCTGCAAACCCACAAGACGCAAACTACTTCTATGAACTTTTCATTGCGAACCTCAAACGAATAAAAATTCCAACGCAGCAAGGGGTATTTGGCGCTAGCATGAAAGTCGAATTATTGAATAACGGTCCTGCAACTTTTTGGCTCGATAGCAATAGCTGATCAATTATATTTTCTCATGTAATTTGCCACGGGCTTTGACCACTTAATTTAGATCGGAAATATCAAGAGGGCTAACTGGCTTCGACAAACGACTACGGGTAATCCAATAGAGTTTTTCCTGGGCACGCGTTATTGCAACATATGCTAGCCTTTTCCAAAGTGGCAAACCTGACTCCATCCTGTTGGTCTGGGCTGCCGCGTAAATATCTGGCCCAAAAACTTGTACATTTTCCCATTGTGAGCCTTGAGCTTTGTGAATAGTCACAGCAGAACCATGCAGAAAAACAGCTCCCATAGTGGCAGCAAACGGAATGAATGGTTCATCTTCATTCGGCAGTTCAATTTTGATTATTGACGCAGCTGAAAGCCTAGGCGCATCAGACCCCACCACAAAAAGCTTTGAGAACCCCATTTTTTTACCAGGTCCTAGATAAATAACGTTAGCACCTTTAGTTAGTCCACGAGCTTCAAGATCAATCCTTTTTTTCCTATGTTTAAGTGGTAATTCCAGTCCATCACAAATAAGCGGTTCACCTTCAAGTAATCTATCATTTGGCGCATTATATACAGTGCGAAAAGCATTTATTAACCTTATTCGAGTAGCATTCCGCCAAACCAGAACTGGGCTACGGGCCATCAGATCTACATTCACTCTTTGAGCCCAAACAACTCTATTATCTTCGTTTGCAATTTCACGTAATTGCCGTTCAAAGTCTGTAAAGTCGGTTGCAGGATCTAGTAAAAAATTTGAAAGCTTTAGAATTGGATTATCCGAAGCCTGCCTGTGAATTTGTGATAGAACTGACTTATTCTCAGACGAAAGCTTGTCAAAAATCATCCGTCCTGATTGGTTGATTGGCGCGAGTTGAGCGGGATCGCCAAATAATATTAAGGTTGAAAAAATCTCCTTCAAATCATTTAACTGATCATCATCAAGCATTGATGACTCATCAATAAAACCAATGTCCAAGGGCTCTTCTCTCCTTTTCCAGCCACTTATAAAATCAGAGCCTTTCAGGCCTGCCGCTGCCAGCGCCCCAGGAATAGACTTGTTAGATCTGTAAAAATCCCATGCGCGACTTAACGAATTCTCTGACAAACCATCCAAAACAGGCTTTTCATCTCTTTCACCGACCAGCCACTCCACTATTCTTTCATAATCGGGATCATAAACGGGGGTATATAGTATTCGGTGAATAGTAGTTGCGGGCACACCTCTCATTCGGAGTATATTTGCCGCTTTATTTGTCGGAGCTAAAATTGAAACTGTACGCTTTTTCTTATTTTTCCTAATTTCAAAATCACCCGATATACTTTCTACACCGACCTCAACCATTTTTTCAGTTATATGACTTAATAACGCAGTTTTACCTGAGCCGGCACTTCCTATAAGCGCGTGTACTGATTTAGTCTTGGGAATTTGCGCTGAAATTTGACCAGTTCTTAAATTTATTCCGGCTCGCTCTAAAATAACCAAAACATTACTTAGAGCTTGGTCTTGATCAAAAGATAGCGAGTTAAAATTCTGATGCATTTTATGCACCATATATAAAAGATTAATGCTTACCAGTTAAACATGATAAAAAGGTATAGTTTACCGTTATATAGTTATTTTATTAAATGCTTTTATTATTTAGAGTGGATAAAATTGTACAAAGTAGTTCCAAGCTGGCTTAAGCCAGCTTGGTTCTCTTATTTAATTACTTCTTCAAATGTCGATAGACCAATACGCGGGCTTTGTACTAAAACTGCCATATTTCCTGGTTTATGTTCATTTTTCATCATTTTAGTATGAGCCTGAGGAATTTGATCCCACGGAAGCACTTCTGACATACATGGATCAAGGCGACGCTCGACCATCAGCCTATTTGCAGAAGCTGCTTGCTTTAAGTGAGCGAAGTGACTGCCCTGGATTCTCTTTTGGTGCATCCATAAATACCTAACGTCAAACGTGCAGTTATAACCGGTGGTGCCAGCACAAATCACGACCATTCCTCCTTTTTTACAGACAAATGTTGAAACAGGAATAGTCGCTTCACCAGGATGCTCAAAAACTATATCTACATTATTACCCTTACCAGTGAAGTCCCATATTGCCTTACCAAATTTACGAACTTCTTTGAACCATTCAGCGTACTCTGGAGTATTTACAGTGGGTAATTGACCCCAGCATTTGAAGTCATTCCGATTAATAACACCTTTTGCTCCCAGGCCGAGGACAAAGTCTCGCTTACTTTCATCAGATATTACTCCGATTGCGTTACCACCGGCCGCTTTAACTAACTGGATCGCATATGAACCAAGTCCTCCAGATGCACCCCATACCAAAACATTCTGTCCAGGCTTTAATTCATGTGGATCGTGACCGAACAGCATTCTGTAGGCTGTGGCTAGTGTCAAAGTATAGCAGGCACTTTCTTCCCAACTTAAATGTCTAGGTCGTGGTAAAAGCTGCTGAGCTTGCACGCTAGTAAATTGAGCAAAAGACCCGTCTGGAGTTTCATATCCCCAAATGCGCTGACTTGTTGAATACATAGGGTCACCACCATTACATTCTTCGTCGTCGCCATCATCTTGATTACAGTGAATTACAACTTCGTCACCAACTTTCCAGTTACGCACTTTATCACCTACGGCCCAAACGATACCTGATGCATCAGAGCCAGCGATATGATACTCTGCGTTGTGACCGTCAAAAGGCGATATGGGCACTCCCAAACCAGCCCAAACGCCATTATAATTGACGCCTGCAGCCATAACTAGCACTAATACCTCGTTACCAGATGGCAGTGGTGTATCAACAACTTCTACTTGAAAGGCCTTTTCTGGCTCACCATGCCTTTCTCGGCGTATTGCCCATGCATACATTTGTTTTGGAACATATCCAAATGGAGGTATTTCACCTAACTCATATAAATCTTTTTCTGGTGCATCATAGGTTGGGTATGCAACGTCAGCGTCTAAGGCCATAATCATCTCCATATTAAATTTCTCATGATTGCCGCAATGCAGAATCATATCTGCCGCAAGCATTATAATTCTCCACGAAAGATTGCAACTTTTTTTGTATCTAATTTGTAATTTTATTGCTTTTTAAAAATACGAACCATATTAAGTAGTAGTTTAGTTGAGGGTTTAAAAAAGATTTTGTTTCAATATCGATTAAAATATCCTGCTAAAAAGCGTTCAATATCTTTTGCCGCGATGCAGCGAATTGACTCCGACATAATATTTCATTATCTACCCTCCAAGTCTAAGATTATTTCGCAAAGAGTACTCAAGGAGTTTTAGATGTCACAAACTACAAAAGATCGTCCGTGGCTTATTAGAACTTACGCTGGACATTCAACAGCCTTAGCATCGAACCAACTCTACAGATCAAATCTAGCCAAGGGGCAAACTGGACTTTCGGTAGCTTTCGACCTTCCAACTCAAACAGGATATGACAGTGATCATCTGCTTGCCCGCGGTGAGGTTGGAAAAGTTGGTGTACCCGTATGTCATCTCGGAGATATGAGAACCTTATTTGACCAAATCCCTTTGGATCAAATGAATACTTCGATGACCATTAATGCTACAGCTCCATGGCTT
>Ga0255762_10004105_pt1 | contig 11277 bp, 9 predicted proteins | sample 101ome_16_FD_179962 | JGI IMG/M metagenome (GOLD analysis project Ga0255762, IMG submission 179962) | Coastal salt marsh microbial communities from the Groves Creek Marsh, Skidaway Island, Georgia - 101401AT metaG (version 2) | ecosystem: Environmental > Aquatic > Marine > Intertidal zone > Salt... | reverse complement strand
GCCGCCCCATCATTAATCCCTGATGCATTACCAGCTGTGACAGATGACCCTGGCCCATTTACACCGGGTAATTTTGCCAGCTTTTCCAGCGTCACCTGCGGCCGTGGATGTTCGTCACGATCCACCAAATTTGCCGGGGCGGGCAGATGGTCCATGGGGACCGGCAAAATTTCATCAGCAAACACACCGGCCTGATCAGCGGCGGCGTAGCGTTGTTGCGATTGCAAGGCAAAGGCGTCTTGATCTTGCCGGCTTATGGCATAATCAACTGCCACATTTTCAGCGGTTTCAGGCATTGACTCAACACCATACATCGCTTGCATTTCTGGGTTTACAAACCGCCAACCAATGGTTGTGTCAAACATCTGCTGGCCACGGCTAAAGGCGTGATTTGCTTTTGACATGACAAGTGGGGCGCGGCTCATGCTTTCAACACCGCCAGCAATAGCCAGCTGGTATTCACCAACGCTGATACCGCGTCCAGCCAGAACCACCGCATCCATACCAGACGCACAAAGCCGGTTGATGGTGCTGGCTGGCACCTCGACCGGCAAACCCGCAAGCAACGATGCCATACGAGCCACATTACGATTATCTTCACCGGCCTGATTGGCACAGCCAAACAACACTTCATCTATGGCATGCGGGTCAAGTGACGGGTGACGAGCCATCAGCCCAGCTATGACATGCGCCGCCATATCATCTGGGCGCAGTGACGCCAAACTGCCGCCAAACCGACCAATCGGGGTGCGGACTGCATCACAAATCAAAGCGTCCAACATAATGCTTGCCCTTTATAGTGTTTCCGCCAACGCCGGATATGCCGGCTATATTACACACCAAGATAACGTGATTTCAAATCAGCTGTCGCCAAAAGCGATTTTGAATCGCCATGCCATACAACCCGGCCCTTATCGAGAATATAATTATGATCGGCAAGCCTAGCGATTGCATCGACATTTTTGTCAATAATCAAAATCGATTGACCATCTTGCTTTAGCTGGCTCAGACAGTCCCAAATCTGCTGGCGGATAATCGGCGCCAGCCCTTCGGTGGCTTCATCAAGGATCAGCAATCGTGGGTTGGTCATAAGGGCCCGTCCAATCGCCAGCATTTGCTGTTCACCGCCAGACAGATGATTACCGGCATGATCCAAACGTTCAGCCAAGCGCGGAAACAGCGCCAGCACCCTTTCGAAATGCCAAATGGCCCCGGTCTTGCCAGCCGGCACCCGGTGAAATGTTTGCAAATTTTCCCGCACAGTCAGGTTTGAAAAAATCTGCCGGCCCTCTGGCACAAGCCCAATGCCAGCACGGGCAATTTCAAATGATGATTGGGCGGGATGATCATCTCCAAACCGACTGATCCGCCCACCAGTCAGCGGCAATTGCCCCATAATGGCGCGCACCGTTGTGGTTTTCCCCATGCCATTGCGCCCCATTAATGACACGCAAGCCCCGGCCGGGACAGTGAGCGACACACCAAACAAAACCTGACCGGCACCATATCCGGTTTCAATGCTGTGAAGGTCCAGCATGATCATGCACTTCCCAAATAGGCCGTCTGTACAGCCGCACTATTGCTGATCTCATCAGCTGTACCGCTGGCAATCACCGCCCCTTCAACCAGCACAGTGATCCGGTCAGCAAGGCGAAACACTGCATCCATATCATGCTCAATCAACAAGATCGCCACATCGCCGCGCAGACGCTCTATGATCTCGCTCATGCGTTGGCTTTCCTCGGTGCCAGCCCCTGCCATTGGTTCATCAAGCAGCAATAATTGTGGTGCCGTTGCCAACGCCAGTGCCAGTTCCAGCATTCGGCGTTCACCATGTGCCAGATCGCTTGCGGGGTACCCGGCGCGGTCTTCAAGGCCAACCCGGCGTAAAATGTCATACGCCCCTGCCTGTAGATCTTTGTCATCAAAGGCGGGCTCCAGAAACCGAAAGCTCCGCCCGAGGCGGGCTTGCTCGGCAACGATGGCATTTTCCAAAACAGTAAAATCCATCAACACATTGCTGATCTGGAATGACCGGCCAATGCCAGCGCGCACCCGGCTAGGTATCGGCAAGCTGGTGATATCGCGCCCATTTAACAAAACCCGTCCACTATCAGGCTTCACCGCGCCATAAATTTGCTGGACAACCGTTGTCTTGCCGGCCCCATTGGGCCCAATCAATGCATGAATTTCACCAGCATTTACACGAAAAGATAAATCCCGGGTGGCGTGCAACGCGCCAAAGGATTTGTTAAGACCCTGAACATCTAATACAGCGCGGCTCATCGCGGGTCTGCCTTGTGATCTGCATTGCCCCGTGCCGCAGACAAACGATCAATAATGCCGGTCAACCCGCCCCGGCCAAACAGCACGACCATAATCAACAGGGGGCCAAAAATAATCATCCAGTTTTCGGCATAGGCCGGCGCCACCGCGCCAAGCAACAACGGCAGGCTTTCTTCAAGAAGCAGAAAGACAATCGCGCCGAGCAAGGGGCCAGCCAGCGTGGCAAGCCCGCCAAGAATGATTATAATCATTAATTCGCCTGACCGCGTCCAATGCATAATATCTGGCGACACATATTCCTGCCAGCTGGCAAATAATGTGCCGGCGATCCCGCAAATCACTGCCGAAATCACATAGCCGACCATTTTAAACCGCAACGGAGACAGCCCCATCGCCTCGACCCGCGATTCATTGCTTTTAATAGCCCGCAATGTTACCCCAAAACGCGACCGCACAATAAACATGAGCGTCAAGCTGACAAGCGCCAGCGCGCACCAAATCAGAAAATACAGGCGCAACGGATCATAAAGATCAATAAAGCCAAATTCGCCGCGGTCGACACTCATGCCATCATCACCGCCATAGGCCTCTAGCGACACAAATAGAAAGAACAGCATCTGGGCAAAGGCTAGGGTAATCATAATGAAATAAATACCGCTGGTGCGCAGTGCCAGATAGCCGATCACCAGCCCAGCAAAACCGCAGGCCACAATACTAAAGCCAAGATGCGCCCAGCCATTGGTGATGCCATAAAACTGGCTGATGCCAACACAATAGGCACCAATGCCAACAAAAGCCGCATGGCCAAATGACACCATACCGCCATAGCCAAGCACCAAATTCAGCCCCATCGCCGCCATGCCAAGAAGCATGATCCGCATCGCCACATCATTCCAGAATGGCAAATCGGCAACATGCGTATAGATCGGAAATAGGGCAAACCCGGCAATCAGCCCCCATAACAGCCGGTTGTCCCGGATGCCGTCTATGACAAGCTGTATTGCTGGAAATACCGCGCGCACCGCTCATTCACCCCTTTGCCGGAAACAAGCCAGTTGGCCGGAAAATAAGCACCACCGCCATTACGATATAAACCAGCATCGACGCCACTGCCGGGCCAGCCCCATCGGCGGTTGCCTGATCGACAACCAAGCGTAGCATTGCTGGCAAAAATACCCGCCCCAATGTATCAACAAGCCCGACAATAATAGCCGCGATAAAGGCCCCACGCACCGAACCGATCCCGCCGATGATAATCACCACCAATGACAGGATCAAAAGCGGTTCCCCCATCCCCGGCTGTACCGCAGTGATCGGCCCCAGCATCATGCCTGCCACACCAGCAAAACATGCCCCAGTGGCAAAAATTAAGCGGAATAAAATCTTGATATTAATGCCAAGCGCGGCGGTCATTTCCGGATTATTCGCCCCCGCCCGCACCATCGCCCCAATACGGGTGCGCGACACAAACATATGGATTGCAACAGCACAGGCAAGGCCAACCAAAATCACCCCAAGACGATAAACCGGATAGGGGGTGCCCGGCAGGATTTCAACAAAGCCAGATAATGATGGCGGCAAATCAGAATAGAGCGCCGCCGGCCCAAACCCAATCCGGATCAACTCGTTAAAAAACAGGATCAGGCCAAATGTTGCCAACACCTGTTCCATATGGTCGCGTCGGTAGAGGTGCCGGATCAGCAAAAATTCTAAAAGATAGCCGCTGGCAAATGTCAGTGGGATCGCCAACAAAAATCCAAGATAGAAATTACCGGTTGCCGCGGCAATGGCCGCCGCCGCATAGGCACCAATCATCACCTGTGCGCCATGCGCCAGAAAGACAACATCCATGATGCCTAAAATTAAGGTAAGTCCAGCCGCAACAAGAAATAATGTCACGCCCGCTTGTAGCCCGTTAAAAGCCTGTTCAAGGATAAGGGTTAATGTCATCCATAAGACCTTGTCACAATGGCGTTTCGGGCATGGGGGTTTGCGGCTGGCGGCATCTCACCGCCAGCCAGTCTAAGCCTATCTAGAATTTACAGCTTGATGCATATGAATCGGCATGATCGGTAAACACTGTCGACACCACTTTTGAGGTGACAACACCATCCGCATCCTGAACGGTATCACGAAGATAGAAATTCTGGATTGGAAAATGGTTGCTGTTCATTTTCAGCAAACCACGCGTTGTCGGAATATTGCCCTTGGCCAAAACCGCACGCATTTTATCGGTATCTTTACTGCCCGATGTGGCAATTGCATGGTCAACGGCCAGAATCGTATCATAGGCTTGTGCCGCATAAAATGACGGATAGCCACCATATTTGGCTTTGTAATCTGCGACAAATTTCTTGTTGATAGCATTATCAAGGTCAGGTGACCATGACATGGTTCCAAGGATACCAAGTGCTGATTCTTTGAGAGCCGGCAACGACACGCCATCAACGCTAAACACCTGATAAAGCTTGCTCACCCCATCCATACCAGCTTGTTTCCATTGTTTGACAAAGTTAATACCCATGCCGCCCGGCTGGAACACCATGGTTGTTTCCGGTGCGACAGCGCGCAAGGCCGACAATTCTGCCTGAAAGTCGCTTTGGCCTAACTTGGTGTATACCTCACCAGCAATATCGCCTTTATAATAGCGTTTAAAGCCAGACAGCATATCCTTGCCGGCTTGGTAATTTGGCGCCATCAGATACACCGATTTAATGCCAGCATCCTGCATATATTTGCCCATGGCTTCGGGTGTTTGGTCATTCTGCCACGACATGGAAAAAAAGTTTTCATGACAGTTTTCACCGGCAATTGGGGACGGCCCGGCATTAGAACTGATTAGCAAGGTGCCACCGCGCGTTACCGGTTTATGCACAGCCATCAGAAGATTTGACCAAATAACACCGGCAACCACATCAACACGGTCGCTTTTTACCAACCGATTGGCCAGCTGTTTTGCCACATCTGGTTTGCGCTGATCATCAACAAAAATGACTTCGGCGTCCATCCCGCCAAGCTTGCCGCCTTTATGTTCCAGCGCCAGCTCCACCGCATTTTGCATCTGCTTACCAATAATGCCAGCCCCCCCTGACAAGGTGGTCATATAGCCAATTTTAACAGTTTCGGCATGGGCCGGGGCCATCGCAATGGCAGTCGCCATCGCGGCGATCGTAAAAACTTTCTTCATGGTCATCTCTCCCTATAACTCGGCGCGCTATGTTTACTATAGAGATTACCAAATATCAATCGAAGCGCATGCATGGATGTGATAATGACAACACCCATAATGTGAAAAAACAGATGAATAAACCGGCCATGGTCTAATGGTTTTCAGCCCGCCAGTCAGCCAAACTGATTTTGGTTTCAGCACATGCAATAATCACCGGGCTTGGCCGCCAGACTAGCGGGTCTTCAGCGGCAAACATCCGCAACATTGCCAGCACCCGGTCAACGCCAATCTGGTCGGCATAATGCATTAACCCCCCACGCCAGCGCGCAAAGCCGTATCCGTGAACTGTCACAAGATCAATATCAGCCGCTGTGGCCGCAATGCCATCATACAGGATATCTGCGGCTTCATTGATCATCGCCAGCACCAGCCGGTCTTGAATATCGCCGGCACTATAGACACCGCGGTCAATGCCAGCTGATGCCGCCTCTTGCAGAATTATTGTTTCAATGGCTGGGTCTATCTGTCGGCCACCATCTGCCGGGTAGTGATACCAGCCCGCGCCGGTTTTGCGCCCAAGCCGCCCCGCCGCCACCACATGATCAGCAATCGGGATATAGCGCCGGGCCGGATCTCGGGTAGCATCTTGCCTGCGCCTGTTGGCATGCGCGATATCAAGACCCGATAAATCCTGTGCCGCATACGGCCCCATGGCATAGCCAAAATCAACCATCGCCGCGTCAATGTCCCACGGGGTACAGCCATCCATGAGCAAGGTATCAGCCGCTTCGCGATAGCGGGCCAAAATACGATTGCCGATAAAGCCATCACATACAGCAGCAACGACCGGGATTTTGCCAAGGCGTTTTGCAACCGCATACCCCATAGCTAATGCTTTCGGAGAGGCCATTTCGCCTTTGACGATTTCTAAAAGTTTCATGATATGGGCTGGTGCGAAAAAATGTAGACCAACCAAACGTGACGGATCAGCCAGTGCAGCTGCCAGCATATTGACGTCCAGATAAGATGTATTTGTGGCAATCACAGCATCTGGTCGCAACGCCGCCTCAAGGGATCGCAAAACATTTTGCTTGACGGAACCATCCTCAAAAACAGCTTCGATTGCAAGATCAACGCCCGCAAGGTCTTGGTAATTTGTCGTTAGCGTCAATTGATTGCGCCGCGCATTGGCCGCGGTTTCATCAATCCGGCCCGATGATAGGCTGTTACTGATCAGCGCCTCAATGTTGGCAGACGCACGCGCTAAGCCGTCGGCGTCTGTTTCTAAAACCACAACCTCTGCACCAGTATTTAAAAAAGCATAAGCAATAGCCGCGCCCATCGTGCCGCCACCAACAACGGCCACATGGTCAGGCGTTTTTATGTGCGGTTTCAAAGCAGCTGGAATTTTTTTGGCACCACGCTCGGCGAAAAAAATATGGCGCAGCGCGCGCGCTTGATCAGACTGACGCAAATCCAGAAAAACGTCGCGCTCACGCTTCATGCCTGCTTCTAGCGTCTCGGCCCCGGCGACACGCAATAAATCAATTGCTTTGAGGGGCGCAATTTGTCCACGCATCCGTTTTTTGGCAAATGCGCTCGCCGACTCATAGTGCGTTTCATCAATCTCACCAGCGTTTAACGCGCCAACCGGAACCGCCATTCCCAGCCATTCCCCCTTGGTCATTGTCGCAAAGACCAGCGGGTCATCATCGACTTCATCAACAAGGCCAATGTCCTTGGCCTGCCTGCCATTGATGGCTTTGCCTGTTGGCACGAGCTTCAGCGCTTCATCAAGGCCGACAAGGCGCGGCAGTCTTTGCGTGCCGCCCGCCCCCGGCACAAGGCCCAAAATGACCTCTGGAAACCCGATACTGGCATCACTGCGGGCCACACGGGCACGGCACGCCAAGGCCAATTCCGCACCGCCGCCAAGAACCGCGCCATGCAGTGCGGCAATCCAAGGCACCGTGCTTGACTCAATACGATTTAAAACATCTGGAAGATGCGGTGCTTTTGGTGCGCGATCAAATTCCTTGGCATCAGCACCAGCCGCAAAGGCCGGCCCGGCACCTGATAAAATGACCCGTTCAAGCCCTTCGCTTTCAGCCCAGTCAACAGCGTCTAACAAGCCCTGCCTAATTTCGCGGTTAATGGCATTCACCGGCGGGTTGTTCAGCACGACAAACCCATAATTTTTTTCGCGGTGCCAAGACACTGTCATGTCACATTCTCACCATCACCATTGGCATCACCAGCTATGTACGGGGTTTGTTCAACCGATCAAGAAAGGCCTGTGCGGCCGGGCTGAAACGCTCTAGGCCTTCAGCTGATTGAATTTGATGTGCCATGCGTTTGCCAAGTTCAACACCCCATTGATCAAAGCTGTTCACATCCCAAATAAAGCCAGAAATCACCGTAATATGCTCATAGAGCGCCAGCAAACGGCCAAGCGCATACGGCGTGGTTTGGTCCCAACTGATCAACACCGATGGCCGATTGCCAGAAAAATGACGATGCGGTTCATCCAGATTGGACGCGCCTAACGCCAACGCCTCGGCCTGTGCAACGGCATTGATGGCAAGTGATTTATGATGGTCGTGCCAAATTTGGTTATCCAGCCCGGCGGCTGGCTGCATAGCCACCAAAATATCGATTGGCGCAATATCAACCGACTGATGTAGCCATTGAAAAAAACTATGCTGGGCACTGGTTCCCGTCGCCCCCCATATCAACGGGCCAGCAGGGTGCGTCAAAGGGTTGCCATAGCGGTCAACAGATTTGCCATTGCTCTCCATATCCAACTGTTGGGCCCATGCTGGCATGGACGCCAGACGCTGGTCATAGGGAATCAACCCATAGGTTGGTAGGTGCAGATAATGGCGGCACCAGACCCGTAGCAACCCCATGATCACGCCAATATTTTGCTGTAGTGCTGTATGTTGAACATGGCAATCCATCGCATAGGCACCAGCCAGCATGCGTGAAAAATCATCACTGCCAATAGCGATCATGATGGGCAGGCCAACAGATGACCATAATGAATAACGCCCGCCAATACCGTCGGCAAAAGCAAAAATATGATCTAGGTCAATACCCCATTCTTGTGCCCGTGCACCAGCGGCAGTGACCGCCACCATGGCAGAACCCACATCGGCCCCATGCTGGACAAGCCATTGTCTGGCCACCATCGCATTGGCAAGTGTCTCTGCCGTGGTAAAGCTCTTGGATGTGATGATAAATAATGTGGTGTGGGGGTCGCACTGGACCAGTACATCATGCAAATCTGTTGGACAGATATTACCGACAAAATGACAGGCCGGCCCATCATGGTAACCAGCCAGCGCCTGTGTGACCATTTTCGGGCCTAGATCTGACCCGCCAACCCCCAGATTTACCACCGCTGTAATAGCCGGGTTGCGCCGCACTGACTCGGCAAAGGCAGACAATTTTTGATAAGCTTCAGATGCTTGGTGATCTGGCCTGCGCACGGCCACATGCTGTGCCGGCCGATCTTCGGTAATATTGATTGGCACTCCAGAAAACATGTCATGAATACGGTCTGGTAAATGACATGCGTCAGCCAATTGAAACAACGCCGTCAAACCATCATCATCAAGCAGCTGCCGGCTACAATCGACCGTTAAATCTTCAAAATGATAAATCAAACGGTCCCGGTTCGGCATCTGCATCAGACTGGACAAGCTGGTGGCCAAGACGCGTGACGCCGCCAGTTTCAGCGCGTCATCAATGTGATTGACTTGTTTATTTTGCATCTGCTCTATCTCGTCCATGGCCACACGCCACGCAAGCTTTTTTAAAAGAAAACACGCGCGCGGCTTCACAACCCTGGGTAAGCGTAACATTTTGCGTGAATGTTCAGCATCAAGAAAATAACGTCGCCACTCAATAAAAATTTTATGTCGTACCAAATGTTTATAAAGGCCGGTCACAGCCACAAAAATTCAGTGTGTTTGATGGACAGGTCACTATTCGGCCAAAAATTCACCAGCAAACCATCTTGGCGCGGGTCATGGCTGGGGTTAATCTGATTGGGTGCCATTTTAAGGAGGGTTTTTTAAATGACGCATCACCGTATCCGTAAATTCAACACCAAAGACACCTATCCCGAACAAAATCTCGATAATGATCTGTGTCAGGCTGTTGTGACACGCGGCGGGCGCACTGTCTGGATGCGTGGCCAATGCCCACAAAACCTTGATGACGCCAAAAATATCGATAGCCACGACGCCGCAGAACAAACCCATAAGGTGATGCAGAATATCCACCAATTGATTGAAGAGGCTGGCGGGAATATGACCCATCTTGTCAAACTGGTGGTCTATATCACTGACGTCCGACACCGCGAAGCTGTCTATCGCACCATGGGCGAATATATTAGAGGCGTTCACCCAGTGTCGACCGGTTTGGTTGTACAGGCACTGGCCCGTCCTGACTGGCTTGTGGAAATTGACGCCACCGCCGTCATACCTGACGAGGCGTAATCATGACATTTTCAATCGTTGGCAGGTGCGATGCTACTGGTCAGTTCGGGATAGCTGTTGCATCATCCTCACCGGCTGTTGCCGCGCGTTGTGCTCATGCCTGGGCTGGTGTTGGTGCTGTTGCCAGTCAAAATGTGACTGACCCGCGGCTTGGCCCCCATACCCTTGATGCCATGGCAAATGGCTTGACCGCTGATGCCGCTATTAACAGCGTCATTGCCGCCGCCAGCCACACAGCCTATCGTCAATTACTAGCGGTTGATAATACCGGTCAGACAGCGATTTTTTCTGGCTCAAACACACTTGGTATCAATGCAGAATGTCAAAGCCAGAATGCCGCGGCGGCCGGCAATCTGTTGGCAAACACAACCATTCCTGCCGCAATGGTGGCAGCGTTTCACCAGACCAGCGGTCATCTTGGTGACAGATTGATTGCCGCCATGTTTGCCGGGCTTGATGCTGGCGGCGAAGCCGGCAAGGTGCATTCAGCCGGATTATTGATTGTTGACCGTCAAGATTGGCCATTGGCCGAATTACGTTGCGACTGGACTGAAGACTGCCCAATCGCCGCGATATCAGCCGCGTGGGATGTGTATAAGCCGCAGATAGATGATTATGTGACGCGCGCGCTCAACCCGGACACGGCACCAAGCTATGGTGTGCCCGGAGATTTGTAAATCTGATCACCCAACGCCTTTTTCCAGCCGTTCAATCAGCGCCGCAAGCATCGCATCACAAGCGGCCAGCTGTTCCAAGGTCACAAATTCATCAGCTTTATGTCCCTGTGCCATTGACCCCGGCCCGCAGACAACGGCTGGAATGCCAAGTTTCTGTGAAAACAGTCCGCCCTCGGTGCCAAAGGCTACCTTAATGCGCTGGTCACTGCCGGTCAGCCCAGCCAGCATCTCTACCACTTTATCATCAAGCGGCGTGTCCAACCCCGGATAGCTATTGACCACCTTAAAGGCAATATCTGCATGCGGCGCGCGTTGGCGGGCCACAGCAATCACCGGCGCCATTGCAGCTTGTAGCCTGGCTAGTATTTTTTCCGGGTCATCACTCATCAAATTGCGTATTTCGAATGTCACAAACGCTTGATGGGGCACAATATTCAGCGCGACACCTGCCGTGATCAGCCCGGCATGTAAGGTGGTGTAGGGAATATCATAGGCCGGGTCCTTGGTGCCATTGGCGGCAAGATCATCTTGCAGATGTCTGATTTGTGAAATGAGGTCGCAGGCCAGATGGATTGCATTGACCGCTTGTGGCGCAAGCGCTGAATGGGCGGCACTGCCAATGCAAGTCGCTTCAATCGCG
>Ga0255762_10004096_pt1 | contig 11297 bp, 9 predicted proteins | sample 101ome_16_FD_179962 | JGI IMG/M metagenome (GOLD analysis project Ga0255762, IMG submission 179962) | Coastal salt marsh microbial communities from the Groves Creek Marsh, Skidaway Island, Georgia - 101401AT metaG (version 2) | ecosystem: Environmental > Aquatic > Marine > Intertidal zone > Salt... | reverse complement strand
TAGATGTAGTGGGTTCCCTCGCCGTAGGTGTCGGTGTCCGAGAAGGTGACTTCCAAGCCCGTGATGTAGCCCAGGTGGTTGAAGACCACGGGCGAGACCTGGACCCCGAACTTCACGAAACGGAGGTCTTGGCGGTGACGGTAACCGTTCTTGACATCGGCCAGGCCAAGTTGCTCGAGAGCGGTGACCAGACCCGGGGTTGGATCCTTCACGAAACCGTTGGTGAGCTTGTCGTGGTCAGCACCGCCAAGGACGGTGATGACGCCGAACTGGTAAGGTCGACCGTCTTGGTCCTTCGCCTTCAATTCCTTTGCCGACCGAGCCGCCTTCTGGAGGAACTCGATCGCTTGAGGCAAGAAGCCCGTTACGCCCAGAGCAGGGTCGTACCCTTCGGGTTGTTGGGCGTTGCTGGCCGAGGAGCCCATCTGGAGGATGGCGCCGTGCAGGTGCATCTCGTTGTAGTGGACGTAAGCCATGGGCTCGCCGTTCAGGCGGGTCATTTCTCGGGGGGTTTGTTCGTTCACCGCCTTGCTGATCAGGTGTTGTCCCGAAGCGATGGGTCCACGGGTCAACTCGCCGTTGTTGTGGAACTTGAACAGGTTGTGGAAGGAGCTCTTTGGTTGGTTTGGTCGAGCAGCGACCTGACCGGTTCCCGACGTCGTCGCTTGGGGCGCCTTCACCGAAGGGGCGGTGGTCGTGGCTGCGGTAGCGGTTTGGTTCAGCTTGGCCATGTTGTTGGTGAACTTCTCCGTCACGTACGCCTGGAAGGACTTCTGGAAGTCCGAGGCGTCGCTACCGGTATCGTTCGTTGACGTGGAGGAGGTCTTCGATGGGGAGGATTCAGAACCGAAGAGCGACCAGGTTTTGGGTTCCTCGTTCTTCTTCTCGCCGGAGAAGATGGAGGGGTCAAAGGTTGGGTAGGTTTCGTCGGTCATGGTGATGGTCTCCTTTTCTTCTGGAGTGGGGATGAAGGCGTTGGTTTGATTCAAATCCTTGCTGACAGGATTTGGATTCGAGGTCGTTGGGTTGGAGGTTTGTTCCTCGCGGGGTTTCCGGTCGACTTGATCGACGGGGATCAGAATCCTGCGCTTCAAACGCCCACCTCCCGAGCGATGTTCTGCACGGTTGCGAGGTTTTCCTGGAGTTCGTTGAGGAGTTGGAGCGTTTCCTGATGGAGCTCATCTTGTTGGGACTGAAGAAGCACAAATTGGGAGCGCATGACGGTCATCATTTGTCCAACGTCGCTTGTTCGTTCAAAGTCTTGGAACATGGATTCGATCTCCTCAAATTGGGTGAGGAGGGTTTCGTGGAAGGTCTCTTTCTTGCTGATGGAATCAACCATCACCTCGTTCGCGGTTTTGAGAATCTCCTTTTGCTTAAGGTTCGACACTTGGCGACCGATCAGTTCCTCTTCGACGTTGTTGGCTTGGATGCGCACGCCGTATTCAATGTCGTCGAGGATTTCCTGCATGTCTTGGATTTTCATGATGGCCGCCCGCTCACCTCGATTGGTCTCGGCCTTCATCTGCTCGTTCTCGGTCTTGATTTTCTTGACGTAACGAGCAGCCCAGAGAGCAGCCGCACCGCAGGCGACAGCGAAGCCAGGGTAAGCGGTAATGGCGTTTGAAATCATTTCAGTGTTCATCTGGAGTGGGGGGAGTGAGGGATTTTGGAATCAAATTGGAGGTTGTCCGAATCAAATCTCCTCAATCAAAAAGGGGCTTTTGCCACCCGTTTTTTATGGTCCCCGAACCATCGGTTCCCAAACGTGCTCGAAAGATTGGGCCCCATGTGAGCCCCTCAACGAAGCCTGTTGGGAGGTGAACGAAGAATCCTCAAATTTCTTCATCGGGTTGAAGATTGTAAGTCGCATGGTCGGCAAGGAGCAGGATTTGTTCGGCACGGAGCGAGTTCATTCGGCCCATGACCTCCGAGAAATCTTCGAAATCCAGCAAAGCTGCTGCATGAATTCCCCTCAACAAAGGGGTACGGTCTTCAGCTTCGACCAAAATAAAGGCGACATCGTTGGAGCCCGATCGATCGCATTCATCGAGCGCCTCTTCGAGAATGGTCACCGCCCAAGCATCGTCACGGATTTTTGCGTAATTTGAGAGAAATGCCAAATTGGCCTCAAGATTCTTGGTTCCACCCGTCAAACCCCAATAAACCATGCACAATCCAAGTGAATAATCGGTTGCTTGGTGAAAATCGAGAGAGTCGTTGACCACTGCGTTGTCCAACACAAGGGACAAGATTTGAATGGCTTTTTTGATTGAGGTGACGGTTGCCTCGGTGCATTTCATCTCTGAACTTTCAAGGGATTTTTCCGAAATTTCGTCTTCAATCAATCCTGCGAGAAGCCATCGCTCGAATGCATCATTGAACGAACAGGCGTTCCCCTCAGCGCTCTCCCATTCATCCAATTTTGTGGAACAGAGATTTCGTACCAAGGTCCCGGCGGCAAGCCCCCCCGTTTGAACAACCGTTGCAATGAAGGGTTTCATCGCCTGCAAAAACCGAACCATGTCCCGCAATCATCTCCCTCCGACAAGAGCGTGCGAATGCGGTTCTTCCCGAATCAAATCCGGTCGTCTCGGAATCAAATCCAATTTTCGAGTCCTGCCACACTTGTAAACAAAGGAAAAACCGATGTCAGACCTGTTGTTGAGTTACTTATTTTAGGCGACGAAGAAGAGGAGAAGATTGAGGTTGACTCAGTTCGGTAAGGTGAAGAAATTGGATACAAGGGCCCGGGATCAAGTCGCCGTAGAGGATGGCTACTGCGGGAAGGCCCTACCCATTGAGGCCGGTGAGGAAGAAGAAAACGATGTCTTGTTCGCCGCTCTCATGCAGCAACTCCAACGTCTTGAGGACCCGGGGGCGGCCCCGATCGAACCCGTTGTCCTCATCGGGGATCAACAGGTGCATGGCAGCGATGTTTCCCGGCGCAGCAAAGAGGAAACCGTGCGCAAAGAATACGGCGAATTGGTGTTGGACTTGCGGCCGAAAATTCAGGATGCCTTGTTTGAGGCGGTTGAAGCCAATCCCACCAGGGTGGCGATGCAGTCTTGGAACGATTTGCGAACCTTTGCGCGTACCTTCCCCTGCTGTTACGTTGATGGAGAAAGCGGTCAACAGCACCATGTTCGCTACCACCCAAGTTTTTCCAACCACGAAGTCCAATTCAAAGATTTTCGAAAACTCGAAGAACAACTCGTTGAGAAATACCAACTCAAATCGAAATCAACGTATTCTCGTTTGAAGCCCGAAACGAAATCGGACGACAAAGAGGCGGAATTGTACCGCTACGCCGTTCATTGGAACGAGGTTCGAGATTTCATCAAGAACAACGTGGGTGTACGGATGGCAACAGGTTCCACGCCTTTGACGCCCGTTGAAATTAAACGACTTGAAAAGGAGCACCCTGACGTTCGAACATTTGTGCTTCGGCTGAACGTGCTCCAACGAAAGGTTTTGCATTGCAATCGGTGTTTGAAACCGTATTGGGACCGAGAAACATGGGTTGCAGCACCCCACATCGACAACGCCAATCAAAGCAGGAGGAATGAACATCTTTACCCCTATGTGTGGGGCGCAATGGCTGACAAAATCACCCGTGCAGTGATCGAGACCTGCGTCTCAAACGCCGTTGTTCGGGCACCAAAAAATTTGATCTTCAAGGACGAAAAAGGCGCTGAGCGATCCGTGGCCTTGGGCGGGGGAGGCGACGCCTATGGCCAATCCTTGCTCGGAGAGGCGGTGCTTTCTGGCTTTCGGATTGCAGACGAAATCACGGTCAAGACAAACGGTGCAGAACCTACCGAGTGGACCGCATTCAAGTCAGACCAGAACAACCTCAATGTTTTCGTTGCTTTGGGAACCCAAGTTGTTGAGCGGCTCGCTGGCCACCTTCAATCGTTTTACACCCCGCTGGCTGCTGCTTTGAACCCCGATGGCCTGGACCGGGAGAAATGGTGCAAATCCCGTGCTGCTCAACTTCTGTATGCCGTGCAGCGCTCCGGCGCCCTGTTTACGGTTGAAAAATCCCGTAACGCACGCTACCTTGACGGATCTCGACCCAAATTCACGCCAAACATGATTCGTCTGAACAACACTCTCCACCGTAGGATTCAGGCGACATTCGTCGAGAACGGCACGAATCTGCTTCAGCAATTGTACCAACACGAACGCCTTCCTCCCATGATTTACCCGCCTGCTGAACGCCAAAAAGAGCTTCCAGATCAAGGCGGTTTCCTCACGCCTTCGCTACAGGCAAAGAAAACCATGATTTCGGATTCCGCCGGTCGAATGCATCAAGATAATCCTCGATTCTCAGCAAGCGATGAAGCCATTGACGTCATCAACGCCCTACAAAAGACGACGTGGAAGGTCGATTCTTATGTGCCGGGGAACAACGATCCGTTGGACACCTTCTCCATGGTCAAAACCGTTCTTGAGCATGAACTGCGGTCGGGTATTCTTCATCAACTCAAGATCGTGGTTGATGGAAAGACGGCGATGTTGGAGTTTGAAGATATCAAGAATGTGCAAAAAATCCGGCACGGTCAGGTTCGTGAATGGTACGACACGTTTGACTTCATCGAACGCCTCACTTCCGATTATCCAGGGAAACCTCACTTTTGGCACGCATGGCAGTTTGACTGGCGGGGACGAATGAACACGATGACACCCATGCTTTCTCCCCAAAACGACGATGTTTGCCGTGGATTGTTGCGGTTTGCCAAACCTGTTCGGTTGGACGAAAGCGGCTTGAAATGGCTCGGACGCTTCACGGTATCGTTGTGCATGGACCTTCAGAAGGTTGGAGAGATGGTTAACGGAGCAGCCTATGTTCGATTGCTCTCTCAAGCTGATGACAAAGTTTGGTCCTCCTACGACGCGGTTGCTCAAGATCCACTCTTCATGGACTTGCTTGATACCCTGCTCAAGATGCCGCCCCTGGAAGGGTACGTCCACTGGGGTCAAGGACATGTTTTCCGAAAGAAAGCGGAGGGGTTCCAACGCTATGCGGCAATGAAAGAATTCCATCGGGTGATGAACGAGGGAGGCGTGGGTGCTGAGTCCAACCTTCCCGTTCATTTGGATGCTTCATCCAGTATCTACCAGCACGCTTCGGCCATGCTCAAAGACACCGACATGGGTCAAAAAGTGAACGTCGTCGCCCAAGAGGACGGCAGCCCGGCTGATGTTTACATGCATGTGGTGAAGGAACTCAAAGCCATCTGGGAGAAAGAGGGTTTCCTCAACGATGTGGATCTCGACGAGTCCGTTAAGATGAACATCAAAACCAAGGTCTTGCAGCGTCACGTTGCGAAAGGACCCGTGATGACCAAAGGGTACGGGGCAGGTACTGATTCCATGGTGCGCGTTATGCTTACCCACAACGGCGATGAAAACGGGGAGATGGGCCTCGCAGCCGATGGTGATACCAAGGTGTTCTACGCTCATGAAGACAGTACCCTGGGCTTCATGCATGAATTTGGTGTGGACATCTCGCTTCATTGGACCGTCGCAACGGAAGTGGTGAATGGATTCAACGCAGCGATTACTTCGGTTCTTCCCTCGTTTGGTAACGTGCTCAAGTTGCTGAAGAGCCTCGTGAACACCCAGAACAAGAAGAACAAAGCTCCTCTTTCATGGACGCTCCCCGACGGCTCGAAGGTCACGAACATCAAATGGAAAGAAAACAAATCCGTAACGGTAAGCCCTTGGTCCGGTGCCCGGGGAGTTCGTGAGTCGGTTCGCTCAAAATTGATTCGACTCGGGTCCACGGATGCCACCGAAATGATGGATTTGATTCCTTCAACCCTCACCAAGCCGGTGCAGTTCGATGTGCTCGAGGACACGTTTGGAAAAATTCCGTCTGCATCATCTTTGCTCGAATTCTTGCGAGAAGACGAGACGGCCAGGTATCGGAGTTTTTTGGAGTTGGTTGAAGAGCCCAAAGTCCGTGCAGCATGTTCTGATACGTACGGACCTCTCCCGTGGGACGGCCTTCGAGATGCGCTCGGTTTGGCGACCGTTTCCGAAGGGAACAAGCCCATCGAATACAAGGAGTTCAAAGACGTCTCTGGACACCTTGTTGATGCTTTGAAGACCTATCTCTACCCGTACGAGCGTCGTTTCAGCTATCAGGAGATCAACCTCTCTCGCGACCTCAACGCTGAACGTCGAGGGATTGCGCCGAACTTCGTCCATTCGTTTGATGCCCTTCACATGCGGCGGTTTGTACGGAACATGCAACGAGAGAACCACAACGATTTGTGGTCGGTCCACGACTCGTTTGGATGTCATGCTAATCACGTCGAGAAGATGCGTGATATTCTGCAAGCACAATTCATCACGATTCATCATCTTGGAACCGATGAACAAAATGTCCTTTGGACATTGATGAACGAGTTGATGGAATCTGGCGAAAAACCCAAATACGCTAAGTTTGGAACGATGTCAAACAAGGACGTGAATTCGGCTTACTTTGTCAATTGAGGTGAAAACATGAAGATTCAAACCAGTACGTTGCGATCCAGAATGACCGTCATCATCAACGAGATTGAAGAACGCTTGAAACTCCCCGGTATGAGCGCATCAAAACTCGCAAGGCAGGTTCTTGAATTTCACGGCTTTCGTCGAGAACTAACGCACAGTTTAGACTATGGTGGGTCCACGAACAATCGGTCAATTCGACCATCGCATTGGGTGGTGATTTACCGTAAAAAGGTGGAAGGTGAGAAGAAATACACACACTCGGAACCTTTCGAAACAGAGGAAGATGCGCGGAAGTTCCTCAAAGAACAATGGGGGCCGGTGGACGAAGAACTCATGAATTGGCTTCTCCAGGAATATGTTCAGGACTTGGATTTCAAAAAACAAGCAACCGAGGCTTCTGACCTTGATAAGCTTGTGAGCAGCGTAGCCGAAACCATCACTACGCTGCACAATTATCGTTCAAATCCACATTCCCTTGGATTTCCAATTTCGTACTCTTCTGTCGAGCGCTTTGGGGATGCCCTTGAGCAACATCAAAACGACCTTCTCAAAAACATCAAAAAAGCGCTTGACAGCGTGGGTGTGATTACGCGTGGTGATCGATTATCACTTTCCACAAAATCGGAATGGCAAGCCGAAAAGGGGGATGTTACCTACCCTCTCGATAAAATTGAGCCCATGCGCCTTTACGTCAACAAAAATCAGCAGATTTACACCCTCATGGCCATTGAGGAATTCCTTTTCAACACCGAGGATGAACCTCTCTTGTTGGCCCTCGCCAAATCGCATAAAAACTTGTACGAAGAAATGGATGAAGAGAAGTGTCGTCCAAGCTTGAATCAAACGACCTCTCCTTTAGGTACCATGATCGGGCGCGGGGATTCACTTGCAGATCTCATTGAACACATGACCAAAACCGGTTTTGATTCTCAACCGGTCTTTGACGAAGATGAGCATTGCATTGGGACATTGGAATTGAAAAACATCATGTACTACTTGCAAGCAAATGGCAACGATTTTTCTCCGTTCGAGGTCTCTTTGAACTACGAAACGCTTCAGCGGATGGATTTGTTGAGTCCGGCACCTCCGCTGCTCGATGCCCACCTCCCTCTCCATCGGGCCGGGGAAATTCTCTACACGGCCAAGAACTTTGGGTGTGTCATGGTGAAGTACACCCCGAAGCTTTGGAAAGATGCTAAAGATGATGATCAAAAGACCCTCAAGACTTATCTCGCCGAAGGCATCCACATCTTCACCACCCACGATTACGTCATGGCTTGCATCCAAAAGTCCCGTTGATTTGCCGTTCAAACCAGCAATGCGGTGAGCACGCTGGACGGAATCAGAGCCATGAACAAGACGGCAGAGATTTCGAGGCTAACCCTGGCTTCAAGTTTTCGAAGCATCCCCGTCAAAACGGGTTCGGGTTCCAACAACAGAGCATCCGGTACTTGGAGGCCGAGGTTCTGATAGTGTAGGGCAAGGGAACGCAGCCCGGTCGTATCGAGCCTTTTGAGTTGAAGCAAGGCGTAAAGAGGTTTCATTCGCCGTTCAACATAAGCGACGAGTCCCAAAGCGAAATGCAGCCCAAACAGGATCAAAAAGAGAACGAACGGATGAGTAATCATTCCTCTCCCTCCTCAACCAGGACAAAGGGAATCAACAAAGCCTTCAGCCGCATTTGTTCGAGGGCAAACACCCGGCCATTGCCCAAGCCGCTCTCTGCGGTATCCTGGATTCGCTCAAGTTCCTTGAGGGCCGCGCGAAATTGAATTTGTTGTTGAAGAAGGACATCACACCGGTCAACAACACGATGCATCATTACCAACGGGTGAGTGAGCGCATGACCGGGGGGGAGTGTGGCCAACAAACAATCCACCCAATACCGATGTGCTACCAACCGTTCTCGCATCTGTGACCAAGAAGTCCGACCGAGAGCGAACTTTCCGATCATCAATTGGGCTTCCCCTGAAAGGAAATGCCGAGTTTTTGACGGAAGCATCCCGCGCACCAACCGTTCCGTACGGAACTCAGCGTTCGGTTGTTGCTCTATCCACTGCGTGTCTTGGTGGGCGGCAAACAATCGAGAAAACCGGAGCAGCAAAGCGTCGACGACGGGGGAATTTGGGCGAACACCGAGTTCCGTAATCAGTTGCTCTAGCCGGTGACGATGCTCGACAACGATGCTGAGTTCTTGTTGAAGAGCCCCGTAGAGCAGATGGATGCTTGGACTCCAACCGGAGGTTGTGGTTTGGAAGGCGGTTTGGATGATGGAGAGGTCTGCGTCAAGCAAATTGGTCAGTTCTTGGAGATGTCCAAGATGGTGCTCAACCGTTGAAAAAACATCATCAAGCTGCTGGCATGCGCCAATGAGATTAATTTGCTTCATCACCATCATTCTCCTTCCATGATTCAAGTTCCATGGCCATCATGACATGGTTCATGAGGGATTGAACGGTACACTCTGGCAGGGTTACCTCGGCTTGTTGAAGAACCGTTGCAGCCTCCAATCCGTCGGCCAAGACCGGGAGAACAACTTGTTCGATGCGTTCGGCAAGAATGGCACAGTAGGGCGCCAGTTGCTGGTCAAAAACGCACCTCAACTTTTCCACGGCGAGCAAGTGGCCGTCGACTCGACGTTTGAGTTCAGTGATCGTTTCCAACGGGAGAGTCTGTTTTGTTGACGGAGTGTGCACGTGTCAATCCTCCTGAGAGCGATCAAGGAGATTATTCATGAAGAATGCATTCGGCCACGGAAATCGAGGGAAATACAGACTCATGTTGACCATAACCCTGACAAAAAAAGGGAAAATCAAAGCCAACGTGGTTAGCAGAAGTTGGGTAACAACAAGAATTTCACTCTGCATCTTGCTTTCCCTCCTGATGAAAGGGCCAAAGTGCTTCCATGGCTTGGAATGTCGGGCCGTGGTTTTCTTCATACCCCAACACGGCATGGAGAAATTCGTGGTAAATCGTCGCCTCAAGGCTTCCGTCCTTCCGGTGTACCAGTTGCCGATTCACCAGAATCCGCCAAGTACGTTCACCTGGCGTGGCCGTTTTGCTCCTTCCGTTTTCACGGGAATACGAACAAAGTCCAAGCAGACAGGACGAACCTTCACGAAGAAATCCAACGATGGTTGTTGAGAGTGAGTCAAGGTCGATTTCATCAAAACAGCCGCTGGATTTCATTTGGTTGAGTACACGCTCAGCAGCGGCAATCAACGTCAAACGTTCTTGAAACGTGCCGATGTTCCGCTCACGATTGCTCCGGGGTTTTCCTGATAGAGGAACGTAACGCTCCTGAACCGGCTTCATCAAGAGTGGGTAAAAACCTCCTTTTTTGATTCAAATCGCTGATTTGGAGTTCTCAATCCGGAGGCTAGATGGTAAAGCAGAAATTCGTGTTTTCATCCATCTTGATTCCATCACAAAGTTTAACCAAATTTTTCGAATGGAGGACTCATGGAAGTTTCCGATTTTGATTCAAACGGTTTGATCTTCCTGTTGAATTTGAAAGCGGCTTTTCCCGGTGGCAACACAGGGGATGAAGACCAGAGTTTGTACAATAAAGCCGTGAAAAACATATTGGACGCTCAACGGTTTTCGTGCATTCCTCTGGTTAACAAACCTCGAATACGGTTGGGGACAAACGATTTGAAAAAACGCGCGACTTACAGAGAAGGTGGCGGAGAAGTCACCCATTTCGCCCGTAAGGCGATGCAATGGGAGAAGTTGGATTCAGACGATGAGATTTTGTTGTTCACCAGGGAAGAAGTCCCGCACATTGAGGACGAGGCAAGCAACATCATGGAGGCGGTAGCAAAGATGTTCACCAAAGGTTCCGACGGTCGTTTTCCGCTGATGATGACCGTTGGAGGAACACCTAAACACCCAACTGCCATGTTTTCGGAACACGAATTTCTTTCGGAACGTACCAAATTGGAGTTATACCGTCAATTTTCAGTTTATGTGTCGGAGAACCCCGACGAGAAAAATGAACGATTCATTAATGGATTCTATCGCAAGCTTGACAACGAAATTTTTCACAGTTGCACCAAAGAACAATTCAACGACCTTGCAGGGAAATTATCAACTCTATCCGATTCTGTTCTCAAGTCTAAGGTCAAGCTTGGGCGCGTTCTGCAGCGTGGTTCCGGTGGGCTTGAGGACTTAAAATTTGGAAGGCTTTGTGTCGGAGACATCATGCAACACGCCTGCGTGGGCATTCATTGGGACCACACTTTGAAGTCGAATGAACAACCGAAAGAAAACAAATTGGCTCAACGGTTGCTTTCGGTCGCAAACGACTTCACATATCTTGCTGTATTTAACCGTGAGAACCAACTCCAACCTGCTATCCTCAAAAAGAATTCTCAAGAATCAAGACCACATCGGTTTATCGAAACATCGACCAGTCTCGAAGACCTTTTTTCCGATTCCAAGCGAGGCGATGTGTTTCTCATCAAGCCAAACGAAAAGTTGCTCACGGCCGAAGGTCCGATGAAATGGCCAGCGATCATCACATTGGATGAAATGCGTTCAAAAATTGCTGGTTTGAATTATTTTGTTCTTCTCAGCGCTTTGGAGTTAAGGCTGAGGCAGGTTGTATCCGAATTAACATTGCACAAAATCTGGGAGCAAGACCAGGCAACAAAAAAGGCAACGGAACAGACATGGGACAAGAACGCAACCCTTGGGGCAATTCTTTGGGTTCTCCGGAAGGATAAATCAAATTTGGGGAAAGTGTGCCGAAGGCTCGGAGTGACAGAAGGCAATGACCAAAAAAAGTT
>Ga0255762_10004089_pt1 | contig 11312 bp, 10 predicted proteins | sample 101ome_16_FD_179962 | JGI IMG/M metagenome (GOLD analysis project Ga0255762, IMG submission 179962) | Coastal salt marsh microbial communities from the Groves Creek Marsh, Skidaway Island, Georgia - 101401AT metaG (version 2) | ecosystem: Environmental > Aquatic > Marine > Intertidal zone >... | reverse complement strand
ATCAACCCCCTCCGTTGAAATGCTGGCCCCTAAGCGGCGCAACGCCTCGGCCAAAGCCAAACAAGCCGCATGCGGATTGATGCGGGCCGATAAATCATCAAAGATCCAATATCCAGACGCCGAATCGGGCGCCCAACTGGGGCGCTCGTTAAGCACATGCCAGCCCGCTTGCCCCTGCCAGAGCTGACGCGCATTTTCGCCCCTCGCCAGGGCCAGATCAAGCGCCGAACGCGCGGGCAAGGGTTGCACGCGGCCCAAACGCGCATACCCGGCCGATAGGCCAGAGGCAGCCTGCACAGAGGTCCAAAAACCATCAGCCATCATCAGACTTTCAAATTGAAAGGCTTTTTTGGAATTCCAGTTTTCGGGCACATGCGGCGCCAATGCCCCAACAATGCCACCACTGGCCCCCGAGGCCACACCATAAGGATCGATCACCTGCACAGAGGCGCCGCGCTGCAAGCATTCCCACGCGATGGACAGGCCCAAAATACCCGCCCCTCTGATCGTTACATCGACCATTGCCAACCCTCATGCTTCTGGTGCATTGTCCCTATCGGCGCAGCGCGTCATTCACAAGGCCTCTGAAATGACACCCCAAGATCCCAAACTTGAATGGCGCGCGCAAAATGTGCCCGTCTCTTTGCAATTTGATGACCCCTATTATTCATTGGAAAGCGGGTTTGAAGAAAGCAAGCATGTGTTTTTAAACGCCAATAGCTTGCCAGAGCGTTTGCATGACGGGTTCTCGATCGCCGAATTGGGGTTTGGCACAGGGCTTAATTTTTTAACCCTGTTAGACAGCTGGCGGCGCATAGATCGCCCGGGCCGTTTGCTGTTCACCAGTTTTGAAGCCTTTCCGTTAAGCGCGGCAGATATGATCAAAGCGCAGGCTGCTTTTCCCATGCTGCAAACGCTGAGCGCAGAATTCGCACCGCTTTGGGAAACCCTTCTGACCACTGGACAAATTGAAACCACCGATATTACGCTCAGGCTCGTGCAAGGTGATGCACGGCTTAGCCTGCCCCTGTGGCAGGGGGCAGCGGATTGCTGGTTTCTTGACGGGTTTTCACCGGCTAAAAACCCCGAATTATGGCAAGCAGATCTTCTGCAAGCGCTCTATAACAAAACTCAGGCAGGCGGCAGCGCCAGCACCTATAGCGCTGCGGGCGAGGTACGGCGCAATCTTCAAGCGGCAGGGTTTAAGGTGGCTCGATTGCCCGGCTTTGGCCGCAAACGGCATATGAGCTTGGCCACCAAAGGATTGATTGATGCAGAATAACCCCAAATTTGGGATTTTTTTGATGATCCTGACCACCTTGGTGTTTGCGGTGCAAGATGGAATATCGCAGCATTTGGCAACGGAATATAACGTCTTGATGGTGGTCATGATCCGCTATTGGTTCTTTGCCGCTTTTGTCATCGCCCTCGCCAATCGCAAGCCCGGGGGGCTGCGCAAACAGGCCTATACCCGCCAGCCGGCATTGCAAATCTTTCGCGGAGCGCTTTTGGCGTTGGAAATCTGCGTCATGGTCAGCGCCTTCGAGCTGCTGGGGTTGATCGAAAGCCATGCCGTTTTTGCCTGCTATCCTTTGTTGATCGCCGCTTTGTCTGGACCGATCTTGGGCGAACAAGTGGGTTGGCGGCGCTGGATTGCGATATTTGTCGGATTTATCGGCGTTGTTATCATTCTCAATCCAGGCTCGGATGTTTTTTCAACCACCGCGGCGATACCGCTTTTATCCGCCATCTTATTCGCGCTTTACGGCCTGCTGACGCGCTATGCTGCCCGTCAAGACGCGGCGGAAACCAGCTTTTTTTGGACCGGAACAATCGGCGCCATCGTAATGAGCACGATCGGTATCTGGTTTTGGCAACCAATGGTACAAACTGATTGGCTGTGGATGGCGGCGCTTTGTATCACTGGGGTTTTGGGACATTGGCTGTTGATCAAATGTTACGAAGTGGCTGAAGCCAGCGCGGTGCAGCCTTTTGCCTATTTGCAACTGGTCTTTGCCTCTGTGATCGGTCTAAGTGTGTTCGGCGAAACCTTAAAGCAGAATGTGCTGATCGGCTCAAGCTTGGTGATCGCGGCCGGTCTTTTCACGCTTTGGCGCGAGCGGCTAAAAGCCATGCCCTGAAAGCTCCGCCAGAAAGGCTTTTGGCAAAGGCGTTTTTCCGAGCCGCGCGCGGTAAACAGGCAGGCTTTCGGTAACCCGCATCACATAATTCCGAGTTTCTTGAAATGGAATCATCTCAATCCAATGAACGATATCCTGCCCCGGATTGCGGGGATCGCCGGACGCTCGGATCCAAGCATCCACACGGCCAGGCCCGGCATTATACGCCGCCGCCACCAACACAATATTGCCATCATATTTTTTATTCAACTCTGCCAAATATGCCGAGCCGAGGCGGACATTATACGGCCAATCATCACGCGCCCGCGCGCCGCGGTAGCGCAACCCAAGCTTTCGGGCCATTTCGCGCCCGGTGCGCGGCATCACCTGCATCATACCCAACGCCCCAACGGGCGAGACCACGCCGGTCCGAAATTCAGTTTCTTGGCGGGCGATCGCCAGCGCCAGCTCGCCTGAACTGCCCGCAACCACGAGCTCACTCAACGGATGCATCGCAAATGTGGGGCGTGGAAAATAGCGGCCTTGGCTAGCGGCGCGCTTGCCAAGCATCACCAGAACCCGTGGTTTTTCGAGCTCTTCCAAAAAATCGGCCAAATATAAAATCTGCGGATCCGGCAGAGTTTCTGCCATATGCGTCAGAAAACGTTCGGCCAGCAGATCCTGCTGGGCGGCAAATAAAACGATGGACGCTTGAAAGACTGAGCTGCCTTGAAACGAAGCGCCGCGCCAATCAGGCAAAAAACTGCGCGCAAAATCTGGCCCGTTTAACGCACGACCCGCCAATCCAGCGCCAAGCAATCCATAAAATGTTGTGGGGTAGCTGGCAGCGCGCTTGATGCTTGCAGCCATGGCCTGATTGCGCCCCATTTGCGATTGTGCCAAGGCCAGCCAATAATGCCCGCGCGCCAAGGAAATTGGCGTTTCCACTGAGGTGAGGAAATCTTTGAAATGCTTTTCTGCAGCGGCGGGCTTTTCCAAGAATTTCAGCGCGGTATAACCAGCAAGCCAATCAAGCTCGGCCTTTTTACTGCCCGCGCTTAAATGGTGCTGTGCTGCGATTTTATAGGCGGTTGTATAGGCGCCCTGGCGCAATAAGTCACGCGCCAAATGCCGGCGCCTTTCGGCCCAAGCGGGCGGATCACCAAGCGTTTTTGCCGAGCTGCTTTGTTCTAAAATCAGCGCCAAGGCCGCATCCGCGCGCCCCTTTCGCGCGCGCCAAACAAAGCGCGCATGCGCCAATAGGGGATCCGATTGTAACGATTTTGGGACCTGGGCAATCAATCCGTCAACGCCCGGCTGCTGTTGCATCAACGCCAACCGCGCCCGCGCCAAAGCAGCCTCAGGCTTGGGCACCAAGGCCAGCATATTGCGCGCCTGCGAGTTATGATTATGCCAGAGCAACCAGCGCAATCGTGAGACATGCAAGCCAGATAGATCCGCTTGGTAACGCGACAAAAACTGCGCTTGAACAACTTGTGACATCGACAGCCCCAGCCAGGCTTCTTGCACCACCAGCCTTGCCGTCTCTGGGCGGTTCATCGCCTCCAAAGCCCGGGCATGTATCAAGGCGCCCTGGGCCGTTTGCGCGGTGGTCTGTTGAAAAAACGCCAGCACTTGCTCGGGGCTGGCATCGGCAAAACTTGCTTCGGCATTTTTACGCAAATAGGGCAGGCCCGGCCAATCCGGGCGACGTTTCAAAAACGATAAGGCCGCAGGCGCCGTCCCCTTCCCTGCACGGTGCAAATGCCATTCAATCACATCCCGCGCAACCGGCCCTTCTTTTGCCGCAAAGCGCAGCGCGAGATCCCATTTTTCCGCCGCCATCGCCGTGAGGGCTTGGGAGAAAGGGCGCGGCACGTCGATCAGTGCAAAGGACGCGGCTGGTAAGAGCAAAAAAAACAGGAAGACACGCAACATTGCTTGCAACTTTTGCTCCAAAAAGGCTAGACACTGGAAGTGTAGCGCAGCCATCGCCCGAAACCAATTGCCTCTTTTGCATCGGCGAAGCGTTGCCTAATATCAATCTGGGATCAAAGAGCCGATGCGCTGCCCGACCCAACCAGCTAGTCAAGGACGCCCGTCATGTTAAAAGGATCTATGCCCGCTTTAATCACGCCCTTCAAAAATGGTGCCGTGGATCTTAAGGGTTTGAAAGCATTGGTTGAGTGGCATATTGCTGAGGGAAGCCATGGTTTGGTGCCGGTGGGCACAACCGGAGAAAGCCCCACCTTAAGCCATGAAGAACATGAAGCGGTGGTCAGCGCGGTTGTCGAGGCCGCGGCTGGGCGCATTCCGATTGTGGCCGGCGCGGGCTCGAACAATACCGCCGAATCCCTGCGGTTTATGCATCACGCCAAGGACGTGGGCGCAAGCGCCGCTTTGGTGGTTACGCCCTATTATAACAAGCCCACGCAAGAGGGGCTCATCGCGCATTTCAAAACATTGCATGATGCCTGCGATCTCCCGATTGTAATTTATAATATTCCGGGCCGCTCGGTGGTGGATATGTCACCCGAAACAATGGGTGAATTGGCCAAGCTGCCGCGTATTATCGGCGTCAAAGATGCAACGGGAGATTTGGCGCGCGTCTGCCAACAACGCATCAGATGCGGGCCGGATTTTCTGCAGATCTCGGGCGAGGATGCAACGGCGCATGGGTTCAATGCGCAGGGTGGTATTGGGTGTATTTCAGTTACAGCCAATGTTGCGCCCGCGCTGTGCGCGCAATTGCAAGAAGCCTGTTTGGCAGGGGATTATTCCGCTGCCCTAACCCTCCAAGACAGGCTGATGCCGCTGCATCAGGCAATTTTCACCGAACCCGGTTTGGTTGGGGCAAAATACGGCTTATCGCTTTTGGGGCGCTGCGAAGATAGCGTACGTTTGCCGCTTACCCCACTGAGCGAGGTAACGAAAGCGCTGATCAAGCAGGCAATGGAGCATGCGGAGCTGCTGAGCTAGCTTTCCGGTCGCTCTCAGAGGCAAACGTCACTGCTACGGAATGTGAAACCGCTCTCTTTTTTAGGGGCTGCGCTTACTGCAGCGCGACGCGCAGCGGCATGTGCTCAGTGGCGTTTCGAAACCAGCGCCGAATTTGTGCACGTTCGCCCTCTTCCATCCATGTGACATTCGCCGGGGGCATCGCGTGACTGGCCGCCGATTGCAAAAACACGGCCCTGGCCTCTGCCGTGATGTCAAATTCGGTTTCCAGATATACCTTTTTAGGTGCGCGTTGGATCCCATCATAAACCGGCTCGCGCGCGTGGCACATCGAGCAGCGCCCCACCACGATATCATGAACCGCCGCATACCCGTCAGCATTGGCAAACAGCGTTTGCTGTTCAGACATCCCGCGACTGTCCAAATCTTCGTCCTGCCAAAGCGGCAGCCCTGACAGCCAAATCACGCAAATAAACAAAATAACAGTGGCCGGCCATGTCCAAGTTGGGTTCCCCGCGCGCGCATGGCGCGTGTTAAAATAATGGCGAATAGTGACCCCCATCAAAAATACCAAACCTGCTGTCAACCAATTATACTGGCTGGCAAAAGCCAGCGGATAATGATTGCTCAACATCAAAAAAATCACCGGCAAAGTTAAATAATTATTATGGGTCGATCGCAGCTTGGCGATTTTACCATATTTCGCATCAGGGCTGCGCCCCGCCTGCAGATCTGCCACTACAATGCGTTGATTTGGCATAATTATAAAAAACACATTGGCCGACATGATGGTGGCAGTGAAGGCTCCCAAATGCAACAAAGCGGCGCGGCCGGTAAAAATCTGATCATAGCCCCAAGCCATCGCCACCAAAAGAATGAACAGTAAAACCATCAAAGCTGTTGGAGTATTTCCAAGCCGCGATTTGCATAAAGCATCGTAAATAACCCAGCCCACAGCCAAGGATCCAGCCGAGATCAAAATAGCCTGAACAACGCTGAGTTCAGCTTTTGCCAAATCAATCAGATACAGCTCAGCACCCGCCCAATATACCACCATCAGCAATGCCGCGCCCGACAGCCAAGTTGCGTAGCTTTCCCATTTGAACCAGGTTAAATGCGCGGGCATATCGCTGGGGGCCACCAAATATTTGCGCACATGGTAAAAGCCACCGCCATGCACTTGCCATTCTTCGCCATGCGCGCCTGCGGGCAAATCAGGTGCTTTGCGCAGACCCAAATCAAGCGCGATAAAGTAAAATGAAGAGCCAATCCATGCAATCGCCGTGATCACATGCAACCAACGCAGGGCAAATTCAACCCAGTCCCAGATTAGAAACAGCTCATACATTCTTATTCTCCACAGATCTTGCTAGCTGCCGCGATAGGTTGAATACCCATAAGGAGACAGCAATAACGGCACGTGATAATGATCGTCGCTGCGCATTTCGAATCGGATCGGAATCAAATCCAGAAAAACCGTAGCCTCCTTAACCTGCCCCTGCGCGCGCAGATACGCCCCCGCGTGAAAAATCAATTCATAACTGCCCAATTCAAAGGCATCTTGCGGTAAAATTGGTCGATCAGTGCGACCATCCGCATTTGTTATTGTGGTTTGTAATGGGATCGGGCCCGTTTCCGGCATATGGCGGATTAGCTCTATTTTCAGTCCTGCAGCGGGGCAGCCCCGCGCGGTGTCCAAAACATGGGTTGTCAAATAGCCTTGCATAAGTACTCTTTTCACAAATCAAATCCCAGCTATATTGGCTGAATTTTCGAAAGGCACAAGCCTGTGGGGCAACTGGCCCTAAGCAGAAAAAGACTTTAACATGTATTGCACCGGTCGGGCCATGATTGGCAGCAGTAAGGAGAGCAGAAAATGAACCGCTATACACGCGACATGCGCGGATACGGCGCCACCCCGCCCCATGCCAACTGGCCAAATAACGCGAAGATTGCGGTGCAATTCGTGATTAATTACGAAGAGGGCGGCGAAAACTGCCTATTGCATGGCGATGCGGCTTCGGAAGCTTTTCTGTCAGAGATCGTTGGCGCTGCGCAATGGCAAGGACAACGCCATTGGAATATGGAAAGCCTTTATGAGTACGGCGCACGGGCCGGATTCTGGCGCGTGCACCGATTGTTTACCGAACAGCAGATCCCGGCGACGATCTATGGCGTTGCCACCGCTTTGGCGCGCAATCCCGAGCAAATGCGGGCGATGCAAAGCGCAGAATGGGAAATTGCCAGCCATGGCTTAAAATGGATCGAGCATAAAGACATGCCGCCTGCAGAAGAACGCGCGCAAATCGCCGAAGCTGTGCGGCTGCACACAGAAGTGGTGGGCGAGCGGCCGCGTGGCTGGTATACGGGGCGCTGCTCAATGAACACAGTAGAGCTGGTGGCTGCGGAAGGCGGATTTGATTATATTTCGGATGAATATGCGGATGACCTGCCTTATTGGCGCAAGATTAACGGGCATGACCAGCTGATTATTCCCTATACGTTAGATGCCAATGATATGCGCTTTGCCGCCCCCCAAGGGTTTAATTCAGGTGATCAGTTTTACAGCTATTTGAAAGATAGTTTTGATGCGCTTTACGCCGAAGGGCGCGCGGGCGCTCCCAAAATGATGTCAATCGGGCTGCATTGCCGGCTGATCGGACGCCCGGGGCGCATTATGGCGCTGCGCCGCTTCATGGATTATGCAAAGAGCCATGAAGATGTGTGGTTTGCCCGCCGCATTGAAATCGCCGAGCACTGGGCCAAGCATCACCCCCCGCAGGCGTTTGAGCGGCCCTCCTCCATGCAAAAGGATCAATTTATAGCGCAATATGGCGGGGTATTTGAACATTCGGCTTGGATTGCCGAGGGGGCGTTTGATCTGGAATTGGGGCCTGCGCATGACAGCGCGATCGGGCTGCATAACGCGCTGGCACGGATCTTCCGATCCGCCTCTGCTGAAGCCAGGCTGGGTGTTTTGCGCGCGCATCCGGATCTGGCGGGAAAACTGGCGCAAGCAGACCGTCTCACCCCCGAATCGACCTCAGAGCAAGCCTCGGCGGGGCTAGATGCATTAACCGAGGCAGAGCATGCCGAATTTACCCAATTAAACGCAGCCTATGTGAAAAAGCACGGCTTCCCGTTCATCATTGCCGTGCGAGATTTTAGCAAGGCGGAGATCTTATCAGCCTTTCAAACGCGGCTGGCGCATGACAGCGCCGATGAGTTTGAAACCGCATGCCGGCAGGTCGAGCGAATTGCCGAGCTGCGTTTGCAGCAACTGTTGCCATGAGCCAAGAGATCGTCGCCCAGCCCCTTACGGCCGCCGCATTTGCTCCATTTGGCGATATCTTAGAGGCAAAGGGCACAGCCGATAAAATCATCAATCAGGGGCTTTGCGGGCGCTTTCATGATTTGGCGCGTTTGGATTTTTCCGATGGCAGGGCCGGCATCAGTCTTTTTGACGCCACGCCCCGCAATCTGCCCTATCACTTAACGATGATGGAACGCCACCCGGAAGGCTCACAAGCTTTTATTCCGATGAGCATGAACCGCTTTCTAATTATCGTGGCTCCAGACAAAAACAACCGCCCCGGACGGCCCCTTGCCTTCCTGTCAGATCCCGGCCAAGCGATCAATTTCCATCGTAATATTTGGCATGGGGTATTGACCCCGCTAGAGACTCCTGGGCTGTTTGCGGTGGTAGATCGTATCGGATCAGGAGAAAATCTAGAGGAGATTTTCTTTGACATACCATATATAGTTGTACCACAACGTCCCTAACCGCCCAAAAAAGAGGCGGTATTCTAACTATTGAGTCAATAGGAGAACATGATGACTTCTACATCACATAACAGCTACAGCGATCCGAATATAACACCGCCGCTGGGGCAAGCTGTGCCGCTTGGCCTTCAGCATGTATTGGCAATGTTTGCCTCAAATGTCACCCCAGCGATTATTGTTGCCGGGGCCGCAGGGCTTGGTTTTGGCAGTCCAGAGCAAATCTATCTGATCCAAATGGCCATGCTTTTTGCAGGTATTGCCACATTGTTTCAAACCATTGGCATTGGCCCAGTTGGAGCGCGCCTACCAATTATGCAGGGCACAAGCTTTGCCTTTGTCGGCGTGCTCGCTGGGCTGGCAGCCACGCAAGGGTTAAGCGTGGCGCTCACCTCCTGCATCATCGCAGGCCTGATCCATTTTGCACTAGGCTCGGTAATCAGCAGCATTCGCAGTTGGTTCCCGCCTTTGGTGACTGGCTTGGTGATTTTGGCAATTGGCCTTTATCTTATCCCTGTGGGGATTAAATACGCCGCAGGCGGCGCCGCAGAATTCCAGATGACAGCAGACAGCTTTGGTTCGCTGAAACATTGGTCGGTCGCACTGACGGTGATCATCGTGGCGCTTTTGGTTAAATTCCGCACCTCGGGCGCATTGTCCAATGCAGCAATCTTAATTGGCTTGCTGGCAGGCTATGCACTGGCCTATATGCTTGGCATGGTATCCTTTGGCGGGGTAGCCAAAGCCAGTATGATCACCAGCTTGCAAGTCATGCCCTACGGATTCGAGTTTAATCTTGGCGCGGTGATCGCGGTGACTTTGATCTCCATCGTCTCGGCGGTCGAAACAGTTGGCGATGCGTCTGCCACAACCAAGGCTGGCGCCGGGCGCACAGCAACAGATGAAGAAATTTCCGGCGCAACCTATGCGGATGGTTTGGGCACGGCGGTAGCCGGGGTCTTTGGCGGCTTGCCAAACACCTCTTTTAGCCAGAATGTTGGGATTGTTGGCATGACCGGCGTGATGAGCCGGCACGTGGTCACGATTGCCGGGATTATTCTGATCTTGGCCGGCTTGCTGCCGAAAATCGGAGCCATAATCGCCTCAATGCCAATGCCAGTTTTAGGCGGCGGTGTGATTGTGATGTTTGGGATGGTGGCCGCTGCGGGAATGAACGTGTTGTCTGAGGTGAAGATGACCCGCCGCAACATGATCATCATCGCCATCTCACTGACAGCTGGTTTGGGGCTGAACTTGGTTCCAAGCGCGGTTCAGTATTTGCCAGGCGTTTGGAAAACACTGGCCACCTCTGCCGTTGCACCAACCGCTTTCTTGGCGATTGTGCTGAACCTGCTGATACCAGAAGAAGATTAAACGCCCCCCATTTGGGGTAAAATCTTCCTATGTCCGCCGCCTTTGCGGCGGGCATAGATCTTAAAGCTATGTCTTAATCTGAACTATTTTTTTCAATTCAGTTCCAAAGCGCTTGATTTCATGCGCAAAGGCAGCAAGATTTAAACCATGAACAGTATCACCGCCTTCCCGCAGGAGCGATCCAGAGAAACCGTATCCTTCCAACGTTTAGAGCTAAACATCATCTTATCGCTTTATGGCCGTATGGTGGCGGCTGGCGAATGGCGTGATTATGGCATTTCCGCGCTGCGCGATGTGGCAATTTTCTCGGTGTTTCGCAGAACCGCAGAGCATCCGCTCTACCGGATTGAAAAACGCCCCAAGCTGCGCCAGAGACAGGGCCAATATGCGGTGATTGGCATGGATGGTCAGATTTTAAAACGCGGCCATGATCTGGCAACCGTTTTGCGCGTGCTCGAGCGCAAATTAATCCGGGCCGTGGATTAACCTGAATGTGTGAAATGCGCCTCGATGTATAAAAACGGCATCACGCTTCTGGGCGGAGGTTTAATAGGAGCCAGCTGGGCAGCGCTTTTCCTAAGCAAAGGCGCCCGCGTTACGGTTTATGAGCCAAGAGCGACGGCCGAAGAAGAGATCACCGCCTATATAAAAACCGCCTGGGCAGATTTGGCGAAACTCAACCCGCTTAGCGCTGCAGTGCCTTGGGCGCAGCTGTCAATAACCACAAACTTAAAAACAGCCTGTCAAAACCCCGATTGGGTTCAAGAAAACGCGCCAGACCGGCTTGATCTGAAGCAAAAGCTGTTGAAAGAGGTTGAACGTTACCTTCCCGCTGATACCCCGATCGCCTCGTCAACAACAGCGCTGCTGCCCGGCGCTATTCAAGAAAAAATGCGATATCCAGAGCGATTTTTGGTTGGCCACCCGTTCAACCCACCCCATTTGATCCCCTTGGTGGAAGTGGCAGGCGGTGCGCGAACCGATCCAGCGCTTCTGCAACAGGCTAAGCAGTTTTATGAACATTTCGAGCGCGAAGTGATTGTGTTGAAAAAAGAAGCTATCGGACATGTTGCCAACCGC
>Ga0255762_10004086_pt1 | contig 11315 bp, 8 predicted proteins | sample 101ome_16_FD_179962 | JGI IMG/M metagenome (GOLD analysis project Ga0255762, IMG submission 179962) | Coastal salt marsh microbial communities from the Groves Creek Marsh, Skidaway Island, Georgia - 101401AT metaG (version 2) | ecosystem: Environmental > Aquatic > Marine > Intertidal zone > Salt... | reverse complement strand
ATCGAAAGTCTGGCCTTTCAAGGGATAGTCAGCTTGCCGGTCGGAGATAACTGGCGCTTTACCAGTGTGGTGAGGCTAGGTGAGCTGATGGACAAGGCGGCTGGCAGTTCGCTGATCACGCAGCCCACGCAGTTCTTTGCCGTCACCGCACTGACCAGGTCGTTCTAGTATACCCTGCGATATTCTGTCAGCTACTGGAGTCCGCTCCACGTCATCTGTCTGAGCGAGACGCTATGTTCTGCTCAATTTTACCCGGGCCAAAAAAACGGCGGTGATTGCTCACCGCCGTTTTGGTTCAACCAATTTTTGGTTTAGAACTGCCAGAGCAGCCTTGCGTACCAGCGTCGACCCCGAGCGTCGAACACTGAAGCGTTGTAGGATGCGCGGCGATACAGAGGAATGTCTGCATCTGTGGCATCAATCACACCCAGAGTAAAGGTAGAGGAGCCCATGCTGCTGTTGGCCCAGTCGTGTGTGTAAACGTACTGGACGTCCCAGGAGTTGTAGCTATCTACCTTGCCCCTTGCGTATTCCTTCTCGATCTGTGGAGTGTTCGGGTTAGCTATGTAGTCAGCATGACCCAACACCTCGAAGGAGCCAGTGTGGCGATTGAAGATCGTCAGGCGGTGATTATCCATGTTCCAGCTCAGGGATATATTCGCACGGTTGTCTGGAACTTCACGCACGATGTTCTGCTCGCCATCGGCACCCGCAGCATCGAACCTTCCAGTCTCCTGCAGGCCGAGCTCTAGACCAGGAACGTCCTTCACAAGGTACTCATCGATATGCGTGTAGTCAGCCGCCAGCCTAAAGTTACCGAAATCTGTGCTCCAGCGATAACCGAGGCTCAAGTCGACCCCTTGTACTTCAATATTACCAGCGTTCACCGCAGGCAAAACGATAGTCGTCAAACCTCCATTAACGTCATACAAGGACCGCTGAATTCCAGGAACTACATAAGACTCGGGATTAACGACACAGTTAAGTCGCTCATCAGAGTCAATGCCAAATTGAGCAGCCAACGCATCGGGATCGCAAGCAATTACGTTTCCGTCAGGTCCGCGCGCGTCGAGCGGCTGAGAGTCGTTCAGGATGTAATTGGACTTGTCACCCACAACAGAGTTGAACTTTTCGATCTCAGGGTTGAGCGCTGCCCTTGGGATCAGCGGCAGCACGCGATCACTCACCTCGAATCGCCATACGTCAGCACCTACGCTGACTCCCTCCAGAGAGCCGCTAGGCGTCCACTGGAACCCGATGTTATAGGTGTCGGCCTGCTCGTTGCCCAGATTGGGGTTTGGAGCACCAGTGGTGTAGGAGCTGTTTTGGATCGCATTTGCATCGATAGCGGGAATCAATCCTGCTCGTACTCTTTGGTTACGGATTGGATCCTGTACGCTGGTGCCGAATGCCTCAAACGCTTGGTTCACCACACCAATATTGGGCGCGCGGAACGATTGCGAATACGAACCGCGGAGCAGCCAGTCATCAGTTGGCCTCCAGCTGAGTGCCACCTTAGGTGATAAGTCTCCACCTATGTTGCCTCCGTAGTCTTCCCAACGCAGCGCAACCTGGGTCTCAACATTCTCAGCGAACGGTAGCGACAATTCCAAGAACGCTGCATTAACAGAGCGTGAGTCGTCAAAGTTGAAGATACACTGCGCGCATTCCAGATTGTTCGTTATCTCGCTTTCGAAGAGGTTTGGTGCTCCAAAGAGACCCGGCTCATAGCCCTTGATCACGGTCAGACCGGGCAGGTTGATCTCTGGCGCGATGCCGGAGGCGTCTCGCTCCCGTCGCTGGACACCCGCTGCGAATTGAGCGGTACCGCCAGTCATTTCAAACATTTCGCCAGATACGACGGCATCGAAAACAAGCAGTTGGTTTCGCTTGTCCGCTCTATTAATTCTGCCCACCATCCAATCAGTTAATTCTTGCGGGTTGGCAAGCTCGGGATTAGTGAGAGCCGTCAGGAACGGATTGAAGAACATGCAACCGTCCTGCCCATGGTTGGTAGAGGTCAGTGCATACGATGCAGCCTCGCGTGTGTTTAGCACATATCCAGGGAATACCGTCGCAAACAATCCGCTGAGAGCACCAAATGCTGGTATCGCCTCAAAGTGGAGGTTTGGTGTTCCGTTGGGAGTACAGTTAGGCCCACCCAAGCCGTTGATCGCCATCTCGGTGCGATCTCTTATTAGCGTCGCATAGTTCTGTTCTATGCTCGAATCGCTCCATGCAAGGCTAACGTCGTAGCTCAGCGCCGTGTCGTTAAAGCCCATTCCCTCGAGCTCACCGCGAAGACCCATTTGTGCGCCAGACGTGGTGTTGGTGGTGAGGATATCTTCTGTTGATCGAGGCCATCCAGTCGCTACGCCCCCGCCATACCAGCCCTGACCAAAGCCACCATTCGATGCTAGGTTGGGATTGTTTGCCGCCGGTGCTGCGACGTACGGGTTGCCAACGAAAGTTGACAGAGCACCGAGGGTCGTTGGCGCATGGAACAAGTGTGCCGTTCGTGAGAACGAGATTCCATCCCACTCTCGAGTAGTTTCTAAATCGGAGTAGGTGAAGAATGAGTAGAACTCAGCGCTTTCGCTGAAGGTGTGCTCAAAACTCATCGCAGCACTGGTTCGTTCCTGACCGATGGCAATGAACTGGTTGTCAGTGTTGTCTTCGTAACATCGACCGTTACGGCGGCCGACACCAGTGAAACGGTTATCCGTGTAGAAAGGGCCCAGATCTCCCGACAGCGTTGAACACAACGGGTCTGAGAATACTAGCCCCCGTGTGCCCGATACTGATTCACCGAGTCCGAGTCTCTCGATGGTTTGCTGCTGAGAAAGGGCCGGATTGACATAGGCCATGTTGAAACCACCACCAAGTGGGCTAGTTACTCGGAACGCACCGACATCACCGTTACTAATAATGCGGCTGGGGTCAAAGTATTGCGCGTCTGCCAATGGAACCGGATCACGCTCGAACTGCTCAGCAGAGAGTACTAGTCGCGTATCACCGTCATTGAAGCTTGTGCCCCAAATACCGCTGAAGGTCTGCTCATAGGTGCCACCAGACTCCTGGACACCTTGAGTGTCAGCGAAGAGTTCGAGGCCTTCGAAGTCGGTACGCATGATGACGTTGACCACACCCGCAACCGCATCAGAACCGTAGAGTGCGGAGCCACCGTCAGTAAGCACCTCGACTCGATCAGTCATGACCAGTGGGATGGTGTTCAGGTCAACAAATTCTTGTCCGGAGCTAGTCACAACCGCTGCAGGGGTGAAGCGCTTGCCGTTGATGAGCGTCAGGGTGGAGTTACCACCAAGATTTCTGAGGTTGACCGACGCAGTACCTTGCAGCTGGCTGGCGTCATTAGAACCGGCAACACTGGTATCCGAACCCTGATTTACTTCGAGGTTACGAATCAGGTCCCAGATCTGCGATGCGCCCTGCTCTTGAATTGAGTCCCGGTCGATCACGGTAACCGGCGAGGGAGCGTCCTCAGGTGTTCCTCTGATGAACGAGCCTGTGACCACGATTTCCTCGACGCCATCGTCTTGCGCCAGGGTTTGGAAGGATGTTCCGGCACTGGCCAGCATAATTGCGAGGGCGAGCCCCTGTTTCTTGCACGGAAAATTTCTGCGCATGTCGTACTCCCTTGATTTTTTATTACTGCTTATAGTTTATGCGCGACTTTTAGAGGGGAAACCGGAAATTGGTGCACCTCCTAAAGACACGGTTAATCGAGTATAGAGCCATGTATTAGGCCGCGCAACGCACAAAACACTTGAAACTACATGTGAGTAAATAAGTAACACTCTGCTTCATTTTGTGTCGCGATAAGCTTCGAATTGTCCCTTAATTATCACTCTACAATCTTATTGATTATTCCGAATAGGGAAGGCCATGTTGAGCCTTGCTAAATCTGTTAGTTATTGAATCAGACAGTTAAGCAATCCAAAGATGCCGGCGGCCGTATAGGAAGATTTGTGTCAGGTGAAGTGAGGGCTTTAACTTGTTTAGGGGAGCCGCAACGATTAATTTGAGCAAGCGCCAGCTGTTTCGCCTTGTCTGCATGATTTGGAGTACATCAGTCGTCCAGACCACATGGGCAGATCTGTACTCCTGTCAGGAGACTGGAGCAGTCAGCATTGACCCTCATAAAAGCTCGGTAATTGACGAAGACAACGCCCAGCGCAGATGGCTGGTCGATACCGATCAGGGCTGGCACCGTGACGCATTTCCGGGCTATCGGGGCTCCTGCAAGATTGAAAATGGTTATGTGGTTTGCCGGACTGAAAACATTGCATTCGGTGAGGCTACCCTGTCGATCCACCCCAATCGCACCAGCTTCGTTGTGGTTTATATAGATTATGGTCTGGGTGCTCTCGCAATCGTGGGCAAGTGCAACGAACAAGAGGCTTCGTAACGTGCCTGTATCTTAGCAAAAGTTGCATGTTCGCTTCGTGGCTGATGCCAAGCATCTCCTACCGTCTCGTCGTTACGCGGTACTGAGATCAACTCACGCAGAACCGGTCCCTCTGTCGTTGAGAGAAACGTTTTTCGTCGAGGCGATGACGTACGTCATGTCATGCCGACAGGTGCCCGCCTGCTTGATCAGTTTCACATCGCAGATGTCACAGCGTACGCATTCCTTAAAGTCAATGTTTTGCCGCCGGATTGCGCCGGTCGGACAGGCCTGCTCGCACACGATACAGAATTCGCACTGTGGAACGCGTCGAATGCGCCAGGGGCTGACCAGCGCGACAACCCCGAGTGCAGCCCCAAGCGGGCACGCATAACGGCAGTAGAATCTGGGCACGATGAAACAGGCTGCAAGAAAAGCAATTAGTATTGAGAACAGAGCGAGGGTGCCATCCATGAAGAACAGGGTGCCGAATGGTTCAAAATATTGAAACAGTGAAGTCTCTTCAGCGACGACGGTCCCCGTCAGAATCAAGCCCAGGATCAGGTACTTGAGGTAGATGGCGTTGTCGTGAATACCCTGAGGAACACGGCGCCGCCAGCGGCGCGGACTTAATCGTGTTATGAAATCCTGCAGCGCCCCGAACGGGCATAGGGAGGAGCAGAACAGGCGTCCCCAGAGCAGCGTAGTCACCACGGTGAAGGCTGACAGAATTAGCAATGGCAGATTGCTTAGTAAAAAGGCTGGACCCAGTTTAATAGTGTTTAACAGGTGTGAGATGGAAACAAAGCCACCGTCGATAAAGCCCAGGTAGCTGAAAGTCAGTAGCAGGGTGAGCCATCGTATGGTGTCGCTTTTGGTAAAAAAAGCGGTCATACATCCAGCAAGAATAAACAGTAGCAAACCCACTTTCTGCCACGGAGTCTCCCCCCATGGCGGGTCATCAAAAAATTTCTTAAGCCAGTCATTCTCCGCTTTTAAGATAGTCTCAATTTCTGTTGGACTCAGCAGACTCTGGCCGCTCGCCAGATCGAGCGGCAAACCCGAGAGCTGAAAATCGAGTGTTGAGCGTTCAGGCGAACCCAAGGGTCGATAGGCCAGCGTAAAAGGCCTGGTTACGTCGATGTTTGCTGGGATTAAGATGGCGCCCCACTGCTTTGCGTTGAATGGCGTCGCGCTAGCAGTTACGTTTAGAGGCAAGTAACTGTCAGCAGTGAATCTGCGGAAAAAGCTGAGAGAGTTTGCCTCGGCTTGCCGAACCTGGAGTTGATAATACTGAAATTGTTCGGCCCCAGTGCCTGCCACGGCCACCAACAACAACTCACTGCCTAGCGGATTGATGCTGGCTGCCCGTTCGGCCGCCCGGAAATTGTCTTCTCCAACCCAGTACTGACCAAGGGCAGGATCGGTAATATAGGTGAATGATAACTGCAGCGTCTGCTGATCCGGCAAGGTTACGTCAAGTTGCTGGACCAGACGGTTTTCCAGCATTTCGCTCAACTTATACCTTTGCATAATCTCTGTAACCCGCTGCGCGCGGGCAGCTTGGATCGGATCAACAGGGCTGTAGTCAAGATAAGCACTGGCGACGCGCCTTGCGGCTTCGCGCGCGCCCCGGGCAATAGCGAACACACTGACGGTTGAACCAGCAAGGCCATCAAAATCCCGGCCTATGCGAAACTCATCGCTCAGAGGTTTGCCATTGAACTGGCTCAGTATTGCGCGATCAGCCAGAAAATCTCCTTTAATCCGGAGGTAGGTCTCTTCGTAGTTCAGGATTTTGAGACCAGTAATGTGGTGCTCGGTGTCCACGCCGATGAGCATATCTATCGGTGCGCTGTAGCCTGGCTCTTCTGGCGGCACGTCTCTGCTTAGAAATGCATAGCCTGCCAGTTCCCGGACCCGGGTAAGGGCATTGCGTCGATATCCGGGCCAGACGGGGGGGTCGCCCTGTTGGTCGCCGAAACTTTCAGCGATTGGCAACACTTGTTCCAACCAGGCTTGCTTGACGTCAAGTGAAAACGGCGTCTCCAATGGGCCTAAGTCTTGAGCGGTAGAGGAAAGAAAGTGACTTGACAGTAGGCCTACTGCCATCAACTTCTTCACGAATAGCAGGAGGTGGCGCCCGGCAAGGCGCGTAAGCAGACCACTGCGATCAGAGACGGCCAAGTCGAGCCTTGCAATTGCGGTAGGGTCCAGATCCGGCGGCACAAGCAGGGATGTGAACCGCCAGGCGCTTTGGTATGGGCAAAGCGCCAGTGCTCTGCCCAGACCGGCGAGTCAGTGGGCTATCCTCCGATTTTGACATAGCCCTGGCGGCCGAGCTCAATCAGAGTCGTTAGCGCCCAGTAGTCCACCTGAATGGCATCTAGGAGGTCGCTTTTTTCCAGGCCTCGAGAAATCATGCCCTGACCGCACAGGTGAAAAGTCACGCCAGCGGCATGAAGCTGATTGATCAATTCTATGTTGGGGTTGTCCTTCCCATCATGTCGGGCCCTGAATTCGTCGTTATTGAGACCGATCAAACCAGAACCTCTGTGCATCACTATTGAAATTTTGCGGTTTTCTTCGGGTACACCCATGTCGGCTAGGGTATTCACATAGCGTGCGACCAGGGGAAGCATGGGATAAGGGTCATCCAGATTGTCGTCATTCATTACGAAGTCGAACACCACCTTGTATTCGGTGGCGGGATCCGGAGAGAGGTGAGCACTGGGAACGTCTCTGCTGGGGCTTACACCGGGAATGGGCAGATCCTGAGCAAACCCCGGTGCGCTCAGTATGAATAGCATTAAGGTGATCAGGCTGTGTCTGGTAAGTTTCATGGTTGACTCTCCTGTAGGGTCAATTCGATCGGTTTTAATTAGGTCAGTGACCCAATAGTGTGAAAATCTGATTGCAGGTTAAATCGCTCATCTTGGCGGAGCAATAATCTGACGTTGTTCACCGAGTCCTTCCACTCCAATGCGAACAATATCGCCCGGCTTAAGATACTGTGGTGGATCCATGCCGTCACCGACGCCCGCGGGAGTGCCGGTAAAAATAATGTCGCCCGGATAAAGCGTCATGAACTGGCTGAGATGACTGACAATTTCCCTGACGCCGAACACCATATCTGCGGTACTTCCCTGCTGTCGCATTTCGCCGTTGACCTCAGACCAGATTGACAGTGCCTGAATGTCTTCGACTTGATCTTTGGAGACCAAATAAGGACCCACAGGCGCGAAAGTGTCTGCGGATTTCCCTTTAGTAAACTGCCCGCCACGTTCTCTTTGGAATGCTCGTTCAGAAACATCATGTCCGACCGTGTAGCCAGCGATATAGTCGAAAACGTCTTCTTCCGATATGTATTGTGCCCGTCTTCCTATGACCACTACCAGTTCCGCTTCATAATCTAGCTTTTGTCCATTGCGGGGCTGAATGATCTGGTCGAACGGGCCGGTCAGAGCAGAAGTGGCCTTCATAAACGTCAAAGGTTCGTCTGGTAACTGCACTTCCATCTCGGCTGCATGGTTAATGTAATTAAATCCGATCGCAATAATTTTGCCGATACCTGTAAGCGGCACGCCGAGTCGGGGTTCGCCGACAACGGCGGGTAAGCCCTCCAGAGTCAGCTCGGCAATGGCTTGGAGTGAAGCAGGTGACAGGGTTTCCGGCGTGATTTCGCTGACATAGCTCGAGAGATCGCGAAGTTGACCCTCGGAGTCGATGATGCCGGGTTTTTCTTCCCCCTCTGGGCCGAATCGCACCAGCGTCACCTCGGCGGTTGCGTGGCTAATAGCCGCCGTTAATAGGAAAATAATGCCAAGCGCCTTGAGTTTTTGTTTTTGCATCGACAGTCCCCGTGAATTCAAGCAGTATTTCTCAGTGTTGAGAGTATAGCCAAAATGCAGAGGAATTCATGCCCCGGCACAGCTTAGAGGTTCGAGGGATGTTCCTGGACCGAGATGAACAATTACAGCAGACGGACCAGGAGCTGGACGCGCTATGACCATAATGTCTTTTCTGTTTTTCACGGGGCTTGTCGCCACTCTGACCTGGAAACTGAGTCGTACAAGCCAGACAGACAGCAGCGAAGGCTATTTTCTGGCGGGGCGTTCACTGACCTGGCCGTTCATCGCTGGCTCATTGCTGCTTACAAATCTCTCCACCGAGCAGATGGTTGGTCTCAATGGATCCGCTTACACTGACGGCCTGGCAGTGATGGCCTGGGAGATTGTGGCGGTTCTGGCACTGGTTGCCATGGCTTTATTTCTGCTTCCGCGGTTTCTGCGATGTGGCGTCACCACAGTACCCGAATATCTGGCTAAGCGTTTCGATCATCAGACGCAGTCAATTTGCACGCTGATTTTCCTGAGTGCCTATGCGCTGATTCTCTTGCCCATCATCCTATATACCGGTGCCACAGGCCTGATCGGGATACTGGATATCCAGACGATGCTCGGTATCGAATCTAGAGCAGTGACGATGTGGCTTGTGGTGTGGTCGGTGGGGCTAATTGGAACCAGTTATGCCCTGTTCGGGGGATTAAAAAGCGTTGCAGTCTCTGACACGCTCAACAGTATCGGACTGCTCAGTGGCGGGCTTATGGTCAGCTGGTTCGGATTGTCAGCGCTGGGCGAGGGCAGCGTTTCGGCTGGATTGAGCGCGGTTGTGGAGGGTAATCCGGGAAGGCTTCGCTCCAATGGCGGGCCAGAAAGCTCCGTACCGTTCTCCACCGTGTTCAGTGGAGTGCTGCTCCTGCATTTTTTCTACTGGACCTGCAATCAGCAGATCATCCAGCGGACTTTCGGGGCCGCGTCTTTGGCCGAAGGGCAGAAAGGGGTGCTCACGACGGGTTTGCTGAAGCTCTTCGGCCCGCTGTTTCTTGTGCTCCCTGGGTTGATTGCCTGGGTCATGTTTCCAGAACTTGGGGCAGCGCATGCTGATCAGGCTTATGGACAATTAGTGAACGCGGTGCTGCCCGTTGGGCTGGTGGGTTTTTTTGCTGCAGCCATGCTGGGCGCGATCCTCTCGAGTTATAACTCTGCGCTCAACAGTACCTGCACACTGTTCAGTTTGGGTTTGTATAAAGGGATGCTTGCGCCGCAAGTCTCGGAGCGTGAAGCAGTGGTTGCTGGGAAGTTGTTCGGCTGGGCGATTGCGGTATTTTCCATGGCTACCGCGCCCCTGTTAATGGGGCAGGAAAGTATTTTTGGCTACCTGCAGCAGATGAACGGCATCTACTTCGTGCCGATACTCGCAGTGTTGCTGTGCGCAATGCTTTCACCGCGGATGCCGTCCCTTGCCGCAAAGACCGGGCTGATCGCAGGCCCCCTGCTGGTTGCTAGCGGCTATTTCATTGATCCGGTCAGAGGGTTGTTAGGTGAAGTGCATGAGTATCATTTTCTGGGTTTGGTTTTTCTCATTCTGATCGCCGTTATGCTGTTGATCCAAGGGCTCGCGCCGCGCGAGCAGCCCTGGGAGTATATTGAGCCTGCTGTTGTGGACATGACTCCCTGGCCGCTGGCCAGGTTGGCGGGCGCAGTGCTGTGCGCCCTGGTCCTAGTCCTCTATGCACTATTTTTTAACTTTTATTGATGTGGTGGGATTAAATCGGTGATTCTGCTCCATCGATTGTTGGCTAAAGCGTTTGGGCAGACTCATTCTAAGTTCTGCTGCAGGATTCGGCTAAGGTAGCATGCCAGTTCTAACATGCCGTATTTCCCTGCAGCAGCTTCGGCATCGCCATTGTAGTTGGTGTTCGTATTGACGTCGTACGTATAGGTCTGGCCAGAAGAGTCCTGAATCGACTCTATACCTGCTACCTGTATGTTATTTTTGTTCAGGAACGCTTCATAACGATCGATCTCGGGGCAATGATAATCTGTCAAGATTTCGAACTTTGGCTTGATTCCAGTTTCTGCTTCGTCTGCGGGGCAGAAGGCGTCTTCGATCGAGCAGGCATCGGCAGGGCACAATTCAAACCCTTCTGAAGTATCCACCTTCACCGCATAGAAGAATTTACCGTCGATAAATTCGTGCCTGATGATGTGAGGAGTGGGTGCTTGAATGTACTCTTGTATCAGGGTGATGCCATCTATCGGTTCTTCGTAATTCGGGCCGTGCAGGTAATCTTGTAACGCTTCAACAGATCTAAAGAGCTGAACTCCCTGTCCCTTTCCTGCTCTGTTGTGTTTTGTGATGAAGTTTTCAACTCCGATTTCAATTGCTGCTTCTACGATTTGGTTTTTTCCAACAGCTGCGAGAGTTCTTGGCGTCTTGATTCCAGCCTCATGGAGCGAGAGATATTGACTTATCTTGCTGATCTCTAGGCTCAAAGCCCTGCTTCCATTGACAACAGTACGACCATGATGCTCTAGCCAGGCCAATACGCCACCAGCTAACTCGGGTGCGTAGCGATGGTTTCGCGTATGAGATGATGCGCTCATCCTGTTATAGAACACACCTATCGGCGGTGAGCTAGAGAGATCTAGCAATCCCTCATCAAGGTGCCAAAGTTCGAATGGCAAATTCAGTTCTTCGAGACGCTCTTGCAGGTGAGCGGTCCAATCATTGTTTTCGTGGATCACGAATATTTTAGGGTCCATCATCATTACCTTGAATTATTGTCGATTTCTGTGGGTTCTAAGCGGGTTCGAAACTGGATAAATATCCTAACGGGCGTAATGTTCGAGCGCGTTTAAACGAATCCCTCGACGCAAGCGCTGTGAAGTAACCGCTGTGCTGGTTTTGCAAAATCCGAAAATAGCAGCCTATAGCGACCATGCAGCAGCAACTTCCGTGCCATTGGGCTGATAGCTAGTAGTCGATATCTGGAGAATTGCGAAGTTCCGGTGATAATAACGAGTCCACCGCATAGATAGATGTTGGCACCAGGATTGCTTGA
>Ga0255762_10004063_pt1 | contig 11347 bp, 7 predicted proteins | sample 101ome_16_FD_179962 | JGI IMG/M metagenome (GOLD analysis project Ga0255762, IMG submission 179962) | Coastal salt marsh microbial communities from the Groves Creek Marsh, Skidaway Island, Georgia - 101401AT metaG (version 2) | ecosystem: Environmental > Aquatic > Marine > Intertidal zone > Salt... | reverse complement strand
GACAACCAAGGGCGTCATCATGGCCGATTACGTCGTGTTGTGCTGCGGTATCTGGGGATCGTTGGTATCAGAGACCGCCAACGTCAAATTACCGCTGATGCCGGTCGAGCATCCATTGCTTTTCTTTGGGCCCTGGGATGCCCTCGAAGGAACCGGAAAAGATATCGTTTACCCGCTGTTCAGAGATCAGGGTAACTCTGCCTACGTTCGCGATACGGGCGATCCCACTACCCCCGAGGGCGGGCTCCTCGAATGGGGTTATTACGAGCCCTTTGAGCCGCGGATTGTCGAGGCCAGAGATATCAGCGAGCCCGAGGATGCGCGAATGTCGCCCTCTATGAATGACCTGACGCTCGATCAGGTCATTGAGGCCTTTGAGCGCTCGGTGGAGCTCACACCGGTGCTGGCTGATCTGCCCTGGGAGGAGAGACGTTCGTTTAATGGCTTGCTGTCTGTCACTACAGACGGCGGCTCGGTGATCGGTGAATCGCCGCAGGTCAAAGGTCTGTGGTTATGTGAAGCGGTCTGGGTCAAAGACGGGCCCGGAGCGGGCAAGTTGCTGGCCGATTGGATGACCAACGGACGAACCGAAATGGATCCACACGGGATTGATCCGGCGCGTCACTATCCGATTCAGTTAACAGACGAATTCATTCGCAACCGCTCCTATGAGATCGCGCAGAAGATCTACACCCCCGCGGTTCACCCCCGTGAGCCCTATGCGACATCTCGCCAGCTCCGCACCAGCCCGTACTATGAGCGTGAAGTGGCTCTGGGTGGTTACTTTATGGAAGTGGCAGGTTGGGAGCGGGCCTACGGCTACGCGGCCAACGAGGAGACGCTACTCGCGAAATATCGCGATCAGGTACCGACTCGGGAAGCCGAGTGGGACAACCGCCATTTCTGGGAGGTATCCAACGCCGAGCATCTCGCACTGAGCGATGGTGTCGGCATGATTAACCTGTCGCACTTCGCCATCTTCGATGTGGTGGGCGCGGAGGCTGAGGCGCTGCTCGAATTCTGTTCGGTAGCCAAGGTGGGTACCGATACGCCAATAGGCAAGGGCGTATACACGCACTTCCTGGATCATGCAGGGGGTATTCACTCTGACCTCACGATCGTGCGTTTGGCTGAGGACAGCTTCCGTGTGATTTGCGGAGGAGACACGGGTCATCGGGATTATGTATGGATGCAACGCATGGTCGACAGGATGGGCCTGACGCAGGTCGAATTCATTGATCAGACCGAGCAGATCGCTACCTTGGGCCTGTGGGGGCCCGAGGCGCGAGCGACCTTACAGAAGCTCATGGATGATCCCGACAGCGTCTCCCATGAGGCGTTCCCCTATGCAACCGCCAAGGAGATCACCGTTCAGGGCATTACCATCTGGGCTTTCCGCATCTCCTATGTCGGCGAACAGGGTTGGGAGCTTTACTTCTCGTTTGCCGACGGGCTCAAGCTGTGGGATGCGCTGTTTGAACTGGGCGTGACCCCGGTGGGTATCGAGACCTACGCCAACAGCCGCCGTCTGGAGAAGAGCCTCAGGCTGCAGAACGATGATCTTGAAATCGATTACAACCTCTATGAGGCAGGTCTTTCACGACCCAAGGTCAAGGCTGCGGACTTCTATGGAAAAGATGCCTACGTGGCGCAGCGCGAACTGCCCGAGCAGGCAGCGTACCTGTGTACCTTCGTACTCGAAGACACCACCGACGAGAAAGGCGTCGTGCGCTACCCCGTGGGCCATTGGCCATTGCTGGATGCTGAGACCAAGGAAGTCATTATCGATTCCCACGGTCGCAGGTCCTACACGACCAGCGTGGCGTACGGGCCGTCATTGGGCCAGAACATTGCCATGGGCTATTTGCCCTCGGAGCGTGCGAAAGAGGGCGATACGGTATTGATGGAGTACTTTGGATGCTTCTTCCCCGCCAAAATTGTCTCGGTGGGGTACCGGGCGCTGCTTGATCCGGACAATGAGCGCGTCAGAAGTTGATATCAGTCGGGGGCACATGCCCCCTTTTTTTGGCTCAGGGCAAGCAGTCGATGCGATCGTAACTGAGCCGGCTCACTACATCCGTGGTCGGCTCGCGGTAGCCGTAGAGCAATTGCGTTCTCGCCTCAATGCTGCCCAGTAGCGCGTTGCCCAGCAGCAACGCAGACGCGCCGCGCGTCGCGCTGTATTCAGTGAGGTAATTGAGCGCCAGCTCCCGCTTGCCAGCCGAGAACAGTGCCTCAGCGGTATCGGCTACGGTGGTTTGTTCCTTGATTAATTGATCCTCAAACGCGGTCAGTGCTTCCGTCACCTCCGGCAGAAATTTTTCCGGATGGTCACAGGTAAAGTACATCAGCCGCTTGAAAGTACGCCCAGCGAATTCTGTGGCTTCCTGAATTTGCCAGTCCTCGGTAAGAAATCCCGTGGCTTCGTCTTTGGTCAGGTATCGATGCTTCCCATACTGCGGAGCAATGTGCTGCACGCCTATGCGATAGGGGATGAACGGCGCCGTGACGGATCCTGTCGGTGCTATCCATAGCAGATTCATCTCAGGCCGTGCGCTCTCCGAGAGCGCAGCGACCTGTCCGTAGCCGGTGGAATCTTTCGAGATTCTCGGGTCCCGCACTGCGCGCATCATTCGCCTGAGATCGATAGGCGCTTCACTGCGTAGTTCAGCTTCCATCTCGCTTCGGGGATAGCGCTCTTCCTGCACACCAAATACCCGGGTGACATTGAAGGAGGCATCGGCGTCGGGATCGTACCAGCCGCGATCCATCGCAAACTCGATCAGGTGAGGGGAGCCCATAAAATCAGGGTGCGCATTAAAATTCAGGGGAATATCCTGAATATAGCCCGGGTAGGACATGCGGATGTCGTCGGGTCCGAGACGCTCGGCAATCCATAAACCTTCGCCACCGGCAAAGTTGATGAGCACCCAGCCCTCGTTTTCGTCGGCAAACATGTGCGAGTTGCCGCCGTAAGTGGAATAGCCATATTCGTTGATCAGCGCGCCGATAATTTCAACCGCTTCGCGAGCGGTCCGCGCGCGCTCCATCGCGATTCGTGAGAGATCGCTGTACTGCGGTCCGGTTTGCGGGTTCGGCGTCATGGCCACCAGCTCGGGTCGCGAAGGTGACCAGACATCGCGGGCGGCGACATTGTGCTCATTCAGGCCGCCATTGGTCAGCGGGGGTGGGAAGCCCTCGTACTCCGAATAGTTCATGGTCAGATAACGCGCGGTGCGCGCTACCTGAGGAATTGTCGTGAATTGGCCCGGCATGAACGCGCGCTCGTTGACGCCCACCGTGATCACGCTGCCGTCTGGGAATGTTTGTGCGGGAACCACCTCAAGCCAGTGGCTGGAGACTTCATCACCCGATCCACCCATCATCACGCTGCCATCGGCCGTCAGATTTTTGCCCACGTAAATGGCATAGCTTGACCAGACCGGATTTGCCAGAGAGCAAGACAGTGTCAGGAGTGCCCACTTCATATAATGCTGCGCGCGCAGTCGCAGACTGCCCCTTATTCGGCACATCATAATGGTCTCCTCTGCCCGGGATGAGATGCGAAGCACTGTGCGGAGATAAGCGCCGCGATGCAAGCAGATTTAGCCGCTCCGACACCACCTTGCCGTGCACTGGAAAATCAACCGGTTAAGGCGCAGTTCAAAACCGGTTTGGATATAGAGATGTGTTCGGAGTGCAGCGTGCTCCGACGAGCGACGGGGCGGACACCGAGCGCTAACAGCACGCCGCCAGACATTGCGGGGTGCAGGAGGTGTCGTAAACCAGTCGAACATGTCGCTTTTAGAGGGTTGTTGGGACACAATGCGGGAGCGTCCCACAGACGTAGTTCCCAGATTGATTGTCGGCGATTGAGAACAAAAAGGAATTGCACAGTGCACTCGGTTGGTAGTCTCAGGCAAAGGAGCCCACAGCGGGTGGGCTTTTTGCTCATGGACCAGTTCACGCTGGTATCGCTCTCCAGCGCCATTGATCCCCTTCGGGTAGCGAATCTGCTCTCGGGTGCAGAGCTCTATCAGTGGTGCTTGATTGGATCCGGAGACGGCGAACAAAGCAGTAGTGATGGTGTGCGCGTGAAACTAGACCACGGTCTTAGCGAGGACCTGGATCTGGATCTGGTCATTGTCGTAGGGGGGGTCGACATTGAGCGCAGCGTACATAAATCTGACTTGGTGTGGCTGCGTAAGCAGGCGCAGCGGGGTGCGGCACTCGGTGCGCTGTGCACAGGCTCTTATGTGCTGGCCAGCGCGGGGCTGTTAAATGGATATGAATGCAGCGCGCACTGGGATTGCCTGACACTCCTGACCGAACAATTTCCGGGAATCGAATTTAATAGCCACCTCTACACGATCGATCGTGACCGTATGACCTGTACCGGTGGCACGGTACCGTTGCACCTGATGTTGGCAATGCTCGCCAAGCGGCACCCGCAGTCACTGGTAGACGGTGTGGCCGATATGCTGGTTTGTGAGCGGCATCGCACCGACGCTGAAATGCAAGTCATTCCAATGTGGTCACGGAAGATTGAGGTGCAGCCCAAGCTCAAAGAAGTGCTGCAGTTGATGGAGGCGAATCTCGAGGAGCCGCTGGCGCTGCAGGATCTAGCAGAATATGTGCAACTATCCCGCCGTCAGTTAGAACGCTTGTTCCTGAAGCATTTGCACAGCACGCCATCGCGCTACTACCTGAAGCTCAGGCTCGATCGCGCACGTCGTCTGCTCAAGCAAACATCACGCTCCATTGTCGAGATCACCTCTATGTGCGGTTTTGTTTCGACAACACATTTCAGCCGTTGCTACCGCAAGTACATGGGCGTCTCACCCAAGAGCGATCGCGCTCAAGGCGTGCCGCAGGTATATCAGATCTTTGAATCTGAGTTGCCCCCCGAGGAGGTGGAGGTGGCGCCGTGACTGCTACGCAGGCGAGATCAGCCGCGGCTAATTTAAGCGCCCTGAATATCCTTACCAGCGCCACCCGCTAATCGGCCGGTCTACCTGAGCTGGCCGTTGCTGGGTTGCTAGCGTTCAAGTGGAGCCAGGCGAAGCACCCCACGCAGCACAGTGTAATGACGTCTCCCACTAGCAAGGCCGTGGTGAGTGGCGCGGTGGAGCCCTGAGTGCCCAGAAAGTCCGCGGCAGCACCGACGAACCAGGTGCCACCGCCGATGACCAGCACATTACAAGAAAACATGGTGAACCCGGTTGCGGTGGACTGGATTTCCGGTGGCGCCTCATCCAAGACGCAAGCGAGCAGAGCGCCATAGGGGAAGGTCAGCAAAAAGATTGATCCGTATAACCCGACATCGAACAGGATTGAGTCAGGGTCTGCCAGACGCAGCGTGAAAAGGGCAGGCCCCGCCAGCAGATAAATACAGCAGAGGAACAGGGCTTTGGTGGTGGCAAATCGGGTTGTGAACCAATCTGCAACGAATCCGCCAATCAAGCCTGATGGAATGGCCACCAGCAAGTAGGCGCTACCGAACAAGGTCGACGCGGCGAATTCGTCGAACCCGCGCTCTGTAGCCAGCCAGATTTGCATGAACTGGTTGCTGGCATACAGCATATGAACCAAAGAGAAGCCGATGATGGCGATTCGCAGTCGAGTCGATCCGCGGAGGGCGCTCAACATAGTGCGGAAGATGTCCCCCAATTCGGACTGGCCGCGGGCTGGCGCATTATCGGTAGAGGCGCGGGAAGCGATTTCCGGTGCGACAAAAAACCAGAGCAACAAACCAAAGATCAGTCCCGCTGCACCCAACAGGATGAAGAGTGTTCGCCAGCCCACTGATTCGCCAAACGTACCGGCAATCCAGTAAGACAAACCCACTCCCATGTGACCGCCCAGTATGAACAGGCTCAAGATGGTGGCGCGACGCTCGGGACTGAACAGTCGATTGAATACGCCAATGGCGGCCGGATGCAGAGTGGCTTCTCCAGCGCCAATGAACAGCCTTGGGATCAGCACACTGATGAAGGACTGTGCTCGGCCTGTGAGCGCGGTCATGACACTCCAAACCGTGATCCCCACCGTCAGGACTCTGGCCGGATTGAACCGATCTGCCAGCGCTCCCATGACTGGGCCGCACAGCGCATACACGGTGACGAAGGCAAAGCCCGTGATAAACCCGAACTCCTGTCGCGACAATCCCAAATCTGCGCTGATCTGTGTGCCGAAGGCTGGCAGAAGCATGCGATCAACGTAGCTCAGCATGTTGATTAGAAAAAAAATGCCGAAGCAGCCGTAAAGCTTGAGGGGGTTCATGGACCTATAGGCGAGCGAGTCGATTATGCGTCTGATTCGCGCCGATCAGGCGTAGGGCTCTGGAGCGACCGATTCTGACCATGCGGATACTCGATACAGCCGGCGATGTTGTCCCCCGGTATTGCCTGATACACCGTAGTGGCAGGTGCCGAAGTTGTCCCACATAGCGAAATCCCCCGGCTCCCACTCGTGGCGCACCTGTAGCTCGGGGATGATCGGGTACTGGTTGGCAAGCTTGATGACCATCTCGCTGATGTCTACTTCATATCCGTGTACACGCTTGACGTATCCGTTTGCCACATACAGGCAAGGGCGCCCAGTGGCGTGATGCTTGATGACAGCAGGATGGATCGCGGTCTCTTGTAACTGGGCAATACTTTCGGGAGTGACCGAGCCGCCACCAAAGTTGTGTCGCAAAACGGTAAATAGCGAGTCGTGTTCAATCTCGATATTTTCAAAGAGCATTTTGAGTGCGTCAGGTAGTAGCTGATACGCACCAGTCATACTCGACCACATGGTATCGGCACCAAAAGGCACAACATCGCCCTGCAGAATCGACATAATGTTGGGATGTTTTCTGGCAGAGACATCGTGGTGCCAGAAGTCAACGTTTGATTTTTTGGCTCCGTCGCTCGCGAGTCGCTCGATGATAGTGACCTCCGGAAAGCCCTCGCCTTTGAGCGTGTTGGCAAAGGAGTGATGTTCGAATTGATCCCCAAAAGCACGCGCGACATTTTTCATCGTTTCAAAAGAAAGATGCCGACGCTTGCCAAATAGCACGCCATAAGTCCACAGCGCGTCGCGCAGGTCATCGAGAAACTGGTCATCCATATTCTCGAAGTCACCGCCCTCGATGACGCCACCTATGACGGGCGTTCGAGGGTTTACAGTGAAATGCCGGTACTCGCGCGATTGTAGAATCGGTATGGCGGAATCGATATCGGTATTGTCCAGCATGATAGTGCCCTTAAATTTATTTTTTATTGCGGGTCTGTTGGAGCGCTATCGGGCAGATATGCTCCCCTGATCATCCAGTTTGATACCGCCGTCTACGGTTGTCCATTCCAGCGCTGACTGACACCAGATCTGAAATTGGGGCGTCAGTTCAGCTTTTTGCGCGCATCCGCCAAGACGCACGGAGAGCAATCCGGAGTCGTCAGCGTTGCCGGTATGAATCATGGTCGCGCAGCGCCCGCAGAAGCTCATGGCTCTGGGATTGCCGCTCTGGGCGGTTTTTATGTAGGCCGTGAGTGCCCCGCTCAGCAGGTGAAAATCCTCTCTTGCCACTCGGGCCGTAAACTGAAACGCCGAACCGCCTACCGTCTGACAGTCAGTGCAATGGCAGACGCCCACCATGGCTGGGTCGATGACCGCTTTCCAGGTGATGTCGCCACACAGGCAACTACCGTTAACGTCCAAGCGTGACAGACGCCAGTGCTAGAGCATCTCGTTGGCGAGGAGTTCCAATACTGCCGGATCCTGCACCCCCACCAGCATGCTGCCCACTTCGCCGCGTTTGCCTGCCTCTTTCCAGGGGCCGAGCCGTTCGATGATGCGCTCGCGCGGTCCGATAAGTGATACATCGTCCAGAAGGGCGTTGGGCACCAGCGCCTCGGCTTCCGCTTTTTTGCCACTCAGATACAGCTCCTGAATCTGATCCGCGGCCTCGCCATAGCCCATCCGCGTAGCGTATTCATGGTAGAAATTTTTATTTTTGGCGCCCATGCCTCCGATATACAGTGCCAGCCAGGGTCGGAGCGAGTCGTAGGCCGCATCCAGATCGTCATTCATTGCCACAGTCACAAATGGCGCGACATCAAAGTCTTTCAAGCTCTTGCCATTACCCGCTTTCTCGAAACCCTGCCCAATGGCTTCGCCGAGCACATCGTACTTATTGGGATCCATCCAGACAGGAAAAACGCCATCGGCTACCTCACCCGCGCAGCGAAGCCCCGCGGGCGTGATAGACGCCGTGTAAATCGGGATATCGGTTGCCGCAAGGATCGACTTAAGCGGTTTACCCAGCCCGGTTGTCCCTTCACCCTGATTCGGCATTTGATAAATCTGCCCGTCAAACTCTACCGGGCCCTCGCGCTCGAAGATCTTGCGCATGATCTGGATGTATTCCTTGGTGCGTGTGACCGGTTTGCCATAGGGCACGCCATGCCAGCCCTCGACAACCTGTGGGCCCGAGGCGCCCAGACCGACAATAAAGCGTCCACCTGAGAGCTGGTCGAGCGACATCGCGGTCATGGCGCACATGGCTGGTGTTCTTGCAGGCATTTGCATGATCGCGGTGCCCACCCGAATCTTGGTGGTCTGGGCCAGAACCCAGGCGGCCGACGTGACGGCGTCGTTGCCGTAGGCTTCCGCCGTCCAGACAGAGTCGTAACCCATGGACTCCGCCTGCTTAATCAGCTCGATGGGGATATGAATTTGCTTGCCTGAATAACCGAGAAGAAAGCCGAGTTTCATGATGCTGTGCTCCGAGTACCCGCTAGGGCTGTGCCAAGGTGAGAGAAAAATGTGATGGGGCAGTTTAAAGTGGAATCAGTCAAGAGCACACCCTAGGTTATCGAGGCCCGCGCAATCTCGTCCGAGATCCAATTAAAAATTAAAAATAATCAATATAAACAATATTTTAAATACTCTTTATGCAAGAGATTATGATGCCTGACTTTGGAGGTAATGATCCAAAGTGAGATGAAAACGACGAATGCGGGCTTCCTGATAGTTTCCCAGCGTCACGCCTTTTTGAGATGTTTTAAGACCTTGCTGCTGTAACTGCAAATTACCTGTGTCCTGATCGTAAACAGCACCTAACCACGCCAATTCGTCAACCTCGGTATACGACTGCTCCACCGACAGGTGAACGGGTTCCGGGGGCGCGGGGTGGGATGCACCCTCGGCGAGGGGTTCGAGAATTAGAATCTCGAACAGGCAACTGTCTACGTCGTCGTCGATCGGCCGAAAGCGATAGGCCATGGAAATCAATGTGCCGGGAAAGAAAAACGCGTTGGGGAACAGGTGGTATTCGATCGAATCGAGCATTTCACTGTCTGAGACGTCCGTGAAGTCGACGCCCAGTTGTGCTCCCATCTCCTCGCGCAGCAGCTGAGCGCCCACCGCTCGAGCCGTTTCGCCTGCAGCCAACGTGCGCTGAGTCACGGGTAGTCCTGCCAACAGTTCCTGCTCGGTCAGCGGTGGAGACCGCCATTTGTCACCCGGGTAATCAGCCAGTGACTCGGGGGAGTAGTGTCCAATGTTGTGAATAAAGCGACTGACGTGGGGGCCAAAAATGTCGTACTGGGTGTTCGCACCCGTCGGTGAGTCATGGGTGGTGAAGTTATGGTAGGCCTCCATGAAGGCTTCCTGCGCCGCCTTCCAGTTGGCCGGTAACACCTTCTGCACATGCAGCCGAATGCGACGATGCTCGAGCGGAAAGTGCGCAAAGTGATCGGGGAGTACGTCAAGTTGTTCATTGAGCGGCGAGGCATTGGGGTCCAGATTGATAAAAACAAACCCTTGCCACGTTTCACACGCCGCTTCTCGCAAGGAGTGGGTTGCCTCGCAGACGTGGGGAAAATCCCAGCGACCGGGCAAGTCTTTCAGCTTGCCATTGAGATGCCACGACCAGCCGTGGAAGGGGCAGTTAAACGATTGCCCAAAGCCCGGGCCTTCCTCTCCCAGTAGCCGCGTACCGCGGTGGGTGCAGCTATTAATGAACGCTTTGATTTGATCAGCGGCTACGCGTGTGACGATCACGGAGTAGGGTCCAATGTCGTAAACATAGTGATCGCCTACCTCGGGGATATGCTCCGCGCGGCATGCCCATTGCCAGGTTCGCGACCACATAGCCGACATTTCTTCCCGGAAGAAGTTTGGGCAGGTGTAGCGACTGGTAGGCAAGTCGGTATCGCCCAGGAATTCATAGGCCTCGGTAATGAGGGGGGCGGGTGCAGGCCTGGCGTCGGAGGCCAGAATCTGTGCAATCGTGCTGCCTTGCGCTCGAGCCTGACCGGGATTGTTATCGTGATCTGCCATCGTCTTAGTGGCTTGATGTTGTGGTGTGGTATCGCATGGGCTGAGTATGCGGAGCTAACCCCTCGTGGACAAGCCGGTGTTTCTCTGTCCAGAGCACCCACGCGCAGGGTGAATCCGGTGCAACGCCTTGGCGCCACGCTCGGCGGCGACGGTTTAAAGGTGCGCAGTGTGACGGGTTTAGCAGATGTAAAACGCCGTTCGGGAGATCGACAGGTTGAGCGGGAGTTGATCTGGCAGAGGAAGTAGATAACGATGCGGCATTCTCGTCGACTATTCATAGAGGGCTCAACAGATGGATCAGGCACTACAAACGCTGCTAGATAAACAGGCGATTTCCGAGCTGTCATGCCGTTATATGAGAGGTCTTGATCGGCTCGACGCTGATTTGTTGCGCTCGGTATTTTGGGAGGACGCCTTCTGCGAGTACGGATTTATGAACGGCAGCGCAGGCGACTTTATTGACTTCGCCATCTCGGCGTTATGCGATCACGAGTCGAACCAGCATATGATCGGCAATACGCTAATTGAAGTGGAGGGAGACGAAGCGTTTGGCGAGGTCTACTTCCACGCCTATCACAAAGTGAAGTCAGAGTCGGGATTCGATGATCTGATTGTCGCGGGTCGTTATCTTGACCGCTACGAGCGCCGCGACGGAGAGTGGAAAATGGCCTATCGCTCGGAGCGTGTCGACTGGAGCCGCACCACGCCGACGCAAGATCCGTACTATCAAATGATGCCAGACTCGCTGTTCGGTAGCCGGCTGGATGACGCGGTGTACGACCGTCAGGCACGCTACAAGCGCGTGGAAGAGGGCGCTTCGTAAGGCTTGGGCTCCACGCGCGTCGGTGGCATCGACTAGCGGTCAGGCAATTTGAACGCCACCAGCGCATCGCCCAGGTCGGTTTGCATGGACACGTGGCCGCCGGCAGGAATCACCACATACTGCGTACCGGTTTGGGGTGACACAAAAGTCATGGGCCCCGCCTGTCCTCCCGCCGGCAATTTACCCCGCCAGAGTTCA
>Ga0255762_10004054_pt1 | contig 11354 bp, 17 predicted proteins | sample 101ome_16_FD_179962 | JGI IMG/M metagenome (GOLD analysis project Ga0255762, IMG submission 179962) | Coastal salt marsh microbial communities from the Groves Creek Marsh, Skidaway Island, Georgia - 101401AT metaG (version 2) | ecosystem: Environmental > Aquatic > Marine > Intertidal zone >... | reverse complement strand
CTGGTCCCGTAGCAAGGTTAGTTTAAAAGTAGTATAAATAGATATAAGAATAAAAATTAATCAAGGAGTAAATAAATGCCACTCTGGGGAAATGCAGATTTTGAATAAATATTATGTATATGCATTTTTAAGAAAAGATGGTTCTCCTTATTATATTGGTAAGGGATGTGGTAATAGAGTGTATGAAGACAGAGGGAGAGCAATAAAAAAACCTCCCTCTGATAGGATTGTATTTTATCATAAAAATATAGAAGAAGAACATGCTCTTTCATTAGAAAAATGGTATATCAATTTATTTGGTAGAAAAGATATTGGAACTGGTATATTAAGAAATCTCACTGAGGGGGGTGATGGTATTAGTGGATATAAACATACAACTGAAGCCAAAATAAAAATTTGTAAAGCTAGAAAGGGAATGATATTTTCAGAAGAACATAAAAGAAAATTAAGTGAGAGTAGAACTGGTAAGAAAAATCATCAATATGGAAAAATTCGTTCTGAAGAATATAAAAAACATAATCTAAAGGGAAAAATGCCTAAGACCTTTTTAGTAAAATTTCCTGATAATACAATCCTCCCTATCCAAAACCTTAGTAATTTTTGTAAAGAAAATGGTTTGTCATGTGGGCATTTATATGAAACAAGAACAAAAAGAAGAAACCATACTAAAGGGTACAGTATAATTAAAGAAATAAAAGGAGAAACTCAATGCCACTCTGGGGAAATGCAGATTCCAAATCAAGCACTGGCACAGTAGAAATATTTGCAAATGGACTGGTTACAGGAACAACTACTGCTTTCACAACTGAAGCAGAAGCTGGTGATTACATCATTGCAGATAGTAAAAAATTTCGTATTCTAACAATCACTGATGATACCACTTGCCATGTTGCAGCTGGTAAACTTGGTGATGCAGTTTCTGCTGTAAGTTCTGGTACTAACTATGCACTTCAAGAAGCACCAATCTATGTTTCAGCATCTCGTGTTAACACAGATGCAAATGATGTGTTTGGTGTAGATACAACAGAAGTTGGTATTGAATCAGCAAATGTTATTGCAATCACAATTACAGATTCTGGTTCTGGTTATACAGCAAATGCTACTGTCACTCTTTCTGGTGGTGGTGGTTCTTCTGCAACAGCAAACGCAGAAGCAAATGCTACTGGTAGAATTGCAGTTGTAAATATCACTGCTGGTGGTTCTTCATATGAAACATCTCCAACAGTTGCTATTGCAGCACCTGCAGCTACATCATTTAATGCTGCATCAGCTGTTTCTAATACAGCAGATACAATTACAATTTCATCTGCTGGTAAATTTGCACTAAATGATAAAGTAACATATTCAGTTGCTGCTGGTAATACTGCTATTGATGGTCTTGTTTCTGGAACAGAATATTTCGTATCATTTGCTAATTCAACTGTTCTAGCACTTTCTGCTACACACAGTGGTGCTAATATTGATATTACATCTGGTTCATCAGAAACAGGTCATACACTACAAGGCGAAACTGCTACGGCAACTTCAGTAATTGGTGGAACACAAGGTGTAGCACACACTGGTTGGGTTCTTAGAACTGTAGGAACTGGTGGTCGTGCAGGTCGTGTTCAATATGAAACACTTGTTGCATCAAGTTCTATTACTGGTGATGCAGCGGATGATTCAGAACTACCTGATGCATAATAGGAGTTTGCATTAATGGCAAATACAGCGAAGAAAACATCTGAATTAACTGTTGCCGCTAATGTAGCAACTACTGATAGATTTTTGATTGTTCGTGACCCATCTGGAACACCTTCAACAAGAACAGTTACATTATCTACAGTTGGTGCTAATCTAATCCTATCTAACTCAGCACCTGCTAATTCTACTGCAAATGGATTAGCAGGTGAAGTAAAGTATGATACATCATATCTTTATATTTGTGTTTCTAATAACACTTGGAAGAGAATTACTTTAGAATCTTATTAATGAATACAGAAGCGATAAATGATAAGAATTTTATTCTTTTCTGTGCTTCACATTATGACAACTATGAATACAACTCCACAGAAGATTTCTTTGATGATTTGAAAAGAATAAAATACATAAAGAAACTGGTTACAAGATATGTTGAAAAGGGTGATTTGAAAGAGAGATTAATACTCAATCATATTATCGTTCTTAACAATTGTTTTGGTGCTGAAATAACAGCTAAGATACTGTTTCTAAAGTTAAAATCAAGACTTCATTACATAAAACCATTCCTTATATTTTTAAACATTTTACCCGAAAGACTTTATAATGTTGGTGGTGAGAAAATCATTGACACTAATATGGTTTCTATGGATCAAGAAATTATAAATAGACTAAGAAAAATAGGAAAAGGCGATGAAGAAAATATATGAGGATGCACCAGCTAACAATGTAGGTGGTGGAGAAGTAGCAGGAATGGGTGTAGATAAAGAAGGTTCTCCTGGTAGTGGTGAACCTGGAAAGTATGTTGGAAAAAGAAAGAGAAAACATACTCCTATACTAATTGCAATGCTCAAAAGATTACAGGGTAATGGTAAACCATTAAGGCAGATATTAAAAGGTTAATCTATTATGTCAGATTTAGAGAAAAGACAAGATAGGATAGAAGACTCTATTAATAAACTGACAGAGATTGCAAACGATTTGAACAAAATTATTGCTGTTCACGACCAGAGATTACTCCAGCAAGAAAAAGATTCAGAGGTTTTGTTCAAGATGGTAGAAGCTAGAAGAAAAGAACAAGAGGAAAAACTGCAAGAAGTTTATGATACTATTGACGATAAAGAAGAAAAAGTTCTCAAAGAAATTAAAAATGTAAGAGATGAAACTAGAACTCATTTTACAGCACTTAACCAAAAGATGGCACAAGTTGAAAAGTATATGTGGATGGCAGTAGGTGGTGGTATTGCTGCATCTTGGTTAATCTCATTTTTATTTAAACTCATAAAAATCTAAAGGAGGAAACAATGCGTTTCTTTTTAAACTTCGTAAAAGAGGTAATGATTTTTCTTGTCTTAATTCTTATAATGTTTTTTGCTTGGTACTTTATTTCAAATGCTATACTTAAAAAAGATATGTATTTTGTTAAAAAGAAAGATGTTGTTGTTGAACAGACAAAAGAAAAGAAAGAACCTAAACAAGAAGAAATACTATTACCTGAAAGAAAACCAAAAGTAGTAAATAAGCGACATAAAACAAAAAGACTAAAGAGAAGAACAAATCAACTAAGAAAATCAAACTGGGCAAGAGAACAACTTGAGAGATATTCTAGAGGTGAAGAAAGTATATTTACTTCACAAAATTAATGCTTGACAACATATATCATATAGACTATAATAATACTGTGTTTATGAAGGAGAAATAAATGTCTAAAGATGCTGCTATAGTTATCACTAAGTTTAGAAGTGCAGAGTATTCTTGTTCTGAATATAAAGTTGCTTATATGCAAGCATATAGTAATCTATATGAAAGTCCACATTATGTATATGATGCATATGTTAATGAAGATGCACTTCCAACTATTACTTTGGCTAATGCATATGCCTCTAAGCTTGCTAAAGAAAATGAACTAGATGAAGCAGATATTATTAACTTTAATGGTTGTTCTATGATGACTTGGTCAGAACTTCGTAAGAAGGCACAAGAAGAATCAGTAAAGTTTTGTCTAACACAACCAGAGGTATAGAAAAATGGATCAATATCCCTACGAGAAACTTCGTTCCTTGTTAAAAGATATGGGTATTGATTGTACTACAGTTCAAAATGCGGTGTTACCTACAAGTGGTACACCGCATATTGCTGTAATTAACAACGGTAATACATTATCAATATCTTCAAGTAGTAAAGAATCAGTAATTGAATTTCGTAATGATCTAAAAAAGGTAGGTGTTGATGTAAATGTTATCACACTAAAACCTAAGTTTTGGCATTTTGAACACGAATAGTTATGACCCTTTGGAATGAAGTAAAAGAAGAAATACAACTAGCTAGAGTTGCTGCAACGCAATCTAGAATTACATATAGAGATCAATGGGAAATGCAAAAGAATGTTGGACAGCATATAATATTTGATTGGTACTTTCACGAGAAAGATATCCATCATCTTGTTGCTGGATGTGATAATGAGCAAAATATTCTAAACACATATATGAAAGATGCTTGTGAAGAATGTGGTGCTACTGTTCTTAGTAGTAATAGCAGGGGATTTGGTGAAGAATGTGGTTTTACATATGCCATTATTCTTGCTGAATCTCACGCTACTTGTCACACCTGGCCAGAATATGGTCTAGCAACCTTTGATATTTTTACTTGTGGTACTGTAGATACCAAATCTATTATGAAACAGTTTCTTCGCAAACTAGAAGCAAGTGGTATAAGATTGAAAAGATATGAAGAGCAATTAATTAACCGTGGTTTTGTATACGATGAATATGATGTTAATCAGATGAAGTTAGATATTGATTGACAATTAACTTATTGTGAAGTATAATATAAGAATATTATGAGGTATGTGATGAATCATCATAAATGGTTAAAGAAACGTGGTCTACTTCCAGAACAAATTAAGAAACGAAAGAAAGAGTTAGGATCACCTAACTCTATTCCTGATTATTCAACAGCATCTTTTGCACCACTATCAAATACCATTCCAGCTAATGGTACAAAAGAAACTGATATGAGTAAGTCTAAGTTCTGTAATGAAAATTATGCAATGGTTCCTGCTTACAATAAAGGACCTATACAGCCAGTTAGTAAAAATGATTTAAAACAAGGTGCAGGAAGGAAATAAATAATCTAAAAGAAGAAGTTAAAGATATAAAAAATATGTTAACTTTAATTTTAGAAAAGATGAAATAATTTTATTGAGATTTATGATATGAATAAAAATGATATTTCTGCATTTGCTATACCAATTAGATATGGTATGTTAAATGTTAATGATTTGAATAAAAAATTAATAGAAGATATATTTTTAGAATTGAATAATAACGGAAACGAAAAAAGAAGTGGTGTAGGTGTTTATCAAACCAAATCTGGTTTAGAAAAAAAATATGAAAGTTTTAAAACTCTTTCTGAAAAAATTAAATATTTTTTGATAGATTTTATGAAGAATGTTAAAGTATATGATGAGTTTTTTATTAAAGATGTATGGGGTAATATTAATAATGATCCTTTTGCTTTTCATATGCCTCATTCACATAGTATAAAGAATTCTTGTATTTTTACTGGAGTTTATTTTCCTACCTCTGGGTATCTTGATAATGATATATCAAAAGAATGTAATAATTCTAAGTCTCCTATAATTACATCTAAAACACAACCAAATCCTGGAGATTTAGTTTTATTAGATCCAAATGAAAATATAAAAACGGCAATAGCAACTAAAAAAACTGAAAAATATCCTTTTTTTGGAAATCCTATTTGTATAACTCCTATTAAAAATACTATAGTTGTTTTTCCGTCTTATTTGAATCATATGGTTACACCATCCAAGAAAGAAAATTATACTAGAATAAGTATAGCATATAATGTGAGTGTTTTATGAGAATTTTATCTGCTGCTTTAGTAAACCATGATACTAATTTTTGTTTTTATGATACAGGAAGGAAAATATGACAGATTACAAATACAATGAAAAAGAGTTTATGAAAGAAGCAAAAAATCATATTGACTCTACATATCAGAATCATTATTCTGGTGGTGTTCAAGTTGTAGAATATATTATGTCAAATGCAGAAACCCTTGATTATCTCAAGGGTAATGCTATTAAGTATATCCATCGTTACGGTAAGAAAAGTGGATATAATGATATAGATTTGTATAAAGCAATTCACTATCTTGCTATGATGGCAAAATATGCTGATGAAATGAAACTAAAGGATAAGTAAAATAGTGATTGACATTTTGAATGTCATATAATATTATATTCTCACAGTGACGAATGGAGAAAATATGACAAAAGAAACTGTCTCTCAAATCAAAGAACGTATTGCTGAAAGATTTGACATTCTTGATATTCTCACACAAGAGTGTTTAAATGGCAACTCTCGTGCTTTGATTGTATCTGGTCCGCCAGGACTAGGTAAATCTTTTACAGTAGAGAGAAGGTTAAAAGAAAGTTCTAACGAACTCTTTTATTCCATTGTAAAAGGTTATGTTCGTCCAACAGGTTTGTTCACTATGCTTTACAAGCATAGAAACAAGGGTGATGTTCTAGTATTTGATGATGCAGATACAATTTTCTTTGATGATACATCACTTAACCTGTTGAAAACTGTGTGTGATACAACTGAGAAACGAACAGTATCTTGGTTGTCACGCACAAACTTTAAGGATGAGGATAACGAAAACATTCCTAAGTCTTTTGACTTTGAAGGTTCGGTTATCTTCATTACTAACTTAGATTTCGATGCTCTGATTGCAAAGTCACATAAATTGGCTCCACACCTCAAAGCATTGATTTCACGAGCACATTATATCGATCTTGGTATGAAATCCAAGGAAGATTATGTTGTTCGTATACAACAAGTTATTGAGAATGGTCTTCTTTCTGCTCTCAATGAAAGTGAAAAGGAAGATGTTACACACTTCCTAAAGTCTAATATAAATAAACTAAGAGAGCTTTCTCTTCGTATGGCAATCAAACTTGGTGCTATTCGTCGTGGAAAATCTGATTGGGAGAAGATTGCAAGAGTTACTTGTTGTAAGAACTAGATGAAAGGTGGGATATTTTGTCCCACCTTTTTTTACATATTATCCTTGACATGTCGCTGATGACTTGGTAAATTATTATCATTCTTCAACGATTCAAGGAGAACTATATGAACAAGGTTTTACACCTTTTGTTCTGTGTACTATGTATTTTGGCTGGCTTGGCAGGATATGCGGCTGATACCTATTTGAATGTCGAGTATGTTGGGTTTGGCAACACTGGCCCAGTAATCACGATCATCGTTCTTGCAGTTTGTTCTGCAATGTCGTTGACAGCAGCTTCTATGGCAATAAAAACTGGAAAGTACTTTGTTTCAGTTTTATGCTTTGTAGGTTTTATTGCTGCTGTTTGCTGGTCTGCACCAGTATCTTTGGCAAGGATATCATCATCTATTGATGATAAAGTTACAAAGGTACAAAGTCATGTTGAAAAGAAGTCTATGCTTGAAAAAGCATATACGGAAGTCAAACAACTTCGACAACAAGAGTCAAAAAAAGGTGGGTGTGGTAAGAACTGTAGAGCATTGATGCAGCGTGAATCAGATTTGCTCAAGGAGATTACTAGTCTTGGGATTCCTCAAGAGACAAATGGTGCTGGTAAAAGAATCGCTTATGCTATTCCTTTTCTAGATGCCAAAACAGTAGAGATGATGGTGCCAATTTCTGCTGTGGTTGCACTCACTTGTCTAATGAATGGTTTGTTAGTTTTTGGTGTTTCTAGCATTCTTACGATGTTCAATCATAAGAGTCAACTAGACAATATTATCAAGAAAACAGAAGAAATTCTGAAGGTTGATAATGTAATGGATGGGAAAAAGATTATTCCTGTTAAGCAACAAAAACAAGCAAATAACGATCCAGTCGTTACTTTGGTTGAAAGTAAGGGTGAAGTCTCACTTTCAGATGTACAGAAGTTTATGGATAGGTCTGCACCTTTCGTATCTATGTATGTCAGTGATCTGGAAAGACGAGGTCTTGTTAAAAAGTCTCGTAATGGTAGGAAAGTCCTACTAACACTGCCAAGCACATCTTAGACACATCAAACCCTGGTAGAAATACCAGGGTTTTTTTGTGTTTGACTTTTTCTATTCTATGTGGTAGACTACAGGTATAATAGAGAAAGGGAGACTGATATGAAAAACAATCTCTGGTTTATATCAGACACACACTTCAATCACTCTAATATACTTAATTTCCAAGATAAAAATGGAAAAAAATTTAGAGGTGATATATTTTCATCTGTCGATGAAATGAATGAAATAATGATACAGAACTGGAATAGTCTTGTAAAACCTCAAGACAAAATATATCATCTAGGTGATGTGTTTTTCGGTTCCCAGATAGAAGCAAATAAAATACTTTCCAGACTCAATGGAAAGAAAAGACTTATTCTTGGAAATCACGATAATCTGAACAAACATTCAGTTCTGCTGAATCATTTTGAAAAGATAATGATGTGGTGGCCACATGAGAGAATGATATTTTCACATGTTCCACTAGCAAAAGACCAAATGAGAACTAGAAGTGGTGATGCTTTTAATGTTCATGGTCATATTCATCAAAATGAATCGCCATCTGAGTTCCACTGTAATGTGTCTGTAGAAAAAACTAACTTTTCACCTGTACATTTTGATGAACTGGTGAAAAGACTACCCTGGTAGAAATACCAGGGTTTTTTGTGTTTGACTTTCATCATAACATATGTTATTATTCTATATAAATGATAGGAGATTTATATGTCTGAGAAAAAAAGTATTCTAGCTCGTTTGTTGGCGAATGAAAACATTGAAGTTCGTCACGGTTCCTATGAAACAGCATTCTTTGATGTAAAACAAAGATTGCTTGGTCTTCCTATGTGGAATGATAGTGAAGTTTATGATTTGCTTATTGGCCACGAAGTTGGTCACGCATTATATACCCCACCAGAGGGGTGGGAAGAAGATATTCAAGATAGCAAATGTCCCAAAACAATCTTTAATGTTGTAGAAGATATTCGTATTGAACGATTGATTCAAGACAAATATCCAGGACTTGTTGCATCTTTTAATCGTGGTTATGTGTATCTTCAAGATAAAGATTTCTTTGGTCTTGATAGCAAAGAGCACATCAAAATCATTGATTATAACTTCATTGATCGTCTTAACATCAAAGCAAAACTCCGTAATCTTCTGGAAGTAGATTTTACTCCAGAGGAACAGTTTTACATTGACAAAGCATATGCTGCTGAAACTTGGGATGATGTTGTTGAAGCATCTGAACTAATATATGAGTTTATGAAAGATAAACTTGCTAAGATCAGAACTGTGTCTGATGATGCAGAACAAGAACTTGAATCAGATGAAATTGGTATTCGTTTTGACAGTGACAAAGAAGAGAAGCACGGTCAAAGTGAAGGGCAATTTGCATCTTATGATAAGCAGAAGTCGGATAATTCAACAAAACAAGATGAAGAGTTTAATAATCAGGATACTGAAAATTTAAAATCTAATGAAATCAATGATGAAGAGTTTAATAATCAGGATACTGAAGATTCAACACAGGATTTGAGTGAAAATGCTCAGTCTCTTGAGTCTGAAACTGATAAAGAATTTAGTGACAAGAAACGAAAAGAGCTTCTAAACCGTGATAGATACGGTAAACTTGAATCAGTTTGTCAAGGTTTCAGTGAGAAGCAAAAGAAAGAAATGTTGTGGGACTATGATAAACTAAACAAACAAAGAACTATGTATGAAGCAAAGCAAAAAGATACTGTAAAGTTTATGAACGATAACAAAGATATCGTTGCAAATATGGTGAAGGAGTTTGATCTTCGTAAGTCTGCATATATGTATGCGAGGGCATCTGTATCAAAAACAGGTTCTCTTGATTTACAGAAACTTCATCAGTATAAGTTCAATGATGATATATTTCTTAGCACAACTAAACTTGCTGAATCAAAGAATCACGGTATGGTAATGCTTGTTGATTACTCTGGTTCTATGCAAGTAGTTCTAAAAAATGTTATCAAACAAACACTTATCCTTTCTATGTTTTGTAAGAAAGCAGCGATTCCATTTGTTGTTTATGGATTTACTGGTTCAAAATATGATTGTGATTTATCATCTTATTATACAAGAGCAGAAATGGATTTTGCAGAACATAGTCATATCCGTGTTATGGAACTTCTTTCTTCTTCTATGAAAAAAGAAGTATATGATCAAGCATTTGGTGTTTTGGTTCAACAATCACTTCCAACTGGAGATAATTACTATAGTAACTGGTATCGTAATTCTGGTGCAGAAGCACTTGGTGATACGCCACTAAACGAAGCATTGGTTGTTATGTATGATGTTCTTCGTGATTTTCGTAGAAAACACGGAGTGCAGAAACTATCATTTGTAACTCTTACTGATGGTGGTGCTAATCATATTGTTATTAATGGACTCTATGGCCCAAAAACTATAAAAGTTGATGGTAAGTATATGAAGTATAGTCCATACAATTTTACAGATGATGTTCTTGAAGATATGAAATCAAATAAATTGTTTGATTCTTGTATGAATTATAATTTGATTGAGAAAAGAAATCAGAAACGACTAATTGATGAGTGTGTATATCGTAGTAATAGTAAAGTGTCTAGGGATAATATTCTGAAAATTCTCAGAAAAGAAAACAGTTATTCGTTTGATTCTATTTGGGGTTATGATAGAATGATTGTTATCACACAGGATAACTCATCTCTAGATGTAGAAGATGAAGAACTAGAAATCAAGGATGTAAATAAAAAGTCTGAAGTTATTAAGGCATTCAAAAACTTCTCTAGTTCAAAGAAAACTAGTCGTGTATTGGCAACTAAATTCGCAGAAAGTATTGCTTGACAAAGTGCATCATATATTATATTATGATGATATAAATGATGGAGAAAATATAATGGAACTATCTGTAGCACAAAAGAATCTTGTTGAGAAGATTAAGGAGAGTTATCCTAACTCTCACGAGTTTCGTTTGAAAGATCTAAAAGATTTAGCAGGTACAATCAAGGTATCTGCAACTGAAGTTGATAATCTTGTTCGTAAACTTCCACGTGTATCTCGTGGTGTTTATGATTTTTCAATGGTTGTTGTGCCATTCAAGAAAGATAATGTAGTGAAAACAACTGAATCAGTTAAGTCTGTTGAACTTGTTCAACCTAAAATGATTGCACCTATTTCTGAGGATGTATTCATTCCTCATAATGATCCTTATTATGTTCGTTGGGGTAATCATAAAGATGTTGAAAGCATTATCAAATCTGGTATGTTCTATCCTGTTTTCATTACTGGTCTATCTGGTAATGGTAAAACAACTATGGTAGAACAAGCTTGTGCTAAACTCAAGAAGAAATACATTCGTGTTCAAATCACTCCTGAAACTGATGAGGATGATTTGATTGGTGGATTTAGACTTGTGAATGGTGAAACTGTATTTGCAGAAGGACCAGTCATTCGTGCAATGAAATCAGGTGCATTGTTGCTTCTTGATGAAATTGACCGTGGTTCTAATCGCATTATGTGTTTGCAATCAGTCCTTGAGGGTAAGCCAGTTCTCATCAAAAAGACAGGTGAAGTTGTACATCCAGTCTCTGGATTCAATGTGATGTCAACTGCAAA
>Ga0255762_10004053_pt1 | contig 11355 bp, 9 predicted proteins | sample 101ome_16_FD_179962 | JGI IMG/M metagenome (GOLD analysis project Ga0255762, IMG submission 179962) | Coastal salt marsh microbial communities from the Groves Creek Marsh, Skidaway Island, Georgia - 101401AT metaG (version 2) | ecosystem: Environmental > Aquatic > Marine > Intertidal zone > Salt... | reverse complement strand
AATTTATCATGCCTTGAGAAAATAGATTTTGAAATGGTTCATTAAAGTTTAAATAATTCATATCCCTTAATGCCTTCACAAAAAATCTTGCATAAAGCAAGTGGAGAATTGCATGCTCAACTCCTCCAATGTACTGGTCAACAGGTAGCCAATTATTTACTTTATCAGCATCAAAAGGCAAATCTTCATTATTTGGGTCCACAAATCTTAAAAAATACCAAGATGAATCAACAAAAGTGTCCATTGTATCAGTTTCTCTCTTTGCTTTAGTTCCACATTCAGGACAGTTTGTATTTACAAATTCTTTACTTTTAGCTAACGGTGATTCATCTGTATTTTTGTAATCATCTATTTCAGGAAGTAGGACTGGTAAGTTTTCTTCCTTCTCTGGAACCATCCCACAATTTTCACAATTAATTAATGGAATAGGTGCTCCCCAGTACCTTTGACGACTTATCAACCAGTCTCTTAAGCGAAATATAGTTTTTCGAGTGCCAATTTTGTTTTCTTCCAAAAAATGAATAATTCTTTCCGAGCCTTCAGTGTGTGATTTTGAATTATCAAATTCTTCCGAGTTAATCAGAAATCCTTCGCCGACAAAAGCTTCTTTTTCTATTGAAGATTTTTTGTTTTTATCTGATATGACTTGAATTATTTCAATACCATATTTTTTTGCAAAATCATAGTCCCTTTGGTCATGTCCAGGAACGGCCATAATTGCACCCGTACCATAACTAGTTAATACATAATCTGCAATCCATAAACAAACTTTCCTACCATTTACAGGATTTATTACAAAAAGACCTGTGTCCACTCCTGTCTTTTCTTTTGAAAGTGACATTCGTTCAAACTCTGATTTCTTTTTAGCATTATCAATGTAATTTTGTATCTCAGCCTTATTTGATGAGATAGATAGTATTTTACTCACAAGCTGATGCTCAGGCGAAAGCACAGCAAAAGTCATACCAAATAATGTATCCGGCCTTGTAGTGAAAACATCAAAACTTAGTTCTGTACCATCAATGTTAAGTGAAAATTCTGCACCTTCCGATTTGCCAATCCAATTTTGCTGCATTAATTTTACATTCTCAGGCCAATCTCCTATTTGGTTGAGTCCTTCAAGGAGCTCATCAGAGTACTCGGATATTCTAAAAAACCATTGATTTAAATTCTTTTGTTCGATTTCAGAATCGCATCTATCACAATTACCGTCTATTACTTGTTCATTTGCTAAAACAGTCTTACACGAATTACACCAATTTACTGGTGAGTCTTTTTTATATGCAAGGTTATTATTAAAAAGTTTTAAAAAAATGAATTGTGTCCACTTATAGTAATCTTTACTGTGAACAGCAACTTCTCTATCCCACTCATAGAGTGAGCCAAGTCTAATTATTTGATCTTTCATATTATTTATACGTTCTTCTGTAAAGGTTTTCGGGTGAATGCCAGTTTTAATTGCCGCATTCTCCGCTGGAAGTCCAAATGAATCCCAGCCCATTGGCGATAAAACATTAAAACCTTTCAACAATTTATATCGAGTAATTACATCACCAATTGTATAATTCCTAATATGCCCCATATGCAAATCTCCAGAGGGGTACGGATACATACATAGGTTATAAAAATTTTTGTCTACAGAATTTATGTCACATTTTATTGAATTATTATCTGACCAATGATTTTGCCATTTTGATTCAATTTCTTGAAATTTATACTCACTCATAACTTATACACTTCTAATATTTTAGGAAAAACATTTTTAATGTCATATATTTCTAGAACTTTTTTAGTGTTTTCAATTTTCTTATAATAAATTTCTTTATTATTTAAATCCTCCGAAGCTTCTAATATACAATTTAATAATTCGTCAATATTGTTAAATAAATATCCATTTTCATTATTAATAAATTGATTCATAGGCTCAACATTTCTTGTAATACATATTTTTTGGTGGCTCATTGCTTCTAGTAAAACTAACCCTAATCCTTCTGAAAAAGATGGGAAGACAAAAAGATCAATACTCTCAAAAAACTTTGACTGATCTTCTACATAACCTAAAAAAGTTGATTTATCCTGAACATTTTTATTCATTTTCTGCTTTAGAAACTGAATATATGTTTCAGAACCAAACCCACCAATTTTAAATCTAAAATCTATTTCAATTCTATTCAGAGAATCAATAAGATCTTCAATCCCTTTGTTTTTATTTAACCTACCAAGGAAACCAATATTGATTGTTGAATTAAATTTATAGTCTTTTCTTTCTTTCAAAGATATCCAGTAATTAATTACGTGTGGATTTATTTCATTTGTGTGGTTTCTTAACCAATTTTCTACTTCATTAGATATAACTATTACAGAATCAGAATGTTTCCAAGCATTGACTAATTTATTAAAAAAATATAATTTAAATAATTTTTTGAAATCATTATTTAAGTACGAATCGTACTTTCCGTGTATTGACACAATCCATTTAAATACATTTTTTGAAAAAAATAATTTCTTAATTACAAATACCATATAATCACTGCGTGGTTGATGAGAATGAACAATGTCATATTTATTTTCTTTAATAATTTTTTGGAGCTTTATGTAAGAAAGCAGGTTAAACATCCTAGGGCCTTTTAACCTGTATATTTTATTGCAACTATTTGCAATCTCTCTTTTGATTGAAAATATATTTGAATCATCTTTACCAATTACAATTACATCCACATTTATTCCCGCATTGCTTTGAGCAGTTACTAATTCAAGTAAGTGGGTTTCAGCACCTCCCCTGTTTAAAGAATTTATTAGGTGACATACTTTCATTTACAACCTGGGAGTAATCCAAGTAGACTTGGGAGGAAGTAAGCCTTCAAGAGTTATTAAATCTGATGGATCAATAGGAGTAAAAGTTACACGCTGATTCCTTTGTTTACTTTCCTGTAATATTGGGATTATGATTTTTTTATCTTGAAGTGTTTTCTTGAATTTATATAATTCAATTATATTTCGATAGCATAAATTAGAAAATTCCTCATTATCAAAATATAAACATAGTTTTTGATTTTTTGATTTTGTGAATTCAGATTGTTTTAGAATATTGTAAAAATAATCTTTATCAACATTTAAAGAAAAAGCATATGATTTAATTTTTATATCTGAAAAATTTACAAGAATACACTTTAATTTGTTTATATAATTCTTGTTTTTAGCAAATTTCCACCGATGATGGCCATCAAGTAGGAAAAACCTGTTTGAATGAATACTTTTTGATGAACTGTTTATAACTACATTTGGATCTAAGGCCATTACTATTGGCTCAAAATCAACTACTTTAGCATCTTGAGAAATTTCATTTTCTAAAATTGTTTCTTCATGTAATTTTACAAAATCAAATTTTTCATCATAAGTGCTCATATTTGCAAGAAATCCGATTTCATTACCAGATGGAAATGTATATGGCCTTAATTCTGTGAATTTCATTTACTTATATTCTTTTAAAAAATTTTTTAAAAAGTCCATAAAGTACTCAAACATTTCATCATCAACACTATTGAATAAACTCACCCTTATACCACCGACGCTTCTGTGCCCATTAATACCTATAATTCCATTTTCAGTTGATAATTTAATAAAATTTTCATTATCAGCTTCATTTGTAAAATTGAATACTACATTTGAATTACTTCTGTAAGGTTTTTCAACTTTGCAATGGACTTGTGGTGAATTGTTATCAATAAAATCGTATAGGATATTCGACTGACGTTTTGATTTTTCTTCAAAATATTCAAGACCGCCACTTTTGATCATCCATTCTGTTACAAGCTTTAATACATAGATTGAAAAAGTTGGAGGCGTATTAAGAACAGAGTCAGCATTTGTTAATTTATTTAAATTCAAGTAACTTGGATTTTCTTTATCTGTCAAAAAACTATCTTTAACTAAACAAACTGTAACTCCAGGAATGCCCATATTTTTTTGGGCACCAGCATATATATAGTTAATGTTTTCGAAATCAAATTTATATGAACCAAAGTCTGATGACATATCGAGAATTAATTTCTTATGATTGATTTTATTAAAACTTTTTAATTGAACACCCTCTATAGTTTCATTTGAAGTGATGTGTAAATAGTCAACTTTATTAAATCCATTAAAATCATTATCTAAAAAAGTGTCTAAAGATTGTTTATTTGCATCAAATAATACTGTTTCATTATTAATTTTGGAAAAATCTTCATATGTTTTTTGTCCCCAAGTTCCATTAACTAGACAACCTATAGATTTTTCTGGTCCTATGTTAAAAGGTATTAATGAATTTTGAAATGTAGCTCCACCTTGAAGAAGAAGTATCTTAAAGTCATTTGGTAATCCAAACAATATTTGGAAGTTTTGATTTATAGTATCTAAAATTTCTTCAAAATCTTTGCTACGATGAGATATTTCGAGAATTGATTTTCCAGTATCTTTATAATTTTCTATAGATTTTTTGACTTCCTTTATAACGCTTTCATTAATTTTTGATGGACCTGGAGAAAAATTATAAACTTTATTCAATGATTTGCTTTCTTATGAATATTGTATACGCATAACCAAGAATTAAACCTGTCAACGCATTTAATTCTTCTATTGGGATTATAAAGTAAAAAGAAGTAAGGAATATAAACTCTGCAACCCTTGCATTTTTTCTTTTAGATACCAGAACATATATCATTAGTGAGAAAATAATTACAGGAACCATGCCAAAAGCTAAAAGTAAATTTACAAATAAACTCTGAGTATTTCTAGGGTAAAAAACTATTGGATAGTCTCCAGTACCAAAATTTTGTGCCTGATATCTAGTATTTAAATATTCTGGCAACACTCTATTTGTTAAATACATTTCCTTATTTATTTCTTCTGTAATATATTTTTGGAAATTTATTGCTATTGAATTAAATCCCTTACCAACAAAATTAATATTTCCACTTATAAGATAATCTAAAGTGTTGCTTCTATCTTTATCCACTTCGGCTACATTGTCAATATCCTCAAAAGAAATAACTTTAACTTCAGGAGCAACATTTAAATCTTTACATTCTTGATTATTAGGATTTACAGCACACTCTTTAATAGAAATGAGAGAAAATAATAATATTAATATTAGAGGGAGAGCTTTTCTTACTTCAAAAGAGCTTTTATATAGTCCGATAATAATGTATAAAACTAGTCCTAGAAAAATATAAATTCTTAAAAGATCACTTCTGGATAAACCTAGAGCTAATGAAATTGTAAGTACCGTAAAATAATTTATTTTATTCTTTTCAAAAAACAAAATAAGAGACAGGGGGATCATATAAGAAATAAACAAAACTGGCTCTCTAAATGTACTCATCGCTCTGTGAGGTTCATATGGCCAGAATGTTGTTTGTGTTGAGTACGAACCTCTAAAAGAAGTATTTGAGCGATTTCTAATAGGTTCATAAAGATCAAAAATTTGTGAAAAAAAGATGAATATTGATAAAAGTGAAATTAAAACTAAAAATTTTTCCAAGTAATTTATAAAAGTTTCTTTATTGATATTTTCAAAAAGAGTAAATGAGGCATATATAGCTATTAGAAAAGTTACAAAATTAAAAATCCTTAGTTGATAAGAAAGATTACTTAAAATAGAGCTATCAGTAATAATCTCAAATAAAATAGGTAAAAATAACAAAGTCCCAAATAGATAAATAATGCTGATAAATCTTGTTTCTATAAATTTTAAATTTGTTAATAGAAACAAAGAAAGGAAAGCTAACCCTAGCCACTGCAGAGGAATAGTGAATAAACTGTAAGCATCTAAAGAAATTAAGAAAAAACTGAGGATTAAGAGAAGAATTTTAAAATTTTTTTGTTTATTCATCCTAATTAAATGATAACTTCAGGAATATTAAATATGCTATTTATTTCTACGTTTAGTAAATTTACTATAAATATTAAATTCATACAGTTTTTGTAAAACCATGCTTATTGAAAGCGCTGAAGCTAAACCACTTGCGCCGTGTTGATTCACAAATAAAAAAGAAAGCACTAAAAAAGATAAAGTTGCAATTAGTTTGCTTACTGCGTGATATTGTAACAAGTCATTAAATAGTAATAATTGACGTATCCAAAAAGTTGCTAAATATGTAAAATATCCACCAAGTAAAATCATCAATGGAAAGAAAGCTTCTATAAATTCTTTGCCTGATAGAAACTGTATAAAATTTCTACCAAATGATAAATAAATGATGGTTAAAACAAATGTAAGGGGTAGTAAAAAGTTTTTTATTAAGTCTTTAAAATTAATATCAGGACTATCACTAGAAAGCTTATTTTGAACATAGGGATTAAGAATTGTGACTATGTAATTAATAGGCTCAACTAGCCTTTTTGCAATCCTGAACACACCAACTGTTGAAAAATCAGTAAAGTATCCAAGAATTATTAAATCTAAATGCTGTGGAATAATTCCTACTAATTGATCCGCTCTTTGCTTAAAAAAGTCTAATTTAAATACTTGAAAATATTCTTTTATATTCTTTATAGAAATATCTGATATTACTAAATATTTTCTACATACAAAGACTCCCAAGAGTCCATATGTAAGGGAAAAAAGTGCCTGTCCGAGTAAGTAATTTTCAATACTCTGTTCAAAATAAAACAAAATTACAATTGCTAAAAATCTGGATATATTTGACACTGAATCTACTACAGCAAATTTTTTAAATTTACCATGAAATGTTAGAACTGCTTTTGAACTTTCAGAAAATGTTTGAATTACTCTTGAACATAATAGTGCTGTTAGAGTCAAATTTAATTGGTAATCTCCAAACAATGTGTTGAATGAAGACTGAAACAATATGATGCAAATAAACATTGATATTATTCCAATAAAAAAATCAAATAGTAGAGATACTGCATAAATATTCTTTCCGTGTTTTTTAAGCATCAGTAATGTAACATCACTATTTCTTGAATGTAAGGTTCTAAAAATTAATGCTACAAGAGCTAAAACAAGAGCAGCTCGACCATAATTTGATGTACCTAGTCCCCTTGTAACTACACTTATTTGTATAAATAGTAAAAGAATTATCAATAGTTGTGAAAAGGCAAGTTCTTTGGTTTCTAAAAATAATGTTTTAAAATAATTCAAATTCATTTAATTTGTGGAGCTGAGGGGATTTGAACCCCTGACCCCCTGCATGCCATGCAGGTGCTCTGCCAGCTGAGCTACAGCCCCTAAATTTTTTTTATCCGTAATGATAAAGGGTTTCACTATCAAAATATATATCTTCAATATTGTAATACTCTCGAGATTCTTCAGTAAATATTTGAATTAATATGCCTTTTAAACTAATCAAGAGCCAATTTGAATTTTCCCCTTCATAAATAAACTCATTTATTTTTAAATCTTTTTTTATTTTTTTTATTACTGAATTCATTTGAATCATTGAATTTGAGGAACATATAATTACCTTGTCATGAAAATGATCAGATTGAAGTTGTAATACTTTTAAATTTGTTAATTTTTGAGTTAGCAACAAATCAACTATAGAATCGATTAAAAAATTTTGCTCTTCTGATATCGTAAAAATTTGTGTCACTTATAAATATATTACCATGTATTTCAAAACCCACTATTCTTAAAGTGAGGACATTTTGAAAAAAATTATCATCATTGGAGCTGGTGAAGTAGGTAACTTCCTAGCAAGTAAATTATCAAGTGAACAACATGACATTACTGTTATAGAGCAAAACCCAACAAGAGTAGAAGAGCTAAATTCGACACTTGATGCTCTTGTAATTAAAGGCAATGGTGGCAGTCCTTCTTCATTATTTCAAGCAGGCTCCGAAGAAGCTGATTTAATTATAGCTGTTACAAACGATGAAAATGTAAACATGTTGTCATGCTATTTGGCTAAGAATATGGGAACAAAAAAATCTTTTGCAAGAGTTCAAGATAGTTCATTGAAAAATGAAATTGAAGATTTAAATATTGATAAAATTATTGATCCATCTGAAAGTGCTTGTGATGAAATTGAAAAACTTTTATCAAGAGCTGGCATTTATGACATTCATGAATTTAACAATGGAAAGCTTCTGTCTGTAGGTGGTGTTGTAACTGAAAGCTCTCCTCTTGTTGACAACCAACTTTCTAATATACATGAATTTGGAGGCAAAGATAATTGGCTTGTTACTGGATTTATGCGCGATGGAACTTCTTATATTGCAAATGGAGATACAAAACTTCAAGTTGATGACCATATTAAAATTATTGTAAAAAGTGGCGATATACAAACAGCTACATCCTTAATCGGCATCGAAGCTAAAGATGAGATTAAAAAAGTAATAATTGTTGGCGCATCAAGATCTTCAGAGCTGTTGGCTGATAGGCTTTATAAAAATTATGAAGTAGTTGTTATTGATGACAATAAAAAAGATTGTAATAGAATTGCTGAAAACAATTCACATGTAATCGTTGTACATAACGACCCAAAAGATCCATCAAACTTGCAAAGTATTGGTGTGGATAAAAATTCTGCACTTGTTGCTCTAAGTAAAGATGATTCAAAAAATATTGTATGTTCATTAGTTGCAAATGCTTTAGGTGCACCTGAAATTATTACCAGAGTAAATAAAATTGATTATCTTGAGCTACTTAAAGAATCTTCTATTCAAGCAACAATATCTACAAGAATAACTGCTGCAAACGCAATTTTGCAAGATGTTCGATCAGATCAAGTTACATCTGCACTAACTTTTGAAGATACAGAAGTAGAAGCTTTAGAAATAGTTATTTCAAAAGAATGCCAAGTATTAGATAAATCACTAACTGAACTGGAGTTGCCTGAAGATTGTTTGATTGCAGGGGTTACTAGAAGAGAAAATACTTATATTCCCTCAGGGACTTGGAAGTTTGCAGAAAAAGACAAGCTTGTAGTGTTTACGCTTCCAGAGTCTATAGAAAAAATTGAAGAAACTTTTTGTTAAAACTAAATGATTAAAGTTGTAGTTTTCATCAGTGGAGGAATTCTTCCAGTCCTAGCTTTAGCAACAATTCCAACAATGTTTGTTGCATTCATGCAAAGGGATACAGAGTTTGCTATCTCTCTAATTGTGTTAGCTTTAGTTACAATTTCAATATCTTACTTAATTAGAAAATTTGTTTTACCTACTAGGCAACTTACTACAATTCAAGGATTTGGGGCTGTTGGTTTATCTTGGATTTTTATGTCTTTATTTGGAACAATTCCTTATATTCTTTCTGCAATAGATTTAAGTTATTCTAATATTTTTTTTGAAACAGTTTCAGGTTTAACTACAACTGGAAGTTCAATTTTAACTGATATTGAGGCTGTAGATAAGTCACTACTGATATGGAGATCAACAACTCAATGGTTAGGAGGAATGGGTGTAATTGTTTTAACGATTACCATACTTCCTTTGCTAGGTTCAGGAGGTATTAATCTATTTAAAGCAGAGTCACCTGGGCCATCCGCAGATAGGCTAACTCCTAAATTTAAAGATACTGCAAAACTTTTATGGATTGTGTATATTTCATTGACCATTCTTGAGACAATACTTTTATATTATTCAGGTCTAAATATTTTTGATGCTTTTAACCATTCGCTTACTACATTATCAACGGGTGGTTTTAGCACTTTCAATACATCAGTGAGTGAATTTTCAACTCTATCGAAATTTATAATAAATATTTTTATGTATCTAGCAGGTACTTCATTCATATTGTTATTAAAAACAATTAGGTCTAGATCTTTTAGTGAGTTTTTTAAAAGTACTGAATTTATGTTTTATTCATTTATGGTAATTTCAACAACTATAATTTTTCTATTTAAAACAGTTACGCTAAATGAAAATATTCTTGAAAGTATTAATAATGCTTTCTTTACATCTTTAACTTTAATAACTACAACTGGATTTACTAATTTGAATTATGAAAATTGGAGTATTAATTACAAAACCTTTATTTTAGGACTCATGTTTCTTGGTGGTATGGCTGGCTCCACAGCTGGTGGTTTAAAGACTGTAAGGGTTATTGCACTTTTAAAGTCAGTAAGAAATGAGATAAGAAAAATATTTTATCCAAATGCAATATTTAAAATCAGAATGTCAAAATCTATTTTGCCTGAAAAAATGATTGAGTCCGTTCAAACATTTTTCATACTGTATGTAGCAATTTTTGTATTAGGAACATTTGCAATAAGCATGTCTTCTAATTATCACGGTACTCCTTTATCTTTTGAAGCAACTATGAGTGCTGTTGCTTCAGCAATAAATAATATTGGTCCTGGTCTTGGAGAAATAGGTCCAGTCAAAAACTATTTTTTTATGGACAGCATAACTAAAGCCTTGCTAAGTCTTCTTATGATTATAGGTAGGTTAGAAATCTTTCCTATTGCAATACTGCTATATAGAAAAACTTGGAAATCATAAAGAATAAAGCGAGTGTTCTTTAATAAACTCAATTAAGTCATTCGGTATATAATTATCTAAATTTTCTTTATTATTAATAATATTTCTCACATTAGTTGAACTAATATCCAAATAGCTTCCTTCAATAATCTGATATTCGAACGGAAATGTATTTTTTAGGTTTTTGTTTGGAGCACCTTCTCGCGGAGCAATTAAAAAATTAGTGTACTTATCTAATTCTTTGTAAGATTTCCATGAAGTTATGCCATAAGCAGCATCGCTTCCAAGAATAAAATAAGTATCTGATTTGTTTAAATTTAGCTTTTTTAAAGTATCAATGGTGTACGAAGGTTCGCGTAAATTGTTTTCAACATCACTAATTTCAAAATTATTATTGTCTTTTATTAAAATTTTTGTCATTCCATATCTGTGAATAAACGGTGTAGCATCTTTCTTTTGCCATGGATTTCCAGATGGAATAAAGATTACCTTCTCCAAATCAAATTGTTTTATAGCCCTTTTAGCAATTTCCAAGTGAGCATTATGAGGAGGGTCAAAAGTGCCGCCAAGAATTCCTATTTTCATCATTTAATTACCTTTTTAAAATTGATACTGTTGATAAAACTTTTTAATTGTTCGAAATTCCTAACTTCAGAGTGTTTCTTAGAAATTGATTGATAATGATGAAATTGACTATCACCTGTGTTCCAGTATTGGCTTCTCTCTGGATTCATCCAGTATACGTTCTGAAACTTTTTTGATAATTTATCAATTGTTTCTGTGTCAATGGGTCTGTAATTATTTCTGGCATCTCCTATTACAATGAGCGTATTAAAACTAGAATTACTAATTATCTTTTCATCTAATAAGTCTTTAAACGACTTGTCGTAATCTGAATGACCATCAACATGAACATATTTATTCCAATTA
>Ga0255762_10004039_pt1 | contig 11381 bp, 9 predicted proteins | sample 101ome_16_FD_179962 | JGI IMG/M metagenome (GOLD analysis project Ga0255762, IMG submission 179962) | Coastal salt marsh microbial communities from the Groves Creek Marsh, Skidaway Island, Georgia - 101401AT metaG (version 2) | ecosystem: Environmental > Aquatic > Marine > Intertidal zone > Salt... | reverse complement strand
CCGCGTACGCCTTATCGTGCGGACAGCTCGGTATCGGTAGCGGTAAGAAAGGGAACGGGGCGTAAGAAGTTTCGCTTAGAGCGGGACCGAGGGCACGCGATCGCATTTGCCTCAATCTCTCGCGCTCGGGAGACCAGTCAGCTCCGGCAGCAAAAGGAACGCAGTGCCAGGGAAACGAAACGCTCACCCGTCTCAGCGACTCGTATTCGTCGATCGACTGATCCCTAGGAACTCTGTGCAAGCACGCGAGAACTTGAAACGCGGGCAAGTAGAGCAGAGATCCGAAGAACATGCGCCTGGCTGCCGGGAAGGATGGCTTGGCGTAAAAAGCCGCCGCCGTTGCGACGAGCGGCGCGCCTAGAGCGAGTGTCTCGTACGCGAACGGCGATGTCGTGACCCCCAAAGCGCTCGCGACGACGCCTAGCGGTAAGAGTGCCACCGCATTTCTCAACGCCACCGCTGCGACGCGTCTTCCCGTCTTATCGTACATCGGATGCGACAACATCCTGTAGCCCCCGTTGAAGTAATCATCCTTGCCCATGTACGCTAAAGCCATAAAGTGCGGCATTTGCCACAGATACAGCGCCGAAGCCAATACGTACGCCCCTGGATCGAGTCTCCCCTCTTCGTTCGCCGCGGCCCAACCCATTAGAGGTGGTATTGCCCCCACCACCGCCCCGACCCACGTGTTGAGAAAGTGCACGCGTTTCAGCGCCGTGTACGCGCCCGCATACAACGCGATGTTCCCAGCCCCCAACATCGTCGTCGTCGCATTCGTCCCTTCGCTCAACACGTACACCCCACTCGCTCCGCACGCGCCGGCGAACGCCAACGCCGTCCCGAGCCCGACCCGACCGCTCGGAAGCGGTCTTCCCGCGGTTCGTCTCATCAACCCATCCGGCACCCGCTCCACCGCCTGATTCAGCGTGTTCGCGCTCGCGCTACACAGCATCGTCCCCAACGACACGCAAGAAAGCGTACTCAAATCCACATCCCCGTCCGATCCCAACACGAACCCACACGCCGCCGTGCTCACGACGAACGCGCTCAACCTAAACTTGCTCAAGTCCCTCGCCGCGCGCGCCGCGCTCGACGCGTCCGTCGGCGCGCGCCACGTCGGCGTCGTCATCGCCTTCCCCCCGACATTCATCGACGCGCTCGTCGACCACGCCCGGCGTTGCACGCATCGAGATCCACTCGTCGCCGTCGTCGCCGTCGTCGTCCAACCGTGTCGCAAGCTCCCACTCAAACACCACGTCCGCGCCGTTTCCCTCTGCGTCACCGAAGCCGCCGCCGACGACGACGACGACGACGCGACCGCGTGCGACATCAAAGACGCCGCCGATCGACGCATCGCGGCGCCGTCCGTCCGTCGGCGCGCGTTCGCCTCTGACGCGTCCAAAGTCGCGCGTTCGCGCGCGCGTTCGTGCGCGCAACCAAAATCCGTCATTCGTCTGGACTAGATTGGATTTGGATGCACGCCGTCGAGCGCTCGGCACACGTCGACGACGCGAACGCGAACGCGAACGCGGGCGAGCGACAGAGACGACGATGCGTGCCCGCGTCCCGTGCCCCGATCGCGCGACGCCGTCGTCGTCGACGCCGACGACGAATCGTCGCGTCGACGCGCGTCGGTCGCGCGCGCACCGCAGGGGTGGCGGCGTCTTCACCTGCGCCGCTTTTCGACCCGGTTCGATGCCGCTGGACGACGCGCGACGGGCGGCGCTCGACGCGGCGATGGAAGAGACGAGTTTTGGCAGAATAACCCTCACGGGACCGCCGAAGAACGGCGACGATGGGTTTCGGCGGGTGGAATTTCGTTGGGTGTCCATTCGCGGACGCTCGGCGTTGCAACGCGCGAGGTTCGACGCGAGACAGTCGTTCACGAGCAATCACGGTCGACGAGGGGAAGAGACCGAGATTGTAAAGAAAGGGAAGAACGATTGCGTCGAAGCGTGCGCGGAGGACGCGCTGGAGGAAGCGTTGGGAATGGGGTTTAGGCACTGGAGGGTGGAGACGGCATCGGCCGCCTGGAACGTGGTGGTTAACGCGAAGAAGTTTAGAACGACGGTGTCGAGGGATAAAACCTTCGGTGCGGGTGATGGACTCATCGATGGGGCGACGAAGACGATGAAAGTGGTGGTCGGTGCGCAAGCGCACGATAGACAAAAAGCGAGAATCATAAGTGGGGATGATCCGTTTTTGAAGTACGTGGGCGTCGTGGCGGAGGATGGGAGCGTCAAGGCGAGCAAGCGAGACAAGTATAAACAGGTGGAGGAGTTTTTAAAGATACTCAATCACGCGTACGATGAAGCTACTTCGGCGCAGCACATGTTAGCGGGATCTGCGGAGAGGCCTCTTCGAGTGTGTGATCTCGGGTGCGGCAACGCGTACCTGACGTTTGGCGCGTTTTCGCTCTTGACCAACAAGCGCGAGGTACCGACAAGAGTGGTTGGTGTCGACGTGAAGCGCCAGGCTCGAGAGCGCAACACGCACGTCGCGAAAGAACTAGGATGGGAGAGTTCGATGCGTTTCATTGAAGGGACGATTGCCGATGCGAAAGTTGACTTTGATATCGCAAATGCGGCGAACGCGGCGGCTGATGTCATTTTGGCGCTGCACGCGTGCGACACAGCAACGGATGAGTCCATCGTGAGAACGATTCGTTGGCGCTCATCGTTGGCGCTTATCGCTCCGTGTTGTCATCACAACCTTCAGATGAGAATCAAAAAGTCTCCCAAGGTTGCGTTTCCACCCATGGCGCGCCACGGTATCCTCAGCGAACGCTTGGGCGACGTACTCACTGACTCCTTCAGAGCGCACATTTTTCGGCTGCTAGGTTATCGAGTGGACGTGATGGAGTTTGTCGGGGGCGAACACACCCCTAGAAACACGCTGATTCGCGCCATTCGCACGGGAAGCCCCGCGTCGAAGCAAGCCTGGGATGAGTACGACGACATGTGCAAAGCATGGGGCGTCGTACCGTTCTTGGCCGACGAACTCCAGGAGGAACTAGATGCCGCTCGAGCGGGCACGTATTCATATTAGCGTATTTAGTACAGTACTCATGTAGACTAGACGTTTATTTTAGATGTTACAACGATTGATTTTAGACTTGTTCGCCGAGCACAGTGCCAGAAACTGTACGCCTAAATCTACGTTCTTCTCCGCCGGCTCCGAAACTCGCACCAAATGCCTTGGGCGTGATTTCTTCCTCGGCACTCCAAGACCTTGGAGAGAGATGATCTCTGTCCGATCCAGCGCCTTCGAGCGGGTTGAAGCCGCCTCCCAGCATCGCTTTGGAGTTGGCGATGTCTTGTATTCCTTGCATCAAGTTGGCGCCAAACTGCATGTTCGATTGTCCCGTCTCGCGCTTGTTGAACTTGAGCATGAAGAATATGAAGATGGCGCTTATCACAACGTTGATCACCACGACAAATCCGAGTCCAGCGACGGTACCGAAGTACCTGATGACGTACACACATATGGCGGCGTCACCACCCAAGAGGGCAATCGTCAAAAGCAAACGAACCGTGTTGAAGAGGAAGATACGAATCACCAATTCCTTTACGAAGTCCACAACGCCCGCCCAGGAGGATTGCTCGACCGTTTGTTCCATTTCCGCGGCATCAGTCTCCCTTCGAGCAGCCTCAACGTCCGCTTCGAGCCTCATGCGCTGCCATTCGGCGTCGGACATGCCCGGAGTGCGTTGGAGCACGTGCCCGGAAGGGCTGGACTTGACTCCGAGAACTTGTGCGATGCCTTGCGGAAGCATCTCGCCGATGCTCGTCCAGTTTATGCCACCCGAGCTCCCCGTTGAACGATGTTCGCCAGTCTTGACGAGTTCACCACCGCGAATAGGTGATCCACCAGACTCCTCATCGATCGATCGTTTGGCGTCCGTTAATCCACTTCGCGTCGAATGATTGGGCGTTTTGACGGATTCAAACACCTTGCCGATGATGGCGCCCGGATTCGCGGGAGAATGCCTGCCAGCGCCGACGCCGCTCGAGCTCGCTGCGTGTTGCAGGTACTCCAAGCCAGCCGCGACAATCCCTCCGGCGGCGCCTTCCAACGGGAACCCGTGCGAAGACGCCGAACCGTGCGACGTCCGTCCACCTTCCTCCATGCTCTTTCTGGCCGAGCGTCGCTCACCGTTGCTCTTGCTCTGCCTAGACATTTCTAAATCAGCCGTCTCCATGCTCACCTTGGAGATCTTATCCAACATCATTCTCGCCGTCGCTTTAAACTCATCCAATGTGAACATCCCGAGCGTCTCTTCCCGATGCGCGTTCGTCACCGCCGCCTTGACGCACTGCGCCCACATCGCCGCCGCCCAACCCAAATCCACCCCGACGACGTCCGAGTCCTCCATCAAAGCCCCGACAACCCCGACGCAATCCCTCGCGAACGCCACCGCACACTCCTCCGTCACTCCACGCACCCCGTGCGCGTCCAACGCCCGGAAACACAGCGCAATCTTTGTCTCAAACGACCCTCCGCACAGGCACGATAACAACACAAGCAACCTCACCGTGCTCGCCCGATCCCCGTCCGACGCCGACGCCTCCACATCCAAGAGTTCCGAGATCACCGCGTCCGGCACGACCCCATCCATCGTCAACCCAAATCTTCCCAGCGCGTTCGTCACCGCAACGATCGGAAACGTCATCGGATACGAGTCGTTTTCACCTCTTCGCCCGCACCCACTAAAGGCGCAAATTTCATCCACGAGTTCATCGATCGGCGTGTGTCTCCACGCCGATCGCGCGTGCACACCCGCGATCGTCGACAGCGTCAACAGGTGGTCCATTTGTTTTCGTTTCTCCGCCTCGCGCCGTTTCGTTAAGTCCAACGGCGCGTTCTCAGGACGACGACGACGCGACTTTGGACGGATTGAAATTCGCGTTTTGGAAAAATCGGAAACACACAAACGCGTGGAGCGCGAACGTTCCAAGGTGATTTTTTGAAAAATCTCGAACCAGCCCACCGACACAGACGGACGCGCGGACGACGCGGACGACGACGCAAAGTCGAATTCGTACCGACGATCGCGAAGAGACGCGTTCATCGCACTCGTCATGAGCGGGAGACCGTGTTATAAATGCGGGAAGACGGGTCACTGGGCGCGAGATTGCACGGTGCCGAGAGAGCTGCAGCTGTCAAAGGAGGATGCGGATGCGCTTCGGGCGAACGGGACGACGACGACGACGACGACGCGGGAGGGGGACGGCGATCTGGATGGGGTTAATGGTGACGGGGTAAACGGGACGACGACGACGACGACGACGCCGGGATCGGGGATGAAGAAACGAGCCAACGGGACGACGACGACGCGCAAGCCAAAGTTTAGCGTCCACGAACACTTATTGGGACCGAACGGACTCGTGGCGATTTATACGACGTTTCCGGAGCGTTACGAGAAGAATCGAAAAGGTGTGGGACACGAGTTGCACGACGCCGAGCTGCTGATCTCGATGTATAAGGAGTGGGCGGTGAAGATGTATCCATTTGCGCCAGCGGAAAAGACGTTGGAACGCGTGCAAAAGTTATCCAAGGATAAGGCGGTGCAGATGACGATTCGGGAGTTTGAGGAGCGAGACTTTGGCGGTGGGGTCGGGGACGCGGTTGAAGCGATGGATCGCGCCGAGGCGGCGGCCAAGGCGGGTGAAGAGAATGCCGAAGATGGTGAGGATGTCTTCTTTCCGGATGATGACGACGACGACGAAAAGATGGACGACGCCAAGGAGGATGAGGACCTCGACTTTCCGGATGATTACGAGGAAGAGGATTACGAGTTCGGAGACGAAGACGAAGACGTGGACGCGGCTCGCGCCATGCAAGAAGCCGACGAGGAAGCTGAGGCTGGCGCCGCAAGCGAGAGCGAGAGCGAGAGCGACGACGACGAACATGACGCGAAACGTGGTAAGAAGGTCAAGGGCGCGACAGATTCCACTAAGGCGGCGTTCGCTAGATTGGCTAAAAAGTTGGGCAAAACGGTCAATGCTAGTCCACCAGGACCACCAGGAGAGAGCGAAGTTTTGAATGAGACGACTGTCAACTCTCCACAGCGCAAGGTGTTGCGTGTCAAACAGAAGGGTGGCGACGCCGAGTCGGATGACAAGGACGAAGAAAACGAACCAGAGGAACCGACACGACGCCGAAGAGCGGTTCAACTCGAAGACGAAGACGACGAGTGAGCGTGATCGAATGAAATGTCTAGTAAATCGATTACATTTCCAGCCGATGAAAGGGAATCCGTCGGTTGATTGTTTTTAATGAATGATGCGTGCTTCATCAATAATGCGCCTTCTAAGAATATTTACGCCTTCGTAGTCTCTCGAACCGAAGACTTGGTGAGCACTCGAACGTCCTCGCCGTCAATCTCGAGAACTTGCGGGTCAGCACCCAAAACACCGAACGACATGCCGACGTCGATGCGCCAAATCTTACCGCAACACTCGCAGTTGGCACCGCCGAGCTGCGGCGTGTGTCCGACAACCAAACGTTTAACACCATCAATCATGCCGAGCGTTTGCTCCAGTAATTCGCAAGAGGTCATGCGATCTTCGTCGGTGGGGAAGTTCTCCGTACCGTACGCTCTGTGCCACACGATCGAATCGCGCACACCGCCAATGGCCATGCCCAACGCCATGCGCGTCTCCTCATCTTCAATCTCCTTGCCGCGCATCCAGTCGGATACGGCCCGGTTGAGCCTGTCCAAACCGAACTCGACGTGTCGCGGAACGAGACCACCGTGTGCGAACACGGTATCGTTCACGATCAACACAGTGTGGTGCTGGGAGAGCTGCTGCGCGAGCGGCCCGCCTGGAGAAAACAAACCAACACGCGCCTTGCTTTGACGCGTCCAGGCATCCTCTTCATCGATACCGAACGCATCGCGGAACTTATCCCCGAACAACTTGACGAGGTGTTCACTAAAACGAGCGGATTCACCGAACGCCCCTCTCGAGACGTACCTGAAATCCCCCGAAATGTTCAAAACTTCGTGGTTGCCGTTCAACACGTACACGCCGCCGCCTTGCTTTCTCGCCTCCTTGTCTAACTTTTGTAGTAAAATCAATATTCCGATCTCGTCGTCACCGCGATCGAGAATATCTCCCAACTGTACCAGCGTGGTGTCACCCCCGATCCATTTTGGATTCGTCGTGTCGCCGCCCTCGTCGAGCACACCAGCGATCCGAAGCGCACGTCTCGCCTGACCTATGTCTCCGTGCAAGTCTCCGATGGCAACCACGCGACCCGGCGCGGAGACTCGAAGCTGCGGGTACGTCGAAGACGATTGACGCCCTTGCTCCGAGCTACTGCTCGCTCGTCTAGTCGCGAGATCGCCTCGAGAACCACGTCGACTGACGCTCGCGTTCGCAGACGCTGGCACCACCGGCAGTCGCGTCGCCGAGCCTCTGCACGCCGAAGACGTCGCGGACGCCCGCACGCCGGCTCCACCGCCGCCAACTCGTCCAGACGGCACCGTCGCGATCATCGCCGCGGACGCCGCCGACGATCTCCCCGCGTTCTGCGTCGCGCCGGTGGTGCCTCTCGCGCCGACGAATCTCCAGCTTCCACTCTTGGCAACTCGCGCCGCGCTGGCGCGCGCCACCGCGAGGGCTCCAGCCGCGCGCATCGATGCGAGCGGATTCGTCGCTTCACTCGGCCGGGGTCTCGGCCGAGGCGACACACGCTCGAGCACGTCCTCGGCGCCGTTGTGGCGTCGTCGCGCGTCGTGAGGGCCGTCGACGTCACGGAAGTCGCACCCATACTGTGAGATTTTTAAGTGCAGATGTCATATGTTCGAAGCGCCTTATCTTATTTTTACTAGGGGTTTCGATGTTACAATACTATGTGTGCGATGTGTCAACGGGCTCCGCCGCGACGACGACGGCCGCTGAAGCGCTCGAGCGCGACGACGACGAGCTCACACGCGCGAAGCATTTCTTTTCTAGTCTCCGCGGAGGTGGCGAGCTCCTCCATCGGGTCCATGAGCTGGGCGACGTCCGTCTCGTCGGCGTCGAAGAGCTCAGAAGCGATGGAAGACTCTGCGCGCTCGTCCCTCTCCAGACCGACTCGAAACGATCGAAACGCGGAAAAGAACTCGGTTTCACTCACGAGTTCGCGTTCTATAGCTTGGTCTATCTCTTCAGCGATGGTGCGTAGGATGTCCGATCGAGCGATCTCGTCCTCGGCGACGAGCGCCTGCCGAGCCGCCTCGAGCGTCAAGTCCAAAAGCTGAGCTTCCGGCGGCATCATCCGCGTTCTGTAGCTCGTCGTGAACGTTTTAGCGAGCTCGAGAAGTCCCATGACCTCTTCTTCCGGCGCTTTTCGTTCGACGGCGGCGTAGACGGCGTTAAAGGCTTCCTCGCAAAACTCGCTCGTCAACCGCTCGTCCAAACGAAACGCCTCCATCAACCTCAGCGCGTCCTCCTCACCAAGTCGCATCGCGTGATCGATGAATCCCGCAAAGGTGAGCTCGCGAGGAAGCGCTTCCAACAGCGTCGCCCGCCTCGCGTCCTCGTAATCGTCCCCCGTGCCCGCCATCGCAGCGATTGAGAAGACGTTCGCGCTCGACCGCCGCCGAACAGCGCTCGAGCTCGCTCGCACGCTCGACCCCCGTCTCGACGCCCATCTCGCGTCGACGCGTGCCGGCGCCGGCGATATCGACGCACGCATCGCGAGCATGCCGACTCGACTCGACTCGATTCGATTCGCAGAACGTCGTTCGTCCGGAACGCGCGTCTCGTTCTAGCTCCCAAGTCTGGCCAACCCGCACACAACGACGCACCGTCGTCATGTCGACGCGCCGAGGACGCTCGGTCGCGCTCGCGGCGGTGGTCTTCGCATTTGCGTTCGCCCTCGGCGTCGTCTCCGCTGCAAGAATCGGCCCGAATCGACCGACGAGCGTCGAGAGAAACGCGCGTTTGGATGCTGCTGATGCGTCTGCATCAACCACCGTCGTCTCTTCGACGCCGTCAACGTCGACGAAGGGCGTCGGCGCGACGCGAGATCGCGCGATCGACCCGATGGCGATTGAGAGAATATCTTGGCAGCCCAACGCGGCTGTGTACCGGGGTTTTCTTACGGAGGAGGAGTGCGACCATTTGATCGCGTTGGCGTCGCCGACGCTCAAGGCGAGCACCGTCGTGGACGCGTCCACGGGTGGGAGCATGTCGAGCTCTATTCGAACGTCGAGTGGGATGTTTCTAGTCAAGGGTGAGGATGAAATCGTGGCGAGCATCGAGCGGAGGATCGCGTCGTGGACGCACGTGCCGATAGAACACGGGGAAGGATTTCAGGTGTTGAGATACGAGCTCGGGCAAGAGTATCGTCCGCACTACGATTACTTTCACGATAACGTCAACACGCAGCGAGAAAAGGGCGGACAACGCGTGGCTACGGTGTTGATGTATCTCAGTGACGTCGATCGGGGCGGTGAGACGATATTTCCCGATGCGAAGGATGGCGAGCGAGCGACGTCGGAAGCGACGAGTTGCGCCGCGGGAAAATTGGCAGTGAGACCTAAAAGAGGAGACGCGCTCTTCTTCATGAGCCTTCATCACAACACGACGCAAGATCTCTCGTCAAATCACGGTGGGTGTCCAGTGATCCAAGGGGTCAAGTACAGCGCGACAAAGTGGATGCACGTCGCTCCGATACAGGACGCCACTGCGGGCGTCAAATTTCCTCCGGGCGTTTGCAAAGACGTCAATCCTTCGTGCAAAGCTTGGGCAAAATCGGGAGAGTGCAAAAAGAATCCAACATTCATGGTGGGCAGGAATCAAGCGAACGGGAGCTGCATGCGTTCGTGCGGGGCGTGTCCTCCGGGGACTCGCGACGCTTAGCCAAGTAGCAATAGACTCATCGACCGGTACGGTTTTAACTAGGAATATCACAAATTCATTCATCCTAAATCGAGCTAAGCAGGACTCTTCACGTCCTGTTTTGGCGCTGTCCCGTGACTTCGGCAGGAAGCGGCCTGTTGAAGCCACCCTTGCGATTCATGTACTGACGCGCCTGGCGCTTTGTGTTCTTTTGCACTGCAGAGGCGTTGGCAAACTCGTCATCGACGTGTTGACCCTGAGTCGTGTTGAAGCCGCTGAATCCCATCATGCGCATCATCATCGCTTCTTCATCTTCCTCGCCATTTTCTTCCGGGGCGCCATTCCCCGGTGGCGGGGGCGGAGGAGGAGGAACCTCAGCCCTCTTACCACCCCCGCGCGGCGGCGGAGGAGGAGGAGGCACGTCCATCTTTATTCGCTTCAGCTCACCCTCCTCGACTCGATCGTCCGGAGGTGGAGGAACTTCCCGTCTATTTGATCCAGCGTGTCCGCCTCCGCCGCGTCGCGGCGACCTCGAGCGAGACCTCGAGCGAGACCACGAACGAGACCGCCGCCGACGTTTGCGTCCGCCGTCGCGCGAGTCGTCTCTACCGCGCCCACCGTACCGCCCACGCGGCGGTGATCTCGAACGCGAACGCGAACGCGACCATGATCTCGATCTCGACCGCGAACGCGAACGCCGTCCGTATCCTCTTCTCGACGGCGACCGACTCCTCGACCGGCTCCGGCTCCAATCGCGTCGACCTCTCCCTCGACCGCCGCCGCGTCCACGACGATCCCCGTCATCACCGTCTCGCCGCCCGAACCCGCGGTCAGACCCATCCCTCCCGCGTCCGTACCCCATCGCGCGCTTTGGCGTCGACGTTCACGGCGCTTTCCGTCCTAAAACTTTCGCGAGTTTCTCCTCCTCCGCTCTCGCGCCGTCAAAGTGCGCCACCCAAGACGCCGGACACGCCCGCTCGTACGCCTCTCTCAACCTCGCGCACGCCGCCGCCGCCCCCGACGCGTTCTTCCCGCTCGTCCGTTCCCCGCCGCCGCGTCCGTCCGTCTCGCACGCCGCCGCGTAAAACGCGTCTCTCGCCTCGTGACACCCCTCTCTCGCCCGCCTGATCGGTCCAGACGCCGCCGACGGTCCAGACGCCGACGCCGACGTCGACGTCGACGCGCGTGACGACGAAATCTTCACCGTCGCGTCGTTCGCCCTCCACCGACGGTCGTCACCACCGTCGGCGATCGGTGCGATTCAATCGGATTCGATTCGATTCGATTCGATTCGATTCGATTCGCGCGCGCGCGAGTCGCGCTCCACGCGTTTGTGTGTATTGTTGTTTTCTGCTCAAGATGAAAGAAAACACACAAACACGCGGCGCGCGAACGTACCGTAAAAAAAGGCGAAGAAGAAGAAGAAGAAGAATAAAAAAAAGACCGACCGGACCGACCGGACCGTATTTGATCCCCGAAACGACGAGTCGTGACCCGTCCGTCAACGACCGACCCCCCCTATCTATCATCCTCCCGGTATTGACG
>Ga0255762_10004038_pt1 | contig 11382 bp, 6 predicted proteins | sample 101ome_16_FD_179962 | JGI IMG/M metagenome (GOLD analysis project Ga0255762, IMG submission 179962) | Coastal salt marsh microbial communities from the Groves Creek Marsh, Skidaway Island, Georgia - 101401AT metaG (version 2) | ecosystem: Environmental > Aquatic > Marine > Intertidal zone > Salt... | reverse complement strand
TGCCAGTATCACTGACGGAACCGGAACTCTATCCGGTGGGGCATGGTCCGGGTCGGCGGCCACTCTAACGACCGCGCGCACAATCGGAGGTGTCTCCTTCGATGGTTCCACCAACATCGATCTCCCTGGTGTGAACCTGGGAGGCAATCAAAACACCACGGGCTCTGCGGCTACCTTGACGACCGCTCGCACGATCGGTGGTGTCGCCTTTGATGGGTCCGCCAACATCGATCTCCCTGGTGTGAACCTGGGAGGCAACCAAAACACCACCGGGTCGGCGGCTACCTTGACGACCGCTCGCACTATCGGAGGTGTCGCCTTCGATGGTTCCGCTAACATCGATCTCCCTGGTGTGAACCTGGGAGGCAATCAAAACACTACGGGGTCGGCTGCTACCTTGACCACGGCTCGTAACATCGGTGGCGTCGCATTCGATGGTTCCGCTGACATCGATCTCCCTGGTGTGAATGTGGGAGGCAACCAAAACACTACGGGGTCGGCGGCTACCTTGACCACGGCTCGTAACATCGGCGGCGTCGCCTTCGATGGTTCCGCAGACATTGTTCCAACTACTTTCGGGAACATCTCAGCGGCCGACGGGACGTTCACTGGCACCGTGTCTGGTGTCAATGCCACGTTCAGTGGTGCGGGGACATTCAGTGGTGATGTGTCAGGTGTAGCCGGAACCTTCTCGGGTGCCGTCCAAGGCGCCAGTTACACTGGTGGAGCTATTTCCGGCACGACGGGGACCTTCTCTGGGACCCTCTCGAGCGCTGGATTCACGGCGACCAGTGCACAAATTAACGGTGTTCTCAATACAACCGGTAATCTCACTGTTAACACAGACGCGATAATCGTGGACGCTACCAACAAGAGAGTGGGTGTGGGTAAAACACCTGGCGCCAATTTAGATGTTTTGGGTAACGTCTACGCTTCTGGAGCAATCACGAGCGCGGCTGGGGGAATAACAGCCACGACTGGACTCATCACTGGTGATGGTGGTGGTCTATCTAACTTACAGGTTTCGTCCTTTGCTTCTGATGTCACTCTCGGAACTGACACCTCCGGTGACTATGTGGCTTCCCTGGTGGGAGGTGATGGTATTACAGCTGGGGCGGCAGCTGAGTCTGCCACGCCCACGGTGGCTGTAGATCTCAAAACAGGGGGTGGTCTCGTTATAGAAACTGGACAGGTGGCTGTCGACCTTGCTGCTTCCAGTATCACGGGAACACTGGCAGTCGCCGATGGTGGCACAGGAGTCACGACAAGCACGGGAACCACGAATGTGGTGCTCTCCGATAGTCCCACACTCACTGGAACGCTCACAGCCGCTACCGCGAATTTTAGCGGCGATATCTCTGCGGTGGCGGGAACCTTCACAGGTGCCGTCCAAGGTGCGAGCTACACGGGTGGTCCCATTTCGGGAACCACAGGGACGTTCACAGGTGTGCTCACCGTATCTGATAATACAGCTGGAACAGCCAATAACGCGGGAGCCCTAGTTGTTTCCGGTGGTATTGGAGCGATTGGGAACGTCTATAGCGGTGATGTGTACGCGTCCGCGGGGCTGGACCATTCTTCCCACATCGGAACAGTTCGTATTGGCTATGATGGCACCACGACGGGTGATGCCACATTCGCGCAGACGAATAATATGACTTCTACAGATTACGCCCTAAAACAAAATAGTAGCGGCGCGACGAAAGTGAACGCCAAGACTGGACAAACGATTTCATTTGGTATCAACAACAGTGAAAAGGTTGGTATTACGAGTGGGGGTAATTTCTACGTTGATACAGACACTCTGTATGTAGACGCCACAAACGATCGTGTCGGTATAGGCACATCCTCACCCGCGACTGACAGACAACTGGATGTAGTTGGAAACGTTCACGCGTCTGGAAGTTTAACCGTCAACCGAGCGACCGTCACGGATGGAATGATCATCAACGCCGGGGGAGTCACGAAAAAATTTTATAGCTACAGTGGGACCATTGCAGACACGACGACACCAGCCAATGCCGCGATTAAACTCACATTCTCGTCCAACATCTTTTACGCTAAAATCGTAGCTCACTTAGTGGAGGACGCTACGGAGTTTAGCAACATGTCCCTCGAAGTTGGTGGTGGTAGTAGAGCTGGAGGGGCGACCCCTCAACTAAAACTTGGGGCTGTCTCTGTCTTTGGTAACACGAGCACGAACCCATGGAACTCCACACCAGACGTTACTACAACCGCGGGTGCGATTATTATTAAACCCTCGTCTGATATCAATAACGGCACAAGTCCTGGCGCAGCCGCTCTTTACAATATTTTTGTAGAGTATATAGGCCCTGACGCTACTAACGGTAAACTAGTCGACATTTATCAAGGTGCGTCTCAAGTCAAAACGTTCAACTATTAAAATATCAGACAAATGTATATGTGGAAGGATTTGAGACTCCATAAAAACGTAACAGATTTGGATCCAAAGAAAAACTTACATGTTTTGAGAAACCTGAAACCCAAAAGGAGTGTCGTGGAAAATAACACAAAGTATGGTTTCATTCCACAAGATGTTCCTGATTTGGTGACGACATCCCACGCCTACTTACAACTCGAACAGCCAATATTCGCTCACACTTCGACGTTCTTGATCAAGTTGACAAAACCATGCGCGGGTATATTTCAAACAAGAAGTGTCAAGTGTAAAGACATCGGAGTTTTAAAAGTTAAAGAAGTCATCGACGATAGCAACTTCACCGTGGAACTCGGTGACATTGTTCTTCCCGAAACACTTTATCTCACACACGTGGAGGTGTATGATATGAATTCATTGGACAAGGATATAATCACCACAGTGACAGTGTCAGCACTTCAAGAAGTTGACAGAGAAGTGCAAGAAATGAAATCTTCAATATTGAATGAATCACGACTGAAGTTTGTAGAAATTAGAATGAGTCTCTTGGAAAACCTCTTGGCGTCAATCTCAAAGCGTCTCGATAGTTTAGAAAATTTGTAAAGTATTAATAGATGAGTGACATTAACGTTCAAACATTCTCAGGGAAGGTTAATGTAACCAACAACTTATTAGTAGGGTCCTCACACCTTTTTGTAGACACCGTGGGCAACAAAGTTGGTATCACGACGGCCAGTCCCGATGCGGGACTACACGTCAACTCAAACGCTTACGTGAACACAGACTTTAGAGTTGGGTCCAGTATCATCATGAATGATACAGCTGGTCAGATCACGGCTGGATCCTTCGTTGGGGATGGGTCGGCAATGACCGGTATCAACTCCGATAGTGGATCGTGGGTCAATGGAACCGGTAATGTCTATCTGTCCACGACGACGGATAAAGTGGGGATTGGCACGAGTGATCCAGAGGCACCCTTTAACGTGGTCGGTAATAATGCACTATCTGGAACTCCAAACAACGTGATCGCATCTTTTAGAGCCACCACCACGGATCCGGGCACCAACGACGCGGGTGTGGTCATTGGATCAATAAATGGAAACACACCGTATATAGCCGATGTTAGCACCGCTTCATTAGGTCTATCGTTTTATACACAAAATGATGAGCGTATGCGTATTAACTCATCTGGCAACGTCGGTATCGGGACGACGAACCCAACTGAAAGTTTACAAATAAACAGCAATGGAACCGACCCAACATATACCTGGCTCATTGGAAGCACATCTAAACGAGCCGGTATAGCGTTTAGTGAGGACGCATCGTCTAAACATACCATTATCGAATACGACGGAACGGGGTCTGGGGCAGAAAACTATCTCGCCATTTACTCCGGCACTTCAGGTTGGACAAGTAAGGGTGATGGGCTTAACTTCATACCTTCGAACGGTAGAGTAGGTATAGGGACGACGAGTCCGGGAAAAAAATTAGAAATAGCACATGGTTATCAAAGTTTGGGTGGTTACATAGATACATATCGTGTGAGTGGTGTCGTAGGTGGAACAGTCCTGGGTACGAGACAAGGTGGTGGCACACACGTTGACGCGATTCATATCACCGATTCTGCTTGGATTGGTATTGGTCTGAACAACCCTGGTATTATCACTAGTGCTCCTAACGTAAATAGAACAGTCCACGTCGTAGGCCGTTATGTTGTTTCTGAACCAGGTGATGACGAACATTGGAGCATAAGTACGGCTAACCACTTCGATTTAAAGAGAAGTATCAACGGTACAGGATACATAGACGCTGCAAGAATTAGATTTGATACCGGAGCTTATAATGATCTCATCACATTTACTGGTCAACACAGAGGTGTGCATATTAAAAACATATCACCTAAGAATGCACATAGCTACGAAGGTTTAATCGTATGTGCAAATCGTGATGAATATGAAAGTATCAATGGGGTTAAAAGAAGGGGTAATGAGGCAATTACGGTTAATGAGGCTGTTCCTTTATTACGATTGTCGTCCGAGGCAAATGATAAAACATGTTTCGGAGTAATATCAGATTCAGAAGATTCGGATACACGAACACAGATATTTGGAAATCTCGAAAGTTTTCATTACAAGATGAAAGGTGATGAACAAATTTTTATAAACTCTTTAGGTGAAGGTGGAATTTGGGTTGTAAACTCAAACGGAACTCTAGAATCTGGAGATTACATTACAACTTCCAGTGTAGCTGGTTATGGCATGAAGCAAGATGATGACTTACTTCACAATTATACCGTCGCCAAAATCACGATGAACTGTGACTTTGATCCTATTTCGAAACCTAAAAAGCGCCTCGTTCAGTGTGAAGAACTTGTCGTCTATTATCTAGACGAAAATAACAACGTCACAACGGAAGAAAATGCGCAATCTACGAGAGAAAAAATGGAATATGTGAACGTCCTCGATGAGCATGGACAACTTCAGTGGGAAGATACAGAAGAGACTGAAAAGGCCTACAAGGTCAGATACCTTCTTCCAGACGGAACGCAAATATCTGAAGAGGAGTATATGACGAAAGCACTCGCCAACGAAGAAGTGTATATAGCGGCGTTTGTGGGATGCACGTATCACTGTGGATAATTTATGTCGTTATAGTAATGATTGTTCCAGACATTGTCCAAAATAAGTGGAAATCTGAACCATCCACGATAGACATTATTCGAGAAGGTCACACGCAGCTCGAAGAGGAGCTCCAAACTACTCGCACAGACCTCCAAACTACTCGCACATACCTCCAAACCGTCCGCACCCAACTCGAAGAGGAACTCCAAACCACCCGGACCGACCTCACAGAGACTCAAACCCAACTGGAAACCACTCACACCCAGCTCGAGCAAGCTCTCGAGGCTGAAAAGGTCAAGACAAAAAACCTCGAGTCCCGTATCGCTTTCCTTGAGACAGCGGTAGCTTCACTTATTTCTTAAACTACTATAGATGAGCAGTGACATTAACGTTCAAACATTCTCAGGGAAGGTTAATATCAACAATAACCTATTAGTAGGCTCTTCACATTTGTATGTCGACACCGCGGGTAATAAAGTTGGTATCACGACGGCCAGTCCCGATGCTGGACTACATGTCAACTCAAATGCCTACGTGAACACAGATTTTAGGGTCGGAACCAGTATCATCATGAATGATACAGCTGGTCAGATCACTGCTGGATCCTTCGTGGGGGATGGGTCAGCCATGACCGGTATCAACTCCGATAGTGGTTCGTGGGTCAATGGCACCGGAAACGTCTACCTGTCCACGACGACAGATAAAGTGGGAATTGGGACGAGTGATCCGACAAAAAAAATTCATATCGTGGACACCACGAATACCGCTACGGGTATTTTAATCGAAAATACAGATAATGGGATTGAAGCTAGACCTCACATCGAGATGAAAAACGATACAGGTTCGGCATACATCCAGTTCAATGGAAGTGGAAGAACTTATTCGAACCAATTGGGTATTTTAAATAACCACGGGGATACGATCATTACCGGATCGAATTGCGTTGCTTATGACAATGTGTATTATTACGCACGAGCTCGCACAACTGCCGATGGCGGAAACGACAATTTTCACAACACAGGTGGAGCAACATATATTGACATACATGAAAGGTCGAATGGTGATTTGAGTAGTTATGACAGTGGTAGGAAGATCTTGGTAAGCAGCAAATATGCGGCTGGTGTCTACATGGTCTGGTGCACAGTCTCTATCAAAACAGATGGCACACGTGACAGGGGGTATAGTGTGCAACTAGTAAAGAATAGTACTATTTTTGCGAGTATGAGAGATAATATTGATCATTACCAAAGTTCAACTTATAATCAATGTGTTGTCAGTGGAATAATAGATTTAGCAAACGGAGATGTAGTGTTCCATCAGACAGTATCAAAGTCGAATTTCGCCGTCCACAGACCCGACACCAGGTTTTATATGTTCAGAATAAGCCGTTAAAAATAACCTCAAGTCATAATAGTTATGAATCCGGATAGTATTTCAGATACATTAGAGAAAATATTCTCCAAATCTATTGAATTTACCGGTGATTTTACATACGATTCTGTACATATTACAAGTGGTGAAACAAAACCAACCTATGACGAGTTTATGAAAGTGTACACTTCCGTAGATGCGATGAGAATGTTGAGAGAAGGTCGGGATAAAAAACTTTCAGAATCAGACTGGGTAACAGTGAATGATATATCCCTAGAAAATGAAAATGAATGGATAGAATACCGTCAAGCTCTCCGTGACATTCCCTCGACGACAGAAGATCTAGAAAACCCTACATGGCCGGAGACACCCAAAATCAAAATACAATCTGGGGGTTTGAATCTTGACAGGGGTCTTCAAGGTGTCAAAAACGACCTTTTTGATACCCAAACCCAACTTGGAGAGACCCGAACCGACCTCCAAACGATCCACGCACAATTTGATGAGACTCAGAGAGACCTCCAAACCACCCACACACAACTTGAGGAGACTCGGAGCGACCTCACAGAGACCCAAACCCAACTCCAAACCACCTGCACACATCTAGAAGGTGAACTCCAAACCACCCGGACCCAACTCGGGGAGACCCGGACCCAACTCGGGGAGACCCGGACCGACCTCCAAACCACCCGCACCCAACTGGAAACAACCCGCACCCAACTCGGAGGGGACCTCCGAAGTGCCCAAAACCAACTTCAGAACACTCGCACCGAGCTCGAAATCACAAACCTGAAACTTCGCAACGCAGAGGCTAGGATTGGGACACTTGAACAAACAATGACTTCAATTTTATCTAAACTAAATGTATAGAATGTCGGATATCAACGTCCAGACATTTTCAGGGAAAGTTAACATTAGTAACAACCTGAAAGTTGGTCAGGGTCACCTGTTTGTGGATACCCTAAATAACCAGGTGGGTCTAAACACGAACACACCCGCCGCGGGTCTTCACGTGAATGGAAACACTTTCGTGAACACTGATCTGAGGGTTGGCACTAAAGTGTTGATTGATAGTGGAGCTACCGATTCTAACGTCATCGAGGTGACCAATGGAAACATAAAGGCGGAGTTCCTTCACGGTGATGGTAGCAATATCACGAGTATCAGCGCTGACAATATTGACGGCACCCTCAGTCAGTGGACGGGTGCAGTTGGAAGCTCTATTTATTACGCGGAGAATGTGGGTATAGGGCTGACCAACCCCCAATTCAAACTCGATGTAAACGGTGACGCCAACGTGGGTGTTCTGACAGCCACGTTTCTTCATGGTGACGGTAGTAACATCACGAATATCGTCAGTAGTCAGTGGGAAGGTGATCCGGGTAATCCAATCTACTACGACGGTAATGTGGGAATAGCGACGTCGACGGCACCAACGAGAACCCTCGAGGTGGGGTCAAATCTCTATGTCGAGGACGCGGGGTCCAATGTACTCACCGTCGATGGTAACGTCGCCGCGACCAATATCACCATAGGAGACGCCACGATCGTCGCGTCCCAGGGTTTGGATCACGTGACGAACGAGAACAACACAACGACACAAGTCGTGCAATTTAATCACCCGACGACGGGGTTCATTACCGCCGCGAACGCGGTCATAGGTGGAACACTGTCCCTCCAAAACTTCGCGCTCAGTCAATCCTACGGACTCGAAAATGTGACGGATGTGAATAATACCACGGGGGACACGATCGTTTCCAGTAACGCCACGACGGGGTTCCAAGCCACCGCCAACGTCTCGGTGGGGAGGGACGCACTGGTCACGGGAAATGTGACAGTCGGTAAGGATCTCACCGTGTCCGAGGAAGCCACCTTCTCCTCGAATGTCACGATCGCCAAGGATCTGGAAGTCTCCGGGAACGTCACGAATCTGGATGTCCTCTCTAACGTCAATCTACTCTCCGTGTCCAACGTGGTTTCTATAAAGAAGGATTCCAACGTCGTGACGGAATTTAATAGGTCTAAAAAGCTCATCAAGTATCCGAGGGTGGCTTTGACCGCAAACAGCTCCGGTGGATACGTGGCGAGTGCGAGTAGCTATTACAATACAGGTGTCCAGCCTTATGAAGCTTTTGACGTAGTAAACGGCGGTTTGGGTTGGGAATCTGGTCCAAATTCACAAAATGGAAATGGAAGATACAGTTCGGGTAGCACTTTTAATACTACGTACCTCAATGATAATCCGACTCTGGGCGAAGGTGGCTTTCAAACTACAGCGGGTTCAGCAACTTACACCGGTGAGTGGGTACAAATACAACTACCAGTTGCCATACAATCAACAACACACGTTTTTGGAAATTCGGATGCTAATTCTGATTGGAATCTTAGAATTCCGCAAAGTGGTGTAATACTCGGAAGTACAAATGGTTCGAGTTGGGAACCGATTCACAGTTTTGACGATACTATAAAAAATGCTACTATAACTGTTTCACATACCAACTACTACAGTTATTTCAGACTCGTTGCACTCTCGGTTGGGACAAACCAAACTTTAGCGAACGTACCGGAATGGGAAATATTCGGCATCCCCGAACACGATCCCGACGCCGCTGGAACTGATGTGAAGGTCACCTCCTACCCCAACGCTCCCAACACGGATTGGTTGGAGGTCTACTACGACGCGAAGGAGCCTTCGAGTTACCCGGGCACCGGGGGGACTGTGGTGGATCTGAGTGGGAATAGTAGAAACGGAACACTCAATGGGGGTGTTGGTTTTGACTCTACGTATAAGGCGTTCACTTTTGACGAAGCCGATGATTATATCACATTGGACACAGGAAAGACTGGTAACTACGTTTTCTCGGTGAGTTTATGGTTTAAGTCGTCTGGGAACAGTGTAGAAACACTGTTTCACATGAACGGTGATTACGCGACCAACAACACAGTCTGGCTATACGGTTCTGGAACAAATTTATATATTGATTTTATAAATAATTCCTATTCTTGCGATACAGGTAAGGAGATAGCGGACAATATGTGGCACCACACTTCTTTTGTGTATAATGGAAACGGAGAAAGTGGACGCGATATATACTTAGATGGCGTGCGTCTCAGTGGTTTGGTGTTATCAGGGAGCGGCGCTGGTAGTGACCTTAATCTCACAAGCACATCCTCTATTTCCAGAATTGGGGCGTTAAACCATACATCGGGAATCATTCACAAATTTAAAGGCTCCATCGCCAATTTCCGTCTCTTCAACCGAGCCATCACATCCGACGAAGTGTGGCAACTCTACGCCTACCAGAAGGAGTATTTCGGTCACGGGGACTTGAGCATGACCCTCAAGGCTGGGCGTCTAGGAATTGGGACTTCGGAGCCGAGGGCGGTTTTGGATGTGAGGGGGAATCTGAATGTATCAAGCTTTATCAATTACGATTCTGCATGGTTTTATGCCAATGATGGGGATACGAGTGGTACTGGTGATTTTAATAACTACACAGGTTTCGTTCCATGGAACCAATTACAAACCGGTTCTACACATTTTACAACCGCCTCGGCTAGTACATCTGGTGGCTATTACACAGCTCCAGTTGACGGCATTTACCATTTTGATACGAGTGTGCTGAATTATCCCGATGCGAGAAGTGGAATTACCGGGATATTTTTTTCGGTTAATGATGATACATCTGGAACCAATGCTAATTCATATGGGTATAACCGCAAAACAAACATGCCTGGTCAGGAAAATATGATCGCATCTGCTACATTCAGATTAAACGAAGGGGATACGGTTAAAGTATATGTCGATAATATAGATTGTTACACACAAACCGGACACGCATTTTTCTCTGGGTATTTGGTTAACAGAATTTAATAGATCATTACGATGAAGTTTTCGACTTACGTGGGTCTAGAACTGATGCAGAAGAACCATTTACATTCGCGACGTTATTGAACATGTCTAAGGGTGATTATGTAGATATACAAAATTATAATACAACTTATCTAGGAAATGATACCGTTAATTGTAGCGCCTATTTAATTCATAGATTTAACTAAAAATTTCCTCCAAAGTGCAACCCACTTTGTAAGAAAATACTCTCCCTTCATAATAGATATGCCACTCTCATCACCAGATGGTTATTTAGAATTTACCAATGCGGTGCCCCGTGCCGTGAAAATGGTCGCCACATCCAACGTGGGTATAGGCACATCGGCACCCGAATACGCCCTAGATGTTCATGGAACCTCAAATACAGGACCACTCACTGTCTCGAGCCTGACCATCACGGATGGCGCGATCGGTGGTGATGTGAGTTTCAGCGGAAACCTAGCGTTCACGTCGGACGTGACCACGAGTGTCGACTCCAACGTGGTGGTGGAACACAGGGGACCTCATGGGCGGGATCCAAAGGCGGTGCCTTTGAAAAAGTATCCCGAAATTGTTTTTGACGATTCGAAAATAGATGGAAACGATACGACCAACACGTACACTCAAGCGGGGTATACGGTGACGGCGAGTAGTACATACTCCACATATTCGGGGTGGAAAGTGTTTGACGGAGTCAGCAATGTGGACACAAGTTCTTGGTATTCAGGTGATAACTTGTACAATGGAGGCACACCCGTTGGTACGGGGAGTGGATCATCTCAGTTAGATACAAACGTTGACGTGGGTGAATATTTAGTTATTACACTTCCATTCAAAATCAAGGCTTCATATGCCCTCATATCACCACGAACAAATGGAAATTATTCACCAAAATCAGGGAAATTTTACGCGTATGATGGGACTAACTGGGTTGAACTATCCACTTTCACAAATAAGACTTACACACCGGGTTCATTTACAAAGATAGACATTGACTCTACAACATTTTATGAAAAATTTGCCATCGTATCAACTGAAATCACCGCGACTACAAGTACTTATACAGCTATAGGTGAACTTCAGCTCTACGGCTACGAAGAAGACCCCCCAGCTGGTGACAC
>Ga0255762_10004034_pt1 | contig 11384 bp, 7 predicted proteins | sample 101ome_16_FD_179962 | JGI IMG/M metagenome (GOLD analysis project Ga0255762, IMG submission 179962) | Coastal salt marsh microbial communities from the Groves Creek Marsh, Skidaway Island, Georgia - 101401AT metaG (version 2) | ecosystem: Environmental > Aquatic > Marine > Intertidal zone > Salt... | reverse complement strand
CCAACACCTTCATCACTAAAAATAGTAAAACTAGTCGTAGGTAAAGGGTCGTTTGTAGCCTCACTAGTAAAAGTTAAAGAATCTCTGCTCAAACTTGTTCCAGCAACATTATTAATAATAAACACGTTGTATGAAAATGTGGGTGGAGGAGTGGTCGATATTGATCCATAATAAGCCTCTAAGTAAACTTTATCATCATATTGTGATACTGTCGGGCTCTTTTTCAGAACAAGAACTAAGTAAGCATCGCCACGCACTCTATTGCTTTGCTCGTCTAATTCGTTTGGGTCTTCTATATTAAAAGTGAAACCTTCTGTAGTCTCACCACTTTGACCTTCTCCAGTTGGAGGCTCTGTAATGCCCGGAACCCTTTTAACAACACCTTCCACGCTAGAATCAAGAAAAGGAATTATATCATCAACATGCTGATAGGGATGTATATTGGTAGAAAGAGAGTTTGAAACATAAAAAAGAGCTGCAATATCAGAATAAAAACTATTGTTACCTATAGTATCTAAAGATCCTGCACTCGCCTCTGCGGTCGAAAGGCTAGTAGTTAGTCTTCCGCTAACAGTTCCTCCATTGTTTAATTGAAGCCAAAGAACATTGATATCACCATGCATACCACCAAGGATTGCTATTTTTGGATCGTCTAAATCTCCATTGCCATAAATTTCCCATTCAGAAAAATCATTTATAATTCCTGTAATAGCATTGCTTCCCCATACTTGTATATGTTGTTCTTCTGAAGGCCACCCCCTGTAAGAGTATGCGGGTCTATATTTCTTGGGTTCGGTAATCGGAGAATTACATTTTTTCACAATAACATCAACTTGTTTTATTTTTTTTTCAAATCTTTTGGGGTTAAAATGATCTTCTGTTATAATGTCAAAAGTTAAATTTTTCTCTTCAGTTAAATTTTTCGTTAAATAAACATGTTTTCCATCAAATGAAAATTTATCTGCATCTTCTCCCCCTAAATACCAAGTCTGTGGACCACAGTAATCAACCATTTCAACGTTAAATAGCTTCATCTTTATGTCATCTGATTCAACGGGAGATTCTGTGGTTGTTGTGGTTGTTGTAGTGGTGGTATTGGAAATGGCAGGAATGTCAGTAATCCAAAAAGTAATTGCATCATCTTTAATGTCACTTAGCTGAGAAAAATGAGCAGAAAAATTTACATCACTAGATACGTTTTCTACATCAAATCTTGGAGGCAAAGTATAAGACATGCTGTCTTCTTGCTGTGTTTTTATGTAAGCCAATTCATCAACTTTTGTCCAAACAACAAATTTATTTAAATTTAAAGCTATTGGAGAAATTGTATATAAACCTTCATTTATGTCCGAAGAAAAAGAAAAAGATCTTCTGGAAGGCATTGATTGAAGTAAATGAAACCATTCTCCAATAATTAATCCCTCTCCACCAGCGACATTATCCATAATGCTTTGCTGAACAGCGTCTGGCATTTTTAAACCAAGGTTTGCATTGTATGAAGGAATAATAATTCTTGCATCACAAGTAGTAATGGTTTGCTCACTGTACCAAGCTGGCATTATCTGACAAAAAAAGCCTAGATCATCAATAAAAGATTTAATCTTTGAATTCAATGTTTGATTATCAGTATCATGCAAAAAAACAAGTTTACCTTTAGGGTTGTGACACCAAAGCATTGTGTTTAAAAACAATCGAATGAGCAAATCTTGTCCTTGTCCAGAAATAGTAAAATCAGAAACGCTAAAGGCTTTCGTAAAAGCCGCAACCCTTCCTTTACCATGTTTTCTGCCAGCCACGCCTATAGTTAATGCCATTATGATCCCACCACTTTCTCTCTAGTCCCAAAGTCTATCATGTAATATAAAGAAGAATTAGACAACAGACTGAGATTAATTTCTCCATAGGCTCTATAGTTATAGAGTGAAATTAGTCTATTAAGCACAACCGATTCTTGATCAAACAATATTTCTCGAAAATAAATTCTAGTAAAACCGCTAATTTCATCATTTCCTTTACCACAAACGTCTGTGTCTGAAACAACGCAGTTGTAATCTAAAAATATTTCCATTTGAATAAAGTAATTTATTAACGGTTCTGAATACACAGTTTCAAAAAAAGATTCATTAATTTCATTACTTGATATACTTGGGTATTTTAGTGTGTAAAATATATTTTCATGTACACCGTCAGAGTAAGGTAATAACAATTTGTGGTCTGCACTCAAATTACTTACAAACTCATCTGCATCCGCTCTGGATTTTGCCGACTCAAAATATATACCGTTATACCAAGGGTCTCCAATAATATCTAACTGTTCTGAAGAAGTGCCAGTAATTGAACTAGGAAATGGATTTCTAGAAAGAAAAAACTGAAGAGGAAATAACAAACGTTCTGAATTTGGGGTTTGAAAACATGAACCATTAGAGTCTAAAGATATGTCAGCAGTATGATACATGCTCGTACACAGAGGGGGTAGAGTAGTAGTTGTGGTGGTAGTACTAGTTGTTGTTGGAGCAACAGCCTCTCCATCAAAAACTATAAGAAGTCTAGTTTCGGGTTGATTTGGAAAACTAAAAGAAAAGGGATATTCTACATATAAATTATCTTGTGAGATGATGGGATCACCTTGATCAAAAATATATTTAACTCCCTCACCAGCAAAAGTTATAAGTGGAGCTTCATAAAAAACATAATCACCAGAAGGATAAACCCTAGCAGAAGATGACCGTTTTTCATATTCAGGACCAGAAAAAATTTCAATATCTTTCTCAGAATCGCCATACAATAATCCATGATCTTGATAATCAATCCTAAATAAAACATGGTCTGGAGGAATCGTGGTAGTTGTTGTAGTAGTTGTAGTAGTCGTCGTTGTTGTGGTGGTTGTCGTAGTTGTTGTGGTGGTTGTCGTGGGTGCTGGAGTTGTAATAGGCACATAGCTAATAACGCAATAGCCAGTTCCACCGTCTCCACCATCTCCAGCGCCGCCACCGCCAGTGTTTGGTAAACCATCTTTTTCAGTAGTACTGCCGCCGCCACCCAAACTTCTTGGTAAAGTGAGGTCTGTGGTTGGATCACCAGCTCCACCTCCTGAGTAATAAGAGTACTCTTTATCATCTATTGTGATTGCAACTCCGTCACCACCAACCCCAGCGTTCACTGTAGAATTGTCAACAAATGATCCTGCTGATTGCCCCCTGTCTCCAGCACCTCCTCCTCCTCCTCCCCCTAAGTTGCCAATAGAAGCGCCTCCATTATTTCCGCGTATACCTAAAGCTCCCAAAGAGTTGCTTCTACCTCCCGCGCCTCCTCCGCTAGCTCCTCTCTTGGCATTATCGCTATAAGCGTCTCCACCAGCGCCACCCCCTATGGCTTCAACGAAGGTTTGTGGAATGAAAGTACTATTTCCATTTTGTCCAGCAATACCTCCAGAGCCAATAATGATCTGATAGCTACCTTCGCCAAAGGTATAATTTTTATGTATAACTTCTCCGCCCCCACCTCCTCCGCCACCATTGTACATCCCACCGCCACCACCGCCTCCTACTAATAAAATTTTTGTATTTGCAAAAAATTCGCCATCTTGGTCAGGATATGGAAAAATAGAAAAAACCCCATCTTTATTAAATTTGTGAATTATTAAATTGGGGGTTACTATCTTTTCATCCCCACCTATAGCATCAAAATAGAAGGGTGAAACAGTTGTTTCTAAAGTAGGACAAACAGCACCACTATCAGGAATAGACACTAAATCGCTTAAAACCCGAGGAACAATAGGAGTTACAGTAGTTGATGTAGTGGTGGTTGTTGTAAGTGGAGAAGGCGTCGTGTAGTCTAGATACGGCCTGTCTTGTGGAGAAGCTTTAACTCTTCTATTTCTTTGCGGTCCTCTAAAGCAGCCAGTTGGTTCACAATCATTAGCCATTTAAGGTTCCTCATTAGTTGTTTCCGGTGATAGAAATTGGACGATATTCATCTCCAATCTTCATGGCTATTACGTAATCTCCTGTGTAAACTTCAATATTTGGATCTCTGAGAGTGACTGCTATTTCGCTTGGCGGTTCAGCTGAAGACTCAGCATTAACTAGTTGGTCTAAAGAATTAACAACTTTTCTCTTGATGTAAAATACAAGCCTGTCACTAGAATTAGAATCGTCTGTAATTTGGTCGCTTGGCCAATCTCCACCTCTGTTATTAGATCCCGGCTGTATAACTGTTGTTACAACGCCCTCTATAACTAATGCGTCTATCCTATTATCAATGCCATCCATTCTGTTAGACTGATTTGAAATGCTATTAGAATTAGTGGTAATATTGCTTTCAGCTGTGTCAAGCTCTGCTAGGAAATTAGCATTAGAAATTTTAGTACCATCAGGAAAAAATATTTCTCCACGAACTTTAAGGTCGGCATTTACTTTGAATGATTGATTGCTATTAGTAGCATAGCTCTCTGAAGACGATGGGGCAGAATTAGTGCAGTCTATTTCTAATACATTTGTAAGATATTCATTTCCTTCAGAGTATGCCTTTTTATTTATATCAAATAAATTACCTGTAAAATTAATTTTTTCAACTTTGTAGTGTGTGCTGTTCTGTTGTATGTTTGAAGTGGATGTATTAGCTATATCATTAGGAAAAGCGGCTAAAGAATTATTTGCTGCAAAGAACTTATCAATACCATCTGTCTTAGCTCTGACGGTAGGAGTTCCGTGACCAATTACGATGCTATTAGAGTAAGAAGTTGTAATCCCAGTTCCAAGAACTATGTTATTACTATTGTCAGAACTGGCGTTTAGATTAGAGCCAATAAATACATTTCCATCTCCAGAAGATATTCCTTTTCCAGCCCTATATCCAACAGCAACATTGTCGGTTGAATTAGCAGAAACATCAGTTAAAGCTTCATATCCATAGATAGTATTACGCTCTGTAGTGCTAACGATATTAGATCTTGAAGAAGGCGCTCTTACACCTACAAAGGTATTACCATAATCATCAACTCCAACTGGCCTATCTGATAAACCGCCAATTGTTGAAGCTGTCATGTTTACATTAAACAAGTTACCACTATTATCAACAAATGACAATAAACTTGTTTGACTATCTCCATCTGGAAAGTCTCTTGTAAAAATTTGACCATAACCACGAAAGCCGCTAGGTATTCCACTTGAGTGATGAATAGCAATTGCGGCCTCAGCGTGACTTTCATCCCCAAGGGATAACATAGCATTAGTTGTCATTGATCTATTTAAAATAGATACATTTCCGCTGGAACTTCCAATTGTAATTGATTCGTTGGGAATGCCATCTTTATAAGTATTGAAATTTATTGTTCCACTGGTGTTAACATGGTAAATACCAAAACCATCATCTAAGCAGTTTGATTTGCTTAAAATCTCAAGACCAGCAGTATAATTTTCATTTTCAGCAGTTGTTCGAATAATAGCATTTCCAGTACTCCTTATGTTGAGAATAGTATCTGGAAGCATGGACTCAGAGTGGTCAAAATTGGTTATGCCAACATATCCCTCAGTTCCATCCTGCAAAAGAGTAAAACAGCGTTTAGCGTGAGAAGTATTGTTATAAGAAGATATTATAAACCTATTAGGATTTTGATTTTCTTGCTCATTAAAATAAGACGGTTGAGGTATCTGTGAATCATTAACGTAACCAAGCTGAAAGCCATCTAACTTTTCTAGACCATTATCAAACTCGTAATTAGATGTATAGTTTAAGAATTTCTGAAAAAGATTAACTCCAGATTCTGGGCTGGAGATAGATATGTCGAATCTATCCACTGTGCCAGAAGGCGCTATAAAATTGTAATTTCCATTACCAACTTTATCTATCGACAGGTCATCTTCTTTTGCGAAATAACAAGAACCATTTTTAAAGAAAAGACCTAGACCATCATTGTCAGTCACTAAACTTAGGGAATTCTTACTAAGAACTCGTTGGGTTTGCACATGCATACCATCTTTAACAGATATACTAATGTTACTGTTCCAAGAAGATCTAGAAAAAACATTATCTAATTCAAGATATTTTAAATCTCCATTTCTAGAGTTAAAACCAAAAGAGTATGTTCTGTAGTAATCAACGCCTCTACTTGAGGTTTTTAAACCAGCGCCATTTAAATCTTCATCCAACAAGTGTGCAACTGGTTCTGTGGGTAAATCATCAGAAGGAACATAGTAATCATATAACGAGGTTGGACCTCCACCATCAATTGAAGTCATATCTCCAGTAGATGCTAAGAATATAGTTTTATTTTTGAAGTGGGTTTGCTCCATAGCTTCAAATTTATTTATTCTAGCGATACCGTCAACATTAAGGCTGTAGATATGAGCAGATAACCACCTTGTTTGAGCGTCGCCAAGAACGTACCGTATATCATTAACGGGACGAGTGTGACCAGCAATGTCAAGTGTGCCATTAATAGTTCCATAAGAATTAACTTGAAGATTTCCGCCCGTTTCTAAAGAACCAACTATGACCGCGTTGCCAGATCCATAAATATTTTCATTTACAGTATGATCTCCATCTACAATTAATGATCGACTAAGATTAAAAGAGTTATTGCTATAATGAAGTCTCTGGGTTCCAAAAAATAGAGAATCGTAAAGATAAGCAGATCTAAAACCGTGATCGTCACTACCTAAGTCGTAGGAATTATTATCTGATGGAACTATACGGCCAGCCACTTGAAGTGCTGAAGTATTATCAATGAAATTTCTAATACCTATTCCAAGTTTATGATTACCGTCAGACATATCCCCAATGATGAATGGTATTAAGCCTGAACCAGTTGAATTAGAGCAAACATAATCAGAATCAACTGGGTGTGAAGCTATGTACAGTTTATAGCTATCGTTTCCACCAATGTAATATCCAGCGCCATGACCTATTGCAATATTAAAGTTTCCGTCTCTAACACTTTCTAGAGTAAAAGCGCCCAAACCAACATTTGCATAACCGCCAATAGTATTTCCAAGAGAGTGGTATCCCACTGCAACATTGTCTTCACCGTACATGTTGCAAGTTAATGCATAAGCACCGACTGCTACATTTCTCGCGCCTTCAACCTGAGACTTGGAGGAAGCATAACCAATAGAAACATCGTCTTGACTAGAGAAGACATCTGTTAGTCTTCTTTCGTGCGTAGAAATACCAAGCCTTGTTGATCGACTTAAATTTGTTTCTAAGTTATTGGATTTTAAATCGTCTCTTTCTGTTAGATTACTAACAGAGTCAATGATATTAAGAAGATTTTTCCTAATATCAAGCGGTGATATTTCAGCAGTAGAGTTGTCTGGAATATCAGTGTTGATAATCGATACTAAAGTATCTTTTGTAATTTTCATGCTTACTTAACACTAAGCTCTAAGGATGATGGTATAAATTGAACAATGTCACCGCGCCCAACACTTTTTGGTGTTTCGAGTTGAGAGTAAAAAAGTATGTTTCCCTCGCCAACAGTTGGACTGTCCATTATAGCTACAGCACTAATTGTCCCCCAGCCACCTTGGCCCGCTTGGGGAAATGATATAGTTGTCTGGTTTTGAATAAAACCATTCCCATCATAAAGCTTATAAATAATTTCTTGTGGGTCTGGATTAACCTGTTGTCTTTTTTGAACTGTGTTTGCAGGAGCATAAAATTGAACACCCGGAAAATCTTCAGTAAATTCAATTGGCCCATCAACAGTTCCAGTAACTGAGTTTTCATTTAAATAAAGTGGATACCAATATCCAGAATCGGCAGGAACTTCCGTGTACACATAATAAGCAGAAGCATTATCGACACCAACATCTGACCACTTGGAGTTACCCACCTCGCTTGGGCTTCCAAGACTTACTCTGTCATACAAAGTGCTTACTTCTGTTCCACCCTCGTTTGTAAAAGTGGTGCTAACCTCATCCATTGTGGCTCCAGTTTGATTTTCTTTTGGAACACTGGTTAATAGAGCTATGGAAATATTACTAGGTTTTCCCCAAGGTATGTTTTGGTCTCCAAAAGCGGGATTGCTAGGTATAGAAGTATGACCAAGAAAAGATGTTGATCCTCTGAAAATAAAATTCAAAAGTTCTTTTTCAAGATAGTCTGAAATTGCAGCCATTTGTTACCTCCTGAGAAATCCACAAAAAAGTATAATCTAAAGGTATATACACAAAAAAGCCACCCCCAAGTCAATGAGGGTGGCTTAAATTAATATCTAAGATATTATCCTTAGAATGATCCCAAGATAACTCTACGGTTGTCTAGAACACCAAAACCAAGCTCTGCAAAGCCGTAATAACCAGCTCTCTGCTGTCTGTGGAGAGTTGGGTCTTCAAAGACCTGTAACTGCTCCTTAACGGGCATCACAAAGCTATCGTTACTTGACTGGTCTAATCCGACAACAAGCTCAGTGTCATCACCCTGAACGTTGCCAGAAAGGTCAGTAGTAAAGAAGCTCTGATATTCTTGACCTTCTCCAAGTTCGTCAAGATCGTGAAGATTGACACCAAAGATACGCGTAATTGGAGCGCCACCTTCAGCAGCAGTGTAAATCTCACGACGGGTCACTTCATCAACTTGATCAAGTCCCCAATTGCGAACATCTTCTAAAGCTTCTGGCGAAACATAAAGATCGGTTAGCCGACCACGACCAACAGATGCGCTATTGCCACCAGAATTACGACGCATAACTGTCTGCATAAGAGAAACGAGCCTCTTGCTAAACAAGCCAGCTGTTGCATCGCCGTCATAAACAAGAATATTACGATCAACGCCAGCTGCAAGAATTGTATGCCAGCCGTCGTCGTTCATCTTCTTTACGAAACCAGCTTCCATGACTTGCATGGCGCGACCAACAATATCCCAACGCGCCTCTCGGGCGTAGCGAAGGAGATAGTCAACCGAAGATGCAATACTGTAAGTTGGAATCATGACGTAATCGCCTTCAACCGAACGCTCTGGAATTCTACCATGACCGGGATTGGTGTAAGCAACATGCTCACCCTCAAGGCCGGGACTGATAAGATCCAAAGGAAATTCAGTTGTAGAACCAGCTTCTACATTGATGGTTTCAAAAATATTACCAAGAATGTTCCCAACGAGAACACCCTTGCGAAGTGGTAACTCAAGGGCTTTTGCGAATTCTCGCTGTGCAGCTTGAGCTACGTTGACATCGCTATCACCTGACTTACGTAGGAGAGCGATAAATTCATCACTAGGTCTTTCATTTGTAGGCATATTAATTTTCTCCTTTATTTTGTATATATTAAGTTCAGGGAAGGTTGACTTCGACTTTTGCGTAACCATCAGCATCAACCCCAGAAAGGAAGCTACCTACAGCAACAGTGCCTGACGAGGCAACGTTGCCAGCAACATCATCACAACGATAAGCTGTTTCGCCAGCCGCTACGTCTGAGGTATTGGTGATATTATTAGTTACCACATATCCTTTACGGAGGATAGTAACCTTGCCACCCTTTTGTACTTCATCTTTGTGTTGATTCAAATGAGTACGAGTAAGATCTTTATCTACGACATCATTAAGGAGGATGCCTAGAGGTGCTGCGCTGGTTGACTTAACGCAAAGATTTGCGCCATCATCCATAGTTGCACCAGTACCGGCAGTAGCACCATGAGCAACTAAACAACCTCTGGTTGTTGCAGCTGCGTTATAGAAAAAGCTAATGTCGGTCTGTAATTCATTTCTATCTGATTTTAGAGCCATAATTAATTTCTCCTTTAATTATTTGCTGAGTACATTATTTTCAAGCCACTCTGCGACACTCGCTCTGGTAGCTTCTAATTCTTCTGATTCTTCGGAAGCGTCAACAAGGGTGGCTTCAGTTGTCTCCACCTCTTCTAGAGCTTCTTCTGCGGCAATTTCAGCTTCAGCTTCTTCAGCTTCAACTTCTTCAGCCACGTTTTTTTAGGCATAGCGGCCTTTTCCTTGTCTTCTTCTTCGTCTTTTACTGCTGCCTTTTTCTTTTCGTTCATTTTCGTCATCGCTGCTATAATAGCCTCGAAAGTTTCGTCGTCAAATGAATCGTAAGAAGCAACTGACTCTTCAGCTTCTTCATCTTCTAAGCCTAGATCAAGAAGGGCAGCTTTTCTCTTCATAGCCATCTTTTCCTTCTTCATCTTATTGAGTTCTTCCATCTTTTCCTTCATTTCTTCCTTGTCTTTAGCAAGGGTTTCCTGAAGTTCAGTGATGAATGATTCTTTTTCAGCGACTGTAGCTTCTAAAGCTTTAATCGAGTCATCTTTAGCTGCCAATGTTTCTTCAAGCTTGGCGACAGCTTCACCTTGCTCTTTTGCAGAAGCTTCTTCGATTTCTCTTCGAAGTTCTGCGTTTTCTTCTCTAGCAGAGGCTAGCTCACTCTGTAATTCTGCAAGCTGCTTCTCTAAAAGATTTGTATCTGACATATCATTTTCTCCTTTAGGAAAACTGGTTAAAATATTTGAGTTAGAATTTAGAGAGAAAGCTCTGCTAGAATCAAGAATAATACTTCTTGGATTTGCTGGTTTAGATACAAGACCCTTACCAGAAAAAGAAATATCTCTTAATGATCTACCAACTTTATAGCCTTCGTATTCTCCATTACCACCGTAAGCTCGTAAATGTTTTGTTAAAAAAGCTGAACTTTCATTCCGCTCCAATAATTTAGAATCGCCATTATCATCTATAAGTGCATAGTCAAAGCCAGCAAAAAGACATTCCATAGAAACAAACCATTTTCCGTCTTCGATTTCAGAAATAATTTGATTCATCCTTTCTCTATTTTCTGGCTTTGTCCAGCTATTATACAACACAGCCTCGGTGATAATATCAAAATCATCTGGCTGAGTATCATCAGCAACAGCTTGACCGTTTCGATCAACGACGTAGCTGCCAGTAATATGCCCGATAATATTATTCTCATCGTGCATAAGATTAAATTGCTTATCTTCTGGACTTTTTCTAGCAGACCAAGTAGCCTGCGATGTAAAAACGTCGTCGTTTTTATTCCACCCAGTAGACACAAGCACAGACTTGATATAATACAAGTCAATTTGTTCGGGGTTGGCGTTTTCAGCTTTAATTTTGTCAACTGCAACTCTAGAACTTTTTACTAAAGGTTCATCGTTAAGTTCTTGATTTTTTAAAAGCAAAGTGGCGGGCGTACAATAAGCAACACTGGCGCTTGTTTTTACAAGCTCCGAAACGCCATCTTCTATTTCTTTTTTATATATTTTCATTTATGCCTCTCTCAAGGATTATACACAAAAAAGAGAAAAAACAGATTTAACATAAATATTCAACATATACACCAATAACATGTCTTCTGTATTCGTCAACGCCCATTTCATCTAAGCTTATTTTTTCAGAACTTAAATGGTTCATAAAA
>Ga0255762_10004030_pt1 | contig 11389 bp, 10 predicted proteins | sample 101ome_16_FD_179962 | JGI IMG/M metagenome (GOLD analysis project Ga0255762, IMG submission 179962) | Coastal salt marsh microbial communities from the Groves Creek Marsh, Skidaway Island, Georgia - 101401AT metaG (version 2) | ecosystem: Environmental > Aquatic > Marine > Intertidal zone >... | reverse complement strand
CCTCGAGGATCCTATTTAAAATTCCCGCGCCTCCCATCACACCATAAGGAGACCATAATCTCCTATGTATATACAAAAAAATGAGTGTATGGTGTGTGTGAATGTGAATGAAACGTTTAAAATTCTCGAAATTTAAATTTAATTATCCTAAACTACTGAAATACTTATTCTGACTCATCATCTGACTCATCATCTGAATCGTCATCTGAATCATCCTCATTGATGACAGGGACAAATTCCCCGTTATCTTTGAGTTCCATCTTCCCCATAACCATGTCGTCATCTGGATCAAGGAGATCGTTTGTCAACTTGTTCCATTTGAGCGGAACACCATCTACAATGTATTCCTCAAAGTCCCCATCTGGTTTCTCCTCCTTGTAGTCGTTGTCATCTTCATCCAGTGACTGGGTATTCTCATCCTCTTCTACCGGTTCTTCCACCGCTTTCTTCTCTACCGGTTCGGGGACTTCTTCGACCTGTTCTTCCACCGGTTTCTCTACCTTCTTCTTCTTCTTCTTCTCTGCCTTCTTTGCTGCCTTCTTCTCTTCCTTTTCTTTCTCCTTTGCTGCTTTCTTTGCCGCCATCTCCTCCAGTTTCTTCTTCTTCTTCTCTTCTTTGTCAGAATCCTTCTCTGCGGCACGCTTCTCCTTCAATGCTTTCCATTTATGTTTGTTCCCGTCGCGACCATCCTTCGTGTGTTCTGATTCTGAACCAAGTGGTTCATCGTAGTAACCCCAGAAGTCTTTACCCGTATCGTCTCTCCTTGAGAGACAATCTTGACACAGATCTTCACCTTCCACTTTGATCTTCACACACTGCCTACCAAGACCATTCGCTCCATTCTTGGACATCCACTTCCTCCCCCGACAACACTCGGGATTGAATTCCAACTCGGCGAGTTCAGGGGAATCCGGGGGATTCTTTGGACTCGGAGTGGATGGAGGGCGCCCCCTTCCCCGAGATGAAGTCTTGGCAAGTTTGGACTCGCGGGGATCATAGTCTCCAATACCCGAACGCCCCCACTCTTCCCAACACTTGCCCTGAAGTTCTTCCAGGAACTTCTCCACATCTTGATCACCAGGGACCAAGTCACCCTTAAGGCAGGTGATCGCCCTTGCAAATCCCGCCTCATAGGCGTTCTCCATCGAAATCTCCAAAACCTTATTGGTCAAGTGTCCCACCTTCGCCATCTTAGTCTCTACTAGTCTCTACTAGTCTCTACTAGTCTCCACTGGTCTCTAAAAGTTGGTTGACGCTTATGTATGTGAGTGTTTTCTCCAGTTTCTCTATTTGTAATTCTGTTAGAAGATCTTCTAACAACAATCAAATTTTTGATTGACTGGAGAGTGGAGACTAAAAAGACATCCGAGACTCACTGGAGACAATCTGGTCCCTAGAGACTCACTGGAGACAATCTGGATCCTAGAGACTCACTGGAGACAATCTGGTCCCTAGAGACTCACTGGAGACAATCTGGATCCTAGAGACTCGCTGGAGACAATCTGGTCCCTAGAGACTCGCTGGAGACAATCTGGTCCCTAGAGAATCACTGGAGACAATCTGGTCCCTAGAGACTCACTGGAGACATTCTGGTCCCTAGAGAATCACTGGAGACAATCTGGTCCCTAGAGAATCACTGGAGACATTCTGGTCCCTAGAGAATCACTGGAGACATTCTGGTTTCTAGAGAATACACTCTCCAATCAATCGAAAAATTTGATTGTTCCTGGAAGATCTCCTAACAGATTAAACAACTGGTCTGGACCACAAACTAGACAACACTCACCACACACACACAGCAAGAGTCAGCAAAGGTCACCGACAGACGGCAAGAGTCAGCAAGGAGTCAGCGATCATGAACTCTCAGTGCTTTGCTCACCTCACCGAGGTGACCCTGGCATTCCCCAACGTGTACGACGACGACCAGACCGAGATTTCCTTATGGGGGGACGAGACCATCTACGCTATGCCCGGCGCGGCAGCATGGATGCGCGAAAAAGACGCTTACCACAAGATCACTGAACTCGTGATCGAATCTGGGATGCACTGGGAATATGGTCCTTTTCGGTCAGCAGTTTTCGACATCATTGACGAGATGGAGGAGTGGGAAGATCACGGCACAGCATACGAACAATGGTGCCAAGAAGACGCCAACATGGACGACCTTCACGAGAAATCACTCTTCACAGAGTGGAATCAGGCAGCAGGGTGCTCCACTTACGTCGGCGCAGACCAAATGGGCAAGAACATGAAGGTACCAGAATATACACCAGAAATGCTCCAGCAGCGCGACGACCTCAACTGGTTCTTCAACTTCAAGTGGAACGGACCCAAGGGACGCGACCGCTACAATACATCACCCGCGATCGTACCAGACATGATCGAACTCCTGGAACTCACTGCCGTCGGCGACAACCATGGAGTCGCGAAGTGTGTCTTCGGAGCAGTCTTTATACCAAAGGGCGCCCTCAATCACCTCAACTACAACGGCGGCGCTGAAGTAGGCACAATCTTCGATGGGGAGATCACTTTCACTCCCAACAACAAGTTCCCTTGGAGACTCAAGAAAGACGGCATCACATTCACATACGAAGACATGACAGGAGACCGTCACATGCGTGAACTAGAAGAAATTATGACTACTAGATAGAATCCCCAAAAAAGAGAAAAACAAAAAAATACAGAAAATCACAGAAAAAACACAAAAAATACAGAAAATCACAAAGAAAAACACAAAAACAAAATTTTTTTTATGTTCACATTTATTTTATAATCGAAATTTGATTGTTCTTGGAAGATCTTCTAACAAGAAAACAACAAAGAGTGAATTGATTAAAAGAAAAGAAATGACCTCTGCGACGCACGGAGTTGATCTTTACACGCGAGACGAATTCACGAACTGGAGGAAAATCTTCCCACATGATACTCGCTACGGATACAGGCGTCCAGAAGACGAGTGGTGGCGCGAGATCGTGTCGGAGTTGGTCAGAGAATGCGATCTCTTTCGTGATAATCCCAATGAAGTGTGCCAAAGTATCGGAGATGATGAAGAACTCAACGAGGGACTCCAACAATGGAGGAATGGTGATGACATGCTAGAAGAAGAAGAGGATGAGTCCCCGTTTGATGTCTCAAGTCCGGGATTTAAGATGATGAAGAACATGGGATGGATGGAGAGCATGCCTCTGGGAACAACAGGGGTCGGAATCATGGAACCAGTCTCCAGTTCAATGGATGCCAAACTTGATGGCGACACAACTGGGATAGGATACGAAGAGATCGCAACGGGTTTCACGTCGATTGGTGAGAAAGTCCGTACAGAACTCATCATCTCAAATGTGAATGATAAATTTGGTATTGCATCTTCTGATGAGGGTCAAATATTTGTGCCGAATGGTGTGATCAAGCATTTGAAAAACATGAGGAGATCTTCCGGAGATAGATCAGGAGTTCTAGTGGGTTTGACGGTTGATGCGATCATCATGCGCGGGGAAGGACGATTCCCATGGAGGTTAGTTAAAGTGATGGAGTGTATTGGGCGTCTCTTTGAGATAGCTCCTAATCAGGAGTGGGTGTACGGGGGAAAAAAATAAACAGTTACTAAAATCTTTATTCTTTAGTCGGTTAGATAGTTATTTTTTATGTTCTTATTCTTTTTAAAAAATTTGATTGCTGTTAGAAGATCTTCTAACAAGAAAACTTACTTGGTGAAAAGAATCTGAAAAGAAGAGATGAGTTCTCCTATCTGGGTCACAATCAATGGTTCGCGATATCCGATTGAGAGATCCGATGAACCCCGAAAACTCGGACCAGGGGAATGGGCAATAGAGAAGGAGACTTTTGTACATTCAGGATCCGAGTGGCAGACGGTCAAGGATATTACAGTAGAAGAAGCTATGCGGATTAGGGATTTGAATCGCACTCTGCGATTAAATCGGGCAGGATCAGGAGAGTGTGTTGTTATCGATGACGACGGAAGGGCACTTATCTGGTGCAAGGAAACGAATTTGTTGTATGAGAAGATGGATGATGATAAAAAACCGATGAAGAATAGTTTAACAGGTGAAATTGACAAGTTTTATTCGGAGAAGTTACACGCGATATGTATGGGGAAGATGGTCCTTGATGGTGATCAATGGGTACCCGAAGATAAGGCGAGTTGGAATCAAAATAGTTCCGAACATTGTACGCTGTTTTGAACAAAAATTCTTGGACCGAATACGATACATGGGGTGAGAATTCAGATGAAGAATAAACAAATATTAGGGAGATAGATTAGTAAATTTTTTATGTTCTTTTTATGTAAATTTGATTGTCTGTTAGAAGATCTTCTAACAGAAACAAAAATACAGATACTTGATTTACAAAAGGAAACAAAGAGAAAATACGGAGATGATTCCAGGGATCCCCACACAGACTCTCTTCGATCCATTGGAGAACTATCCTCCGGGAGTATTGAGGTCAGTCGAAATTCAGTTGCCAGGAACAGGGGAGATCCTGAATGTCCAGTTCTTTCCGGAATGTCAGGAGATCGTGTTCGCGATGGACAACCGAACACCTGGTAAATCAGTTAGAGATGAGAGGATGAGGCGTTGGAACTGCTCACGTATAGATCGAGATGTAGATAGTTGGAGTCTGGACGAAATTTCAAGCGAGAAAACGAAATGGAAGAATAGAAAACTACAGGTGGAATGGGACAGAAACAAATGTGAACTGATGAAGGGAGATATTGCGAAGATTGAAGAAATGTCTAAGGACTACTTTGAATTCTGGATGAGAGACTATGAACACTTTGGTCTATGGTATGCGACACAGATGTTCATGGAATTTCATCACGATCATCCAGGTTTTGAAAAAGAAGAAGATGAATGGGTAAATACTCATACCTTCACCGAAGAAGAACAAGAATTCTTTGAGAAGGAGATTGCTGAAATGAATCTTCATCATCTTCGTGCTTCAGCAGGACCTCCTACCGGTGAATACTACATGCAGGTCCTTTATGAAAACATGACAGGATTTCCATATAAATTTATTAGAGTATGGAGGTATGAAGATTGGTGTCCGGAAGAAGGAAGACTGTCACTCGCAGTTAAATCAGAGATGAATGGGTGTTTTTCAACATTCAATAAGGAGTTCATTCCATTTGGTATCCAATGGCCAGAGGAAATCAAGGAGAAGACTGAAGGGGAGTGTGGAGAAAAAAGATTCAGTGGTCTCAAAAGTTGTGGATCATGGATGGAAAATGAGTTGGATAATGAAGGAAGATATGTCGCGAATGGTTTTGTGAAAAAGGTAGGTAAAGGAAATTGTTTTGGATGTATAGTTACTACAGAATATGGTGAATGCATTGTAAATCATGAACATGTCCTTAAACATGATCTCAAAGAAGGAGAAGAAGTAAAACTCCTTTGTAGTGATAATGATTCTCATTGGGAAGGATGCACACCTATCAAGTGTTTAAAAGTCCTTATGAAAGGTTCAGGAGTTCACAAAGAATTTGCTGATTGTGGTTGGTATTAAGATTAGGATAGATTAGTTATATTTTATGTTCTTTTTATGTAAATTTGATTGTTTGTTAGAAGATCTTCTAACAAAGTAAATACTACAGAGAGTGAGAATAAGACATTTACAGGAACTTCAGCAAAAGAACTTCACAGGAAAGGGTACAGAGATGGATAACTTTCAGGATTCATCGCACTTTAAGATTGGTCCAGACGGTCGTGTTTGTCATCGAAGGGATGGAGAATCTTGGGCAGACAAGGTTCTCGATGGTGTATCTCTCGATCAGACGATGTACTGGGAAAATTGTGGGTATTCCTACATTGAAGAAGAATCAGGAGAAAACATTGTAGGGGAAAGAAAGAACGATGGCGAGATTCAAGAAACTACGAAGACATGGGGGAAAGAAAGAGGTGAAGGAAAATTCAAGCGGGAGAAGAAAATACCACAGAAGAAGAACAAGAAACATCCGACAAAACCGAAACCGAAGCATTCTTGGCATAAGCGACTTTCAAAGGTTGCTCGTGAAATCGGAGATGTCAACATGCAAACGGAGCAGATAGCGGATGAAGAATGGAACGACTTCTGGGATGAAAAGATGATGGAGTTAGAAATAGAAGAAAAAAAGAAAGAAACAGAATATTGGAATTCTTGGAGGCAGGCAGTAAAAGACTATCCAGGTGAGTTTGCTATGATTAGTGTTAAGATTCTTGTAAATCCGGACGGAGTTTCTGTACATCATATTGATGCAGCAGGAGTAAAGAGGGATGATTGCTATGATCCTTATAATGAGGGAAGGGAGGGGCGATGCGCAATGAAGGAATGGTCAAAATTGCCATCTTATATAGGGGAAGAGTGTGATATTGATACACATGTACAAACTGGTTTCACATTTCAGAGATACAACTTTTTCACATACTGGGATGATATGCAGGAGTATTTTGTCTGGAAAAGTATGAACTCACATCAGTGGCAGTGTGGTGGTTGGAGAAGTCACTTCGACTACTATCCAAAGATAAAAGAGATGGAGGAAATATTTTGCTTGGACAAACAATTTCTTCCTTGGAGAGAGGTTGGGACATTGTCCAAATGGATTAATGGAATTGAGTGGGAGACGGTATGGTCAAGGATGGATGAAATTCGTACAGGTGTTCAATGTGGACGAAAACATCATTATTTGGGAGGGAATGGGTGGGAAGATCTTTCTAGAGTAGGCACTAAGAATTGGCAAATTCCTAGGATGCTATTTCAATAGATAGTTATAACAAAATAATCTTATAAATTTTTTATGTAAATTTGATACTTCCATAAAAGAACTTCTAATAAATATATGATTGAGACAATTTTGACATTCCTTTCTCTGGTCTGTGCTATCTGTGCTGCCTGCTGATATAAGGCATTCCAGGTCCTTTGAGAATGACGTTGGCACCCACTCATTTGATTCAGTTGGAATTGAATTGGATTAGAGATAAAGATGACCTTAGTCTCATGCATGACGAAGAAGTTGAAGAGTTAATATACGCTAGAGGCGGAGAACAATTTTTAATGGGTGCTGTTAAAGAGTGTGTTTCACAGATGGTTGATGTAGTTGTAGATTGTAATTCTCATGAAATTCAGTCATCAACATTTGCTGAGTTAGTTGAAGGTTTGAACATTGATAAATATCATGTAACAAAACTGAAAAATGAACTGGAAGCAGCGGGGTATGACGAATATAGGGATAAAGAATTTTGGAGTTGTGAGATTTGTTCACACAATGAAAATAAGATAGAAAATAGACCTTGTAGAGATATATTGTATCCTCAGTATCACAAAAATTGGGGAAAAGCAAAGATGTGTTGTTTCTCTTGCTATATGTGGGAAAATCACAGAGATGAAGGGGCGTGTACATGTTCTCAGTGTGGAGTTTTTGAATTGATGGAAGGTGATGATGGAGATAGTTTGGAAGGATCATTTATTCGTTGTGGAGAGACTGGGATATTGTGTAATCAATGTCACGATGAAATCAATGGATTCTTTTCTCTCTCTGAAATATCAACAGATGACGAAGATGTGTATGAAGATGAATATGAGAATGAAGATCTTCCAGAAAATAATGAAGAAAAGGCAAGAAAAATTAAAGATTTTGTGAAAGAAGCAGGGGAAGTTGTTTACGATGTACAAGAATCTATCTCAGAGGGTAATTATCTGAAATTGATGGATCTTTTACAAAGGATCACAAATGAAGTAAATTCTTTGTAAATTCTATTCATTTATATTTTTTATCTCTCCAATAAATTGATTAAATTTGATTATTAGTAGAAGATCTTTTAACATTAAAATATTTAGAGAAACATAGAGAACAACCTAAGCAAGCAGAAGAAATAGAAGAAACAGGAGAAACGGAAGTAAGTGAGTGATGGACTCTTACTTCACGCGTCAACCCGAGGTCAATCAACTTACGGTCACCCTGTTGGAGAACCGACCAGAAGTGTATTATGAGGTCTTAAAGAGTCTCTCAAAAAATGTTTCCGAGAGGGATTCCCTTAAGAAGAAGTTGAACGAGAAACCATATGAAACTTGGGAGTCAAATCATGTATTCGGATTGTGTCGCTTGGTGGGAAAGATGAACCAAGAAGCATTGGATGGAGATTATGAGGTAGATTCATACTATGGTTCGCGCAACAAAGAGGGGATCGACATTGAACTTGCTACATCCATTTTGAAGTTGATCGTTGATTGTGGTGGAGACATTCTAGATAGAGACTATTATGGAAACTCGATATTACATTATCTTTCTTATCCGGAATCCAGCAGATTCTACCGAACAAACAATGAAGAGTTTGTAAAAGTTGTAAAAAGTATCTACGAAAGCACGGGCGAAGAGGGTGTCCCCCCATCATAATTAATCATAATATAAATTATGTAGATTATAATTTTTTATGTTCTTATACTAAATTTGATACAATTATTAGAAGATCTTCTAACAGAAAAAAGAATAACGATGCTTCAAAAGGGGATCCATCTGGCGATCGTGAACGTTATCGTGGGCATGTGTACAGAACTCTCAAGTCAAAGGAAGAGAGTGTGGTCTGGTGGGGGTATATATGATTTTCCGACATGGGTTGCCCATGGAAGTCCTCATCCGATGTCAACAATATCAAGAGAAAATTTGCCCGAGATTCACCCATTCACTTTCCTCCGAATCTTGAAAGAATTCTTTGGTATCTCATCCATTAAGGAAAAACTCCAGAGATCTTTGACACGAAGGCATAGAGAAAACATTGATTCGATTATGGGTAGATCTTGGTTACATAGAACAGATTCTACGATGGAATTCTTCAATGGAAGGTATTATGGAGTTAATGATAATCTTCATGGAGGATTATCTATTGGTCAGGGATATCAAACGGGTCCGGCTTCAAATAGATATTTAAATAGTGAAGGGGATGATGTTCTTGTAGGTACTCCAAGAGACATTAATGAGTATTACAAGAGATGGGATTGCGAAGGAGATTTTGTTCACAAATGTAACCTAGGTATAGGATATAAGCATACAACAGAAGAACTTGATTGGGTTGAAATTGGAGAAGGTGTTGGGTATAGATTTAGAGTTCACAATTTTTCTAGTATTTATAGTGATGAAAACATTCATTCAGATCCTGATCCGGAACATAAACCGGATAATATGATCACAAATCTTTCAAAGGACGAAAAATTAGTTTATATTCAAATGTTCTTGACAAGACTATGTGAAGAATATGATGGTGAAGAAGGAAATTCACCAGTAGATAGGGCAACCTGGTATGAAGTCTCCGAATATATCAAGTTTTACTATGATATTTGGTTTTCCCTTGATACAAGAGTCGGAGATGATGAGTGCTGGGAATCTGAAGGTATAACGACTGGACCGATGACACACGCCAATCATGAGAGATCTACGATGTATCAAATACCAGGAGTATGGCACCCAGATGATGGTGGTAAGTGGTCGCTGAATTTCGAAACAATTATGAAACTTCAAGTTGATGATTGGAGAAATGGTATTTGGAAGAAGAAATATGAAACATATCTTCAAAGAATTTTTGAAGAAGAGGAAATTCAACTTTATAATATGATTGAAAGAAATAGAGATGCTGGAGAAGAAAGAATAGGAATTGGATATTATGGAGAAACATCAGATGAAGAATTGGAAATTAGAAGACAATTTGACGAAGGATTAGAAATTAGAAGACAATTTGAAGAAACGACTACAGATATAGAAGAAGAAAGTCTTTCAAAGGAAAAGGTAAAGTCATTGATGGAATATCTGTTTGATAACGGGGACAAGATTCCTGAAGGGATTTATCTTGAATTGTGTAACAAAATAAGGGAAGTTCATGAGATCTTGTAAATAATAAGTCCTTTTAATAAATTTGATTATTAACTTTTTTTTAAATCAAATGAATTTAGAAGTTATTAGTGAAATCATTATATTCTTGAATACTCTTCTCAGTTTCTTCCTGATACTTTTCGGTTTCAAGGATGTCGCAACATGAAGAAGTTTTGATTCCTGAAAATATTTCTCGTTACTATCAGAAGCAGTATGAAAGGTTTATGAAGATTCAAGTGAAAGAAGATATTAGTGAAGCATTTTTTGAAAGTGTTCCAGGTCCTACATATGAAGATGATACTTTATACACAAGATTAAAAAGAAATCCTCGAGTTTCAAAGAAATCCTCTAACAGTAAATAAATTTTTAATTTATCGTAAGTAAACTACACAAAAATTTGATAGTTGCATCAACAAATTATATTGTGTCTATTAAGAATAGAACATGTCTTAGTAGCTCAGTTGGCAGAGCGCATGACTTTTAATCATGTGGTCGGGGGTTCAAGTCCCTCCTAAGACACTATTTGTTCCATTAGCTCAGTGGTAGAGCGTATGAAGTATTTCATATGGCCGTGGGTTCGAGTCCCACATGGAACACCGCGATGTCCCAAGCATTTGACCGGTACTCTTTTCCCGAAAGGGAGTTCTTTTAAAACTATCCCGGCATGCACTATGTCATCGCAAACAAACTGATCTAGCTCAAGTCGTCATTATGGCAAACACAGACTTTTCACCTGTGGACGTGGTTAGAGCGCCGGACTTTTAATCCGGAGTTCCTGGTTCGAGTCCAGGGGTCGGTATTTGTCACATTAGCTCAGTTGGTAGAGCGCTTGACTTTTAATCAAGTGGTCATGGGTTCGAGTCCCATATGTGACACAAACTTCGGCAGACCTCTTTGAGGCATTTTTTTTGTCAACAATGTAAATTTGATTAATACCTTTAATCTAGGTATTAATGGAATATAAATATGTCATTCAAGATTGAATGGATAAAAGAAAACAAGAAAGCAGAAAAGGAAGGGTCTAGGTTAGTATTTGAGGATCAAAAACTAGTAGGTAAAAAAATAGTGAAACTCTTTAAAAAGAAAACTTTAGTTACATTATGTGCTCCTCCTCAATGGGGGAAAACAGGTGTATCTTTATATGTTTCATATCATATGTCATTGAAAAAAATAAATCATGAAAATGTTTTCTTTATTACAGGTATGTCAGATAGATCTTGGGTATCACAGACAAAAGAAAGAGTATTACCTTGTTGGAGAGAGAATGTATTTCATAGAAACACATTGTATAAGTTGAAACAAAGACTAGATATTTTAAAACAAAGGAAAGATATTCTTATTATTGTTGATGAGTGTCATATAGCAAATAAGAGTGATTTTATCCTTGGAGAAATATTTGAAGATCTTTCACTAAAAAATCCAAGGAAAATGAAAATGAAAAACATAAAGATATTACAAATATCTGCAACTCCATCAAATTCTTTGATTGATGGAGAAGATTGGGGAAACTATCACGGAAAAATATGTCCAAGAATGAAT
>Ga0255762_10004024_pt1 | contig 11401 bp, 9 predicted proteins | sample 101ome_16_FD_179962 | JGI IMG/M metagenome (GOLD analysis project Ga0255762, IMG submission 179962) | Coastal salt marsh microbial communities from the Groves Creek Marsh, Skidaway Island, Georgia - 101401AT metaG (version 2) | ecosystem: Environmental > Aquatic > Marine > Intertidal zone > Salt... | reverse complement strand
CTCGTGTTGTTGTCACGATCAATCCCCGTGAACACTGTCTCTGGCTCTACCCTGAAAATGTTTGGCGTGACATCGCTCGCAACCTCTCGCGACTCCCCACTCTGAAACGCCAAAACCTTGTCCTGCAGCGTTTGTTGTTAGGTCATGCCTCTGAGGTAGAGCTTGATAGCCAAGGTCGTATTTTGTTGTCCGCTGAGTTGCGTGAGTACGCATCGCTCGATAAGCGGGTGGCCTTGGTTGGTGAAGGCTCTCGTTTCGAAATCTGGGATGAAGAGTCTTGGTTGGGCAATCGTGAAGGCTGGTTGGCTGAAGCCAATGATCTTGATTCGGATCTATCCGATGAGCTTGGCGATATGGTGTTGTGATGAGTGATCTCGGACATCGCACGGTGTTACTCGATGCGGCGGTAGAGGCTCTCTCAATTCAGCCTAAAGGGATTTATGTCGACGGCACTTTTGGTCGGGGCGGTCACAGTACGCTTATCTTAAAAGCGCTTGGCGAATCTGGTCGTTTGATTGCATTCGATAAAGATCTTGCGGCGATTGATGTAGCTAAGCAGTTGTTTGCTGAGGATTCCCGATTTGTTATCCATCATGAAAGCTTTGCAGATCTAAAAACTATCGCAGAGCAACGTGATCTATTGGGCAAGATCGATGGCGTCTTGCTTGATCTTGGTGTGTCATCACCACAGCTTGACGAAGCGGATCGTGGCTTTAGCTTTATGAAAGAAGGTCCGTTGGATATGCGCATGGATCAAGCGCGCGGTTTGTCAGCAGCGGAATGGTTAGCTGAAGTTGAAGAGGCGGATTTAGTTACTGTGCTCAAAGAGTATGGTGAAGAAAAGTTTGCTAAGCGTATTGCTCGCGCCATTGTTGAGCAGCGGGATAAGGCGCCACTGACCACAACCTCTGAGTTGGCGGCCTTAGTTGAAAAAGCAACGCCAGTAAAAGATCGTTATAAACACCCTGCGACACGCACCTTTCAGGCCATTCGTATATTTATCAATCGTGAGTTGGTTGATCTCGATGAGGTATTGGCTTCGGTAATTGATGTGTTAGCGCCAGGTGGTCGTTTGGTTGTGATTAGCTTCCATTCGCTCGAAGACCGTCGCGTTAAGCAATTCATGAAGCGTGAATCACAAGGTCCAAAGCTACCTAAAAAATTACCTATCGCACATGTCGAGACGCAAGGGCGTTTACGTCTTGTGGGTAAGGCGATAAAAGCATCTGAAGAAGAGGTTGCGGCAAATCCTCGCGCACGAAGTGCTGTGATGCGTATTGCGGAGGTGGCGGCGTGAGTTCAAAACAACGCTTGTGGTTATTCGCTGTGATGTTTCTGGTCTTGGTAAGCGGTGTTGCGGTTGCCAATATGAAATATCAGTCACGTTTATTGTTTGTTGAATCGCAAAAGCTTCGTGCATCAATGGATAAAGAGGTGTTAGAAGAAGGGCGTTTGCGATTAGAGATTGCAAGCCGCGGTGATTTTGATCACGTGGTTCGTGAAGCTGCAGCGCGTCTTGATATGCAGTCACCGTCATCTAAGCAAGTGGTGGTTTTAGACTGATGGCGGCTAAAAAGCAACAACGTATCAAACAGTATCAGCGCGAGCAGGCTGGCGTACCGAATGCGGCATGGCGTCGTCACTTTGTGTCAGGTGTATTTGCTCTAGGCGCTGCTTGGTTAGTGGTTGAGGCGGTTAATCAGCAGGTGTTGAAGGCTGACTTTTTGCAATCAAAAGGCGAAGAGCGTTATATCGAAACGGTAGAAATCGAGGCGCATCGCGGCATGATTACTGATCGTCGTGGCGATGTTGTCGCGATGAGTACGCCGGTTGATACGATTGCGGCAAATCCTCGTTTACTTTCCGCAAGTAATGAAAAGCTGATGCCCTTAGCGCAGGCACTCGAGATGTCGCTTGCGCAATTAAAGAAAATTATTTCTAGCTCGTCATCGACCTACTACGTCCGCTTAAAAAGAAAGCTGCAGCCATCAGAAGCTGACTATGTGTTAGCGGTAGCTAAAGCAAATGGCTTGAAGGGTTTATATAAAGAGCGTTCTTATCGTCGCTATTACCCAATGCATGAAGTGTTCTCGCATGTCGTTGGCTTTACAGATTACGAAGATAAAGGCCAAGAAGGTCTTGAGCGTGTGTTTGATTCACAGTTGGCTGGCTTGCCTGGTAAAAAGCGTGTCCTGCGTGATGGGCGTCGCCAGGTTGTTGAAGATATCGAAAATATTCAAATGGCAGAGGATGGTAAGCATCTCGCATTAAGTCTTGATGCGCGTCTGCAATACATTGCCTATCGTGAGTTAAAGTCGGCTGTGTCTAAAAACAGCGCGACATCGGGCTCTGCAGTTGTTTTAGATGTAAAGACGGGTGAAGTTTTGGCGATGGTGAATCAGCCTGGCTATAACCCAAATGGTAATCGTTCATCTAAGAACGGTCGTCTGCGTAATCGTGCAGTTACTGATACCTTTGAGCCGGGCTCAACCATGAAGCCTTTTGTGGTTGCCGCGGCATTAGATTTTGATGAGGCATCAATTGGTGAATTGATTGATACGGCGCCTGGTTACTTCAAGGTAAGAGGTGGTGTGGTTAAGGATCATGATGTTTTAGGTGAAATCGATTTAGATACCTTACTCGCGAAATCGAGCAATGTGGGTGCAGCAAAGTTAGCAATGCGCCTCGATTCTGAAAAGTATTACGACTTTTTAAAGCGCCTTGGTTTTGGTGAGCCTGTTGCGTTTGATTTTCCTGCTGAGACCTCAGGTGTTTTGCCGCATTGGTCAGGTTGGGCTGAAATTGAAAAGGCGACTATTTCATTTGGATATCACTTATCAACAAATACCATGCAGTTGGCACGTGCCTATGCAGCACTGGCAAATGATGGCGTGGCAGTACCTTTAACCTTATTAAAGCGAGGCGACGAAAAGTTAGAAGGTCGTCGTGTATTTGATGCAAGCTCAGCAAAAGCTGTGCGTCAGATGTTGACTAAGGTCGTGCAGCCGGGCGGCACGGCGACACAAGCGTCTGTCTCGAATTATCAGGTCGCTGGCAAAACCGGTACCGCTAAGAAAATTTCCGTCGAAGGTGGTTATGCGGATGATCGCTATGTTGCGTTGTTTGCAGGTTTAGCGCCTGCTGATAATCCACGACTCGCTATGGTCGTGATGGTGGATGAGCCTAAAGGTAAGCATTATTACGGCGGTTTGGTTGCAGGTCCTGTGTTTTCAAAAACCATGTCTGAAGCATTGCGCTTAATGAATGTTAAGCCAGATGCTGAAAAGCCTGATGTTCGTTTGGCTTCACAGGGGGTGCGTTAATGGCATGCCGCCCTGATCAAAAGTCTATGTTGCTTGGTGAGTTGCTAAAAGGTGTTGCGGATAGTGGATCGGCATCACGTTTACTCATCAAGGCGATCTCTATGGATAGTCGCGACATTCAGCATGGATCACTGTTTTGTGCGGTGCTTGGTGCGACACATCACGGCCTTGATTATTTAAAAGAGGTGATTGAAGTCGGAGCGGTTGCGGTGGTTGCTGAAGTCGGTGGTCGTTGGGATCGCGTTTCGATAGCGGATGCAGCAGGTCGATATGGGTTGCCTATTATCTTGGTCGAAGATTTGGGTCGAAAGGTGGGTCAGTTAGCTTCTCGTTTCTTTGGCTATCCATCGCAGTCTTTACGTGTTGTTGGTATTACCGGCACAAACGGTAAAAGTAGTGTTGCACATTATGTTGCGGCAGCTTTGTCACAAAAGATATCAGCGGGTGTGCTTGGCACAATTGGAAATGGGTTGTTTGGTGATCTCACGCCTAGTTCGCACACCACCTTGAATCCAGTTGCCTTGCAGGCCGAGATTACGCGTCAATTAAGCCAGGGTGCAAAAGCGATAGCGATGGAGGTGTCATCGCATGCCCTAGATCAATCGAGGGTTGCGGGCGTTACTTTCCATACGGTTGTCTTTACCAATTTGTCGCAAGATCATTTGGATTACCACAAAACAATGGAAGCCTATGCTGCGGCAAAAACACGTCTATTCCGGCGTACAGGTGTGATGCATGCTGTGGTGAATGTGGATGATGCGCATGGCGCATCTATGGTTGCGCAATATGGTCGCGAGCAATCCTTTGTTGCAGTCAGCTTGAAGAATCAAAAGTCAGAGGTTGCCGATCGTTTCATCGCAGCAAGCTCTGTAAAAAGTTCGTCGACTGGTTTGAAGATCTCGTTTGATTCTAGCTGGGGTTCAGGATCCATTAGCAGTGAGTTGATGGGTGAGTTTAACGCCGAAAACTTATTGTTATCTTTAGGTGTTCTTCTTTCATGGGAGATGCCATTAGAAACGGCAATCGAGGTGCTTCAGGCGATTAAATCAGTTCCTGGTCGCATGCAGGTGATTCGCAGTGATAAAGCGCCATTAGTGATCGTCGACTTTGCGCATACTCCAGATGCGCTTGATCAAGTGTTATCGGTTTTGCGTCAGCAATGCGATGGCCAATTGGTTTGCGTGTTTGGCTGCGGTGGTAATCGCGATGCGATGAAGCGCCCTTTGATGGGTGCAGCAGTACAAAAGCACGCGGATGTGATCTGGCTAACGGATGACAATCCTCGTGATGAATCAGGCGATGAGATTATCAATCAAATTAAACATGGCATGCAGCTGACAGAATCAGTGCATGTTGAGCGTGATCGCGAGAAGGCAATTGCTAAAGCGATTGCTGCAGCATCAATGGATGATGTGGTCTTGATTGCGGGCAAAGGTCACGAGGCTTATCAAGAGATCAAGGGGCAAAAAATTGCTTTCTCTGATCAAGCGGTAGCGGAGCGCGTGCTCACTGAGGTGGCGGCGTGATTCGTTTTGCATTGTCAGAAGCAGCGGTCGCAATGAATGGTGTTTTAGTGGGTGGTGATGCTGAGTTCTCGGCTGTCAGCACAGATACACGAACACTGTCGAAGGGTGATTTATTTGTCGCATTGAAAGGTGAACGTTTTGATGCGCACGACCATGTAGATCAAGCTTGCGATAAAGCCGTTGGTGTTGTTGTTTCACGTGATGATGCGGCATGTGCTTCGATTAAGGTTAAAGACACTCGCCTTGCACTGGGTGCTTTGGCGGCAGCTTGGCGAGAAAAAAGTGCTGCAAAGGTTGTTGGATTAACCGGTAGTAATGGTAAGACGACCGTTAAAGAGATGATTGCTGCGATCTTGGCCCAGGTTGCGCCTACCTTGGCAACAAAAGGCAATCTGAATAACGACATCGGTATGCCTCTTACGCTTATGCGTTTACAAGATGAGTCATATGCGGTGATTGAGATGGGCGCAAATCATCATGGTGAGATTGATTACCTGTCGCGTATTTGCCGTCCGGATGTGGCTCTCCTAAATAATGCTGGTCGTGCGCACCTTGAAGGCTTCGGTGATTTGGCGGGCGTGGCGAAGGCTAAGTCTGAAATTTTGCATGGCTTAAAGGATAGTGGTGTCTTCGTCTATAACGCTGATGATCGATTTGCAGATCAGTGGGTTGCAAAAGCCAGTGATGTGAAGTGCGTTGGCTTTGGTCTATCTGATAAGGCAAATGTGCGTTCTCAAGATAATAGCTACACGATTGAATGGCTTGAAGAAGGTTGTGTCGCAAGCTTTGATGTTGAAATGGAAGCAAAAAGCTTTTCGGTCTCGTTAAAGCTGCTGGGTAAACATAATCGTATGAATGCGCTGGGTGCTATCTCGGTGGCTTTGTCACTCAATGTGCCAGTTGAAAAAATTCAAGCAGGTTTGGCGAGTTTGAATTCAGTGCCGGGTCGCTTGCATAGCTTAAAAGGCATAAGCCAGTCTCGACTGATTGATGACAGCTATAACGCAAACCCTGAGTCTGTTATTGCGGCAATAAAATTATTATCAAGTGCGCCAGGTCGTCGCATTTTGGTTTTGGGTGATCTGGTGGAGCTAGGTGATGATCGTGATCAGTTGCATGCCGAGCTAGGTCAGGCAGCGGCAGAAGCGGGTATTGATGTGCTGTTTAGCTGCGGTCAGTATATTCAGTATGCGCATGATGCGTTTACTGGCGAAAAGCATCATTACCAACATCAAGCTGACTTGATTGCTGCTATGCAGTCTTATTTGACAAAAGATGATGTGATCTTGGTGAAAGGCTCTCGCTCAAGTCAAATGGAGCATGTGGTGTCTGCGTTACAGCAGGAGGTGTCACCATGTTGATGATGCTTGCTGATTATCTCGCGCAGTTTAATTCCGGATTTGGAGTTCTCCGCTACATCACCTTACGTGCCATTTTGGCAGTGCTTACAGCGTTGATGATTTCATTCTTGGTTGGGCCTGCAATGATTCGACGTTTGACGGCATACAAGGTTGGCCAAACAGTGCGTGATGATGGTCCTCAATCGCATCTTAAAAAAGCTGGTACCCCAACAATGGGTGGTGCGCTTATTTTAGTAGCTGTAGCGATCTCTACCTTGTTGTGGGCGGATCTATCGAATCGTTATGTCTGGATTGTTTTATTAACGACCTTAAGTTTCGGCTTAATTGGTATGTATGACGACTACCGTAAGCTTGTGCTCAAAGATTCGCGTGGCTTACCAGGGCGCTGGAAATACTTTTGGCAGTCATTGTTTGGTGGTGTTGCAGCTTACGTTCTTTATACAACAGCTGTTACTCCAGCTGAGACGCAACTCATCCTACCTTTCTTTAAAGATGTGCTGATCGATCTCGGTCCATTCTTTATGGTGCTGACCTATTTTGTGATTGTGGGTTCATCTAATGCTGTCAATCTAACCGATGGTTTGGATGGTTTAGCGATCTTGCCAACGGTGCTTGTCGCAGGTGCCTTAGGCATCTTTGCTTATGCATCTGGTCACGCGCAGATTGCTAACTATTTATTTATCCCTAATCTTCAAGGCGTTGGTGAAGTCGCTATTTTCTGTGGTGCTTTAGTTGGCGCTGGCTTGGGCTTCCTGTGGTTTAACGCTTATCCCGCAATGGTGTTTATGGGTGATGTCGGCTCATTGGCGCTTGGTGCCGCGTTAGGTGTTGTTGCCGTCGTTGTGAGACAAGAGGTTGTGCTGTTCATCATGGGTGGCATCTTTGTCATGGAGACTGTATCGGTCATCATGCAAGTCGCCTCATTTAAGCTTACCGGTAAGCGTATTTTTCGAATGGCGCCAATCCATCATCATTTTGAATTGAAAGGTTGGCCAGAGCCTCGCGTTATTGTGCGTTTCTGGATTATCACCGTCATCTTGGTGCTTGTTGGTTTAGCAAGCTTGAAGGTGCGCTAATGATGAACGCCTTGATTGACCAATTTGAACAAGCGCCAAACATGCCAAAGACATTGGTTGTGGGTTTGGGGGTCACGGGTTTATCGGTTGCGCGCCACTTACATAAACGTGGCAGACCTTTTGCGGTAATTGATTCGCGTGAGCAACCACCGGGTATTCAAGAGTTGCAGTCAGAAATGCCAGATGTACCCGTGTTCCTTGGTGCCTTTGATGTTGAGCTATTCAAGATGGGTGACCGCTTAGTAGTGAGCCCTGGTGTTGCGTTATCAACACCCGAGATTCAAGCAGCAATTGCATCCGGTGCTGAGGTGATGGGTGATATCGAATTATTTGCTCGAGCTGTTAATGCGCCAGTCGTAGCGATTACAGGTTCAAACGGCAAGAGTACAGTTACCACCTTAGTAGGTGAGATGGCAAAAGCAGCAGGTCGTCATGTTGCTGTTGGAGGCAATCTTGGAGTCCCTGCCTTGGATCTTGTTCAACCTGATGTGGATCTTTATGTGTTGGAGCTTTCGAGTTTCCAATTAGAAAGTACCCATAGCTTAGCGCCAGCAGTGAGCTGTGTGCTGAATATCCAAGCGGATCATATGGATCGTTACGATTCGATTGAAGATTACGCAGACGCTAAAGCAACCATTTATCGCCATGCCATGGTGGGTATTCGTAATGCCGATGATCCGCGCGTAATGGCGATGTTGGCTGACGATGAAGGCTGGACCTTCAGTAGTGGAAAGCCAACAAGCGATAAAAGTTTTGGTATCAGCGAGCATGAAGGTGAGGCTTACTTTTGCCGTGGTGAGTTGCCATTCATGCCGGTAAGTCAGCTGCGCATTCCTGGAAAACATAATCAAGCTAATGCATTAGCAGCGCTGGCGATTGGTTGCAGCATGGGTTTTCCACCCGCTGTGATGGCTGAGGTTTTGCGCTCGTTCCCGGGTTTGCCACATCGTACCCAGTATGTTGCGGAGAAGGATGGGGTGCGTTGGTATAACGACAGTAAGGCGACGAATGTGGGCGCCACCGCTGCCGCTTTATTGGGTTTATATAACGATCAGAGGAATGCGGTTGTTTTGCTTGGTGGTGATTGTAAAGGTGCTGATCTGACTGAGTTGACACCGATTCTTGAAAAAACAGCGCGTGCAGTTGTTTTGATGGGGCGTGATGCAAAGCAAATGGCTGTAGTTACCCCCGCGTCATGTGAAGTGCGTGATGCTGACAGCATGCAGCAAGCAGTTGAGTTGGCACATCAATTAGCCAAGTCGGGCGATCATGTTTTGCTGTCACCTGCTTGTGCAAGCCTTGATCAATATAAAAACTTTGCACAACGCGGTGAGATGTTTGTTGCTGCGGTAAGGCGGTTGCTGTCATGAAGAAGCCATCGCAGTTAAAAGCAAGTTATAAGCCAATCGAGAGTCGTTTTGACTTTTGGTTGTTGCTTGCTGCGATTGCCCTTGTGGGCTTCGGTATTGTAATGGTTGCCTCGGCATCAATGCCGCGTGGCGCATTGCGAGGTGATGAATTCCGTTTCGTAGATCGACACCTGATTGCTGTATTGATGGGCATCATGGGCGCAGTCTTTGTTTACTTCACTCCAGTTGAGTGGTGGAAGCGTTACAGCACGCATTTATATGTTGTTGGCTTGTTCTTGCTTGCGATTGTGTTTATCCCTGGCTTAGGTATTTCTAAGAATGGTGCGACACGTTGGGTTGTTCTCGGCCCGATAAGTTTGCAGACATCTGAATTTATGAAGTTGTTTGTGGTGCTCTTTTTGGCTGGCTATCTTGTGCGACGCCAGTTAGAGGTAGCTCACACGGTTTGGGGTGTTGCTAAGCCGTTTATTGTTTTGGTGGTGGCTTGTATTTTCTTGATGCTACAGCCTGATTTGGGCACCACAGTGTTGTTGCTTGCGATTGCGCTTGGCTTGCTTTTCTTGGCGGGCGCGCCTTTGTGGCAGTTTGGCGCGCTATTGGCCTTAGCGGCAGCAGCGGTATCGATCATCTTGTGGACATCACCTTGGCGTCTTGAGCGAGTTAAAGCGTTCTTAAACCCTTGGGATCATGCTCAAGATAGTGGTTGGCAGTTAACGCAAGCGCTGATTGCATTTGGTCGTGGTGAATGGACTGGCGTTGGCTTGGGTAATGGTATTCAAAAGCAATTTCATTTGCCTGAGGCGCATACCGATTTCGTAATGGCGGTGATTGGTGAAGAGCTAGGTCTTGTTGGTACTTTAACCATCGTAGCCTTGTTTGGTGTCTTGGTATGGCGTGCGCTATCAATGGGTGCGACTGCGGAAAAATTAGGTAAGCGTTTTGAGGCCTATGTTGCCTATGGCTTAGGTATTTGGCTGGGCCTACAGGCCTTTATCAATATTGGCGTGAATATGGGTTTGATGCCAACTAAAGGTTTTACCTTGCCGTTTATCTCTTATGGCAGCAACTCGTTAATTGTGTGTTGTGTGGCGATTGGTATGTTGTCGCGTATCTATCGCGATAATCAACTAGATCCAGGTAGTCGGCCTAAGGGGGCTGCATGGCAACGCGCGTAATGATTATGGCGGGTGGCACAGGTGGCCATGTGTTCCCTGCAATTGCGGTTGCAGATTTTCTGCGAGCCAAAGGTTGTAGTGTGACTTGGTTGGGTACGCCTAATAGCTTTGAATCACGTGAAGTGCCAAAGCATGGTTATGCCTTAGAGGTTATTGATAGTTTCCGACTACGCGGGCAAAAGATCACAAGCCTGTTCTCTGCGCCTTATCGTATGACGCGAGCTATTTATCAAGCGTTAGCTGTGCTGCGAGCAAACAAGCCTAATGTGGTACTTGGTATGGGTGGCTTTGCTTCTGGTCCTGGTGGATTAGCGGCTGCTTTATTGCGTATTCCTTTAGTGATTCACGAGCAAAATACTGTGCCGGGTTTAACCAATCGTTGGTTAAGCAAGTTGGCTGATCGTATTTTGCAGGCATTCCCTAATAGCTTGCCGCAAGACACAGTAGTGACCTGTGGTAACCCAGTGCGTGAATCTATCTTGTCGATTGAGCGTGCAGAAAAATCAGTCGATGAAAAGCTACAGATATTAATTGTGGGTGGCTCTTTGGGTGCACGCGCTCTTAATGATCATTTGCCAGAAGCCTTATCGTTATTAACGCCGATGGAGCAGCCAAAAGTACTGCATCAAGTGGGTCGTAATAACTTGCATGAAGTCCAAGCTCGCTATGAACAATTAGGTGTCTCTGCAGAGGTTGTTGAGTTTATTGATGATATGGCTGCGGCTTATCAAGAAGCTGACTTAGTGATTTGCCGTGCGGGCGCATTAACAGTTTCAGAAGTCGCTGCAGCAGGTGTTCCAGCTATCTTCATTCCATTTCCTCATGCAGTGGATGATCATCAAACTCAAAATGCTCGCTACCTTGTTGAAGCAGGTGCAGCGCGATTGATTAAGCAAGCGTCATTGGATGTGGATGACTTGGCTAAATTGTTGCGCGGCTTATTGTCAGATCGTGAGGCATTGACCTTGATGGGTAAAAAAGCCTTGGCGCACGCAAAGCCCAATGCAACGGCATGTGTTGCAGAGCAGGTGCTAGAGGTGGCGGCATGACTGAGCTGAATCTCAATCTACCTCGTTACGCTGCTGAGACCATGGGTCGTATGCGTAAGCTTCATTTTGTTGGTATCGGTGGTGCCGGCATGAACGGCATTGCGCAAGTGATGTTGAACTTGGGTTATCAAATCTCAGGTTCGGATATTAAAGCTAACCCTGCAACGGATCGTTTAGCAGAGCAGGGTGCGACTATTTATATAGGTCATGCGACTGAGAATGTATCAGGTGTTGATGCCGTGGTTATCTCTAGCGCGGTTAAAGCTGATAACCCAGAGGTTGTGGCAGCACGTGAGCAACGTATTCCCGTTGTGCCGCGTGCAGAAATGCTAGCTGAGATTATGCGCTTCCGTTATGGCGTGGCTGTTGCTGGGACACACGGTAAAACAACCACGACGAGTTTAGTGGCTAGCTTGCTAATTGAAGGTGATTTAGATCCAACGTATGTGATTGGCGGCAAACTAAATTCAGCGGGCAACTACGCGCACTTAGGTGAAGGTGAGGTGCTGGTGGCTGAAGCA
>Ga0255762_10004015_pt1 | contig 11407 bp, 9 predicted proteins | sample 101ome_16_FD_179962 | JGI IMG/M metagenome (GOLD analysis project Ga0255762, IMG submission 179962) | Coastal salt marsh microbial communities from the Groves Creek Marsh, Skidaway Island, Georgia - 101401AT metaG (version 2) | ecosystem: Environmental > Aquatic > Marine > Intertidal zone > Salt... | reverse complement strand
CTTGATAGTTGATGCTAAACCTAACTTATTCAATCTTGCATATAAAAAAGGTTTAAATAATTCTAATGCCATTTTTTTTGGCAAACCACATTCATGTAATTTTAAATCTGGTCCTACTACGATTACTGATCTTCCTGAATAATCAACCCTTTTTCCAAGTAAATTTTGTCTAAATCTTCCTTGTTTACCTTTTAGCATTTCAGCTAAAGATTTTAGTGGTCTCTTGCCTGTTCCAGTAATTACTCTACCTCTTCTTCCATTATCAAACAAAGCATCCACAGACTCTTGCAGCATTCTTTTTTCATTTCTAACGATGATATCAGGAGCTTTAAGATCCATTAATCTTTTTAGCCTGTTATTTCTATTAATAACTCTTCTGTATAAGTCATTTAAATCAGATGTAGCAAAACGACCACCATCTAAGGGAACTAAAGGTCTTAACTCAGGTGGGATTACAGGTACTACTGTTAAAATCATCCACTCTGGTTTTTGCCCTGTCTCAATAAAAGATTCTAAAAGTTTAAGTCTTTTTATAGCTCTTTCCTCGTTAACTTTTGACTTGGTTTCTTTAATGTAGCTTACTAAATTTTTTCTTTCTAACTCTAGGTCTAGATTTTTTAACATTTCTAGAACCGCTTCTGCTCCAATCCCTGCAGTAAAAGATTCTTCACCAAATTCGTCTTGGTATTTTGCTAATTCTTCTTCATTTAAAAGTTGATTTTTTTGTAAACCAGTTAATCCAGGTTCAATAACTATAAAGTTTTCAAAATATAAAACTCTCTCTATTTCTTTTAATTTCATATCCACTGCCAATGCAATTCTGCTAGGTAGTGATTTTAAAAACCAAATATGAGCAACAGGGGTAGCTAAATTAATGTGCCCCATTCTTTCTCTTCTTACATTTGATTTTGTAACTTCGACACCACATTTTTCACAGATGATGCCTCTAAATTTCATTCTTTTATATTTACCACATAAACATTCGTAATCTTTTATAGGTCCAAAAATTCTCGCACAAAATAAACCATCTTTTTCAGGTCTAAAAGTTCTGTAATTTATTGTTTCTGGCTTTTTAATTTCACCATATGTCCAAGATTTAATTTTTTCTGGACTTGCTAAAGAAATTTTAATGCTATTAAAATTTTGAGCTTCAGAAATTTCGGTGTTTTTAAATAAATCTGTAAGTTCTTTTTTCATATTAATTTAACTCCACATTAAGTGCTAATGATTTAATTTCTTTAACTAAAACGTTAAATGACTCTGGAATACCAGATTCAAAATTCTCTTCACCCTTAACTATAGTTTCATAGACCTTAACTCTTCCAGCAACGTCATCAGATTTTACAGTTAAAATTTCTTGTAATGTATAAGATGCGCCATAGGCCTCTAATGCCCACACTTCCATCTCTCCAAATCTCTGACCACCCAGTTGTGCTTTTCCTCCAAGTGGCTGTTGCGTAACCAAACTATAAGGTCCAGTTGATCTAGCATGAATTTTATCTTCTACAAGATGGTGTAATTTCAGCATATAAATTATTCCAACTGTTACAGGCCTATCAAATTTTTCCCCTGTTCTTCCATCCCATAAATAAGTTTGACCAGAAGATGGTAATTTAGCAAGCTCTAACATTTCTGTTACATTTTTTTCTTTTGCACCATCGAAAACTGGCGTTGATATTGCTATTCCATTTTGAAGATTTTCGCATAAATCTCTGAATTCTGATTTAGTTAATTTATCAACTGTTTCTTTAAAAATTTCTTCTCCATAAACAGATTTTAAAAAACTAGCTATTTTTTCAGTTTTTTCTAATTTCTTAGCATTTTCATTAACCAGCCTTTTAACTTCTTCACCAAATTCTTTACAAGCCCAACCCAAGTGTGTTTCTAAAATTTGACCTACGTTCATACGACTTGGAACTCCTAATGGATTTAAAACTATATCAACTGGTCTACCATCTTCTCTATATGGCATATCTTCAACAGGAACAATTTTACTAACAACACCTTTATTACCATGTCTTCCAGACATTTTATCACCAGGACGTAATCTTCTCTTAATTGCAACAAAAACTTTAACCATTTTCATTACACTTGGTAATAAATCATCACCACTTCGAATTTTCAAAACCTTATCCTCAAATCTTTCAGTAATATCTTGTTTAGCTTTGTTGTATTGATCTTTTAACTGGGCTAGAGTTGCTTCATCATTTACATTGCCAACTGTTATTTTGAATACATCATTAATATTTAGTTTATTAATTGCTTCAAAATCTAATTTTGTGCCTTCATCTAAATCTTTAACTTTTTTAGCTAATGATGAGCCAGATAAAAATTGCGAAGCTCTTTGTTTAATACTTCTCTCTAAAATTTCTTCCTCAACTATCTTATCCTGTTGAACTTCCTCAATTTCAGCTCTTTCAATAGTTATTGATCTTTCATCTTTTTCAATTCCATGTCTATTAAATACTCTAACATCAACAACTGTTCCGCTGCTTCCTCTGGACATTCTTAATGATGTATCAGTAACATCAATTGCTTTTTCACCAAAAATTGATCTTAATAATTTTTCTTCAGGGCCCGATGCTGAGTCACCTTTCGGTGTAACTTTTCCAACTAAAATATCACCTGCATTAACTTCTGCTCCAATGTAAACAACTCCAGATTCATCTAAGTTTTTTAGAGCTTCTTCGTTTACATTTGGAATATCTCTAGTGATTTCTTCTTCACCAAGTTTTGTATCTCTAGCCATAACTTCATACTCTACGATATGAACAGAGGTAAACACATCATCTGTTACACATCTTTCTGAAATTAAAATAGAGTCCTCAAAATTGTAACCTTGCCATGGCATAAATGCTACAGTCACATTTTTACCTAAAGCTAACTCACCTAACTTTGTAGATGGACCATCTGCAATGATATCTCCTGACTTAACTTTATCACCTACTCTAACTAAAGGTTTTTGGTTAATACATGTATTTTGATTTGATCTTTTAAATTTTTGAAGATTGTAAATATCAACACCTGATTTTGTAAAATCAGTTTCTTCTGTAACTTTTATTACTATTCTTTTACCATCAATTTTATCAACAATTCCATCTCTTTTTGCTACTATAGTAACACCTGAATCTAAAGCTACATCGCTCTCAATTCCAGTACCAACTAGAGGTGCTTCAGGCTTTAATAATGGCACAGCTTGTCTCATCATGTTTGATCCCATCAATGCCCTGTTTGCATCATCATTTTCCAAAAAAGGAATTAATGAAGCAGCAACTGAAACTAATTGTTTTGGCGATACGTCTATATAATCAATTGTTTCTGGTTTAGCTAAAAGGAAATTTAAATTTTGTCTGCATGAAACCAATTCTTCAACAATTTTTCCATTCTTATCAAGCTTAGTATTTGCTTGTGCAATTGTATATTTAGTTTCTTCCATTGCAGAAAGATATTCTATATTCTCTTGCACCACTCCATTTTTTACTTTTTTGTAAGGACTTTCAATAAAACCATATTTATTAATTTTAGCATAAGTAGATAAACTGTTGATCAATCCAATATTTGGGCCTTCTGGAGTTTCGATCGGACAAATTCTTCCGTAGTGAGTTGGATGGACGTCACGAACTTCAAACCCAGCTCTTTCTCTGGTCAATCCTCCTGGTCCTAAAGCAGAAACTCTTCGCTTGTGAGTAATTTCTGACAATGGATTAGTTTGATCCATAAATTGAGATAGTTGAGAACTAGCAAAAAAATCTTTTAGAGAAACTGTCAAAGGTTTCGCATTTATTAAATCTTGAGGCATTGCCGACTCTACATCTAGAGTAGTCATTTTTTCTTTAATAGCTCTTTCCATTCGGTAAACGCCAATACGAGCTTGATTTTCTACTAGCTCACCAACTGATCTAACTCTTCTATTGCCTAAATGATCAATATCATCTACCTCATCTTTACCGTCACGTAGATCTAACATCTTGTGAATAATAGCAATTATGTCATCATTTCTTAAAATTGTAATTTTATCAGAACATTCAAGATTTAATCTTGAGTTCATTTTAACTCTTCCTACATCAGATAAATCATATCTATCAGAGCTAAAGAACAAATTATTGAAAATTTGAGTAGCTATTTCAATTGTTGGAGGCTCACCTGGTCTCAACATTTTATAGACTTCTGTTATTGCCTCATTTTTATCTTCATTTTTATCATTTAAAATTGTTGTTAAAAGATAAGGACCTTTATTAATTGAATTTGTAATTGAAATTTTTAGGGTATTAATATTTGCATCTAAAATCTGTTGGATAATAGTATCATTTAACTCTGTTCCAATTTTAAACACACCGTCTTCTTCTTCATTAATTTTAACATCTCTATGTAAGTATTTTCCATATAATGAGTCTCTTGTTACAAGTATCTCTTTTAATCCATCGTTAGCTAGTTTTTTGGCATTTAAATAGTTGATTTTATCACCTAATTTAACAACTACTTCACCTGTTTTAGCATCAATTACTTCTTCTGAAAAATTTTTAGCTTTATAATTTTCTGGGTTAAATTTCGTCTTCCATTTATTAGTTTTTGGATCAAAAGTATAATCCTCACTCTCATAAAACTCATCTGCAATTTCAGCTTTTGTAAAACCTAATGCTAATAATAAAGTTGAAGCTAGAATTTTTTTCTTTCTATCAATTTTAAAGTATAAAAAATCTTTTACATCAAATTCAAAGTCTAACCATGAACCTCTATTTGGTATCACTCTACAATTAAATAATAATTTTCCACTTGCGTGAGTTTTACCTTTATCATGATCAAAAAATACACCAGGACTTCTGTGCATTTGGTTAACGACTACTCTTTGAACACCATTGGTAATGAAAGTTCCACTATTAGTCATCATAGGAACTTCACCCATGTAAACTTCTTGTTCTTTTGCAGATAAAATATCTTTTGTATTATTTTCTTGATCTATTTCATAAACAACCAACCTAAGGGTGCACTTAAGAGCAGATGAATAAGTTAATCCTCTAGTAATACATTCTTCTACATCAAATTTAGGTTTTTCTAATCGGTAAGAAACATATTCCAAAGTCGCTTTATCATTTAAATCTTCAATTGGAAAAATACTTTTAAAAACTCTATCAAAACCTTTGGTTAAATCGCCAGCATCTGCATTAAATTCTGTTAACTCTTTATAAGAGTTTTTTTGAACTTCGATTAAATTTGGAATAGATAAACTTTCTTTAAGTTTACCAAAACTTTTTCTTATGTTTTTTTTTTCAGTAAAAGATAATTGCATTTATGTTTATTAATACTGATTAATAAAATTAATCAGTATTCGAATTCTTTCTTATTAATTTATTTAAGTTCTACTTTAGCGCCTGCAGCTTCTAACTTAGCTTTAATTTCTTCAGCTTCTTTTTTATTTACACCCGATTTAACTTCTTTAGGTGCACCCTCAACTAAATCTTTTGCTTCTTTAAGACCTAGTGATGTAGCTGCTCTTACTTCTTTAATAACATTAATTTTTTTATCACCAGCAGAAACCAGCATGATAGTAAATTCATCTTTTTCTTCTGCTGCTGCTGCACCACCTGCTGCTGCTGGAGCTGCTGCTGCCATAGGAGTTACACCCCATTTTTCTTCTAATTGTTTTGAAAGCTCTGCTGCTTCTGCAACTGTCAAGCTTGATAAATCTTCAATAATTTTATTTAGGTCTGGCATATGTTTTACTCTTTAGGTTGTGTTTCAGAATTTTCTGGGGACAAACTACTCATTTTTTCCGAACGTGCAAGTAAAATACTTATTAATTTTCCTGCTGAAGCACTTAATATTCCCACTATATTTGCTCTAGCTTCATCTAATGTTGGTAAATTAGCTACATTTTGGACTCCGGCCTGGTCTAAGACCTCATTGTCCATAATTCCGCCAATTAATTTTAGATTTTCGTTGTCTTTAGCAAATTTTGATAAAATTCTGGCAGACATTATAGCATCTTCTCCAAATGCTACGGCTGTTGGACCAGTAAATAAGTTAGATAAATCTTTACACTTAGTTTTTTCTAAGGCTAGTTTGGTAATTCTATTTTTTGTAATTCTGAAAATAATTCCATGCTCTCTCATTTGAGCTCTTAGTTCATCTAATTGTGTCATCGTTAAACCTTGGTAATGGGTTACCATTACAGCTTTACTGTTCTCAAATTTTTCTGTCATCTCAGTAATATAATTTTTCTTTTGCTCTTTATTCATCATAACAGTTAAATATTTTTTCCAAGTTTAAGTTTATATGAAACACCCATAGTAGATGTTATAAATACAGCTTTAATTAAATCACCTTTTAAAGTGTTGTTTGATTTTTCTTTTTCTAATGCATCTAAAACAGCATTATAATTTTTTATTAATTGATCATCATTAAAAGATTTCTTACCTATACTAACACCAATATTGCCATCTTTATCATTTCTTATTTCTGCTTGTCCAGACTTTGCATCAGAAATTGCTGTTTTAAGATCATCAGTTACTGAGCCTAATTTTGGATTAGGCATTAAACCTTTTGGTCCTAATACTTTTCCAAGTTTAGAAAGTTTAATCATCATAGATGGTGTGCAAATTAATTTTTCAAAGTCCATTTCTCCACTTTTAATTTTTTCAATAAATTCATCTCCACCAACAATATCTGCTCCAGCATTTTTAGCTTCATCAGCTTTTGTTTCTTCACAAACAACAGCAACTTTTACTTTTTTTCCTGTTCCTCCTGGAAGATTAACTACTGTTCTAATATTCACTTCACTTTTCTTTTGCTTATTGTTGATTTGAAAACTTAAATCTACAGATTCATCAAATTTTGTTGTGCAATTTTTTTTAATTTCAGGAATTAATTTCTCAATACCTTCAGCAGGTAGATCTGAAGTTTTTTCTGGTAACTTTTTAAATCTTTTTGATGACATTAATCTTTTACCTCTATTCCCATCGATCTTGCAGATCCTGAAATAATTTTTACTGCTTGATCCAAATCTAAAGCATTTAGATCTGCCATTTTTTGATTTGCAATTTCTTCAACTTGTTTTCTTGTAATAGATGCAACAATATTTCGTCCTGGCTCTTTTGAACCACCTTTAAGTTTTGCTGCTTCTTTTATAAAATACGATGCTGGTGGTGATTTAATTTTAAAATCAAATTTCTTATCTTTATAAACTGTAATTTCTACTGGCACAGGTTTTCCAGCTAGCGATTTTGTTTTATCGTTAAAAGCTTTACAAAATTCCATGATATTAACTCCACGTTGACCAAGAGCTGGTCCTACTGGAGGAGCCGGATTAGCTTGACCACCATTAATTTGTAATTTTATAAATCCACTAATTTCTTTTTTTGCCGCCATTAACTTACTTTCTCTACTTGGTTATATTCTAAATCCACAGGTGTTGGACGACCAAATATAGAAACTGAGACCTTAAGTCTAGACTTTTCTTCATCTATATCTTCAACCATTCCACTGAACGAAGCGAATGGTCCGTCAACAACCTGAACTTTTTCTCCAATGCTGTACTCTATACCAGATTTTGGCTGAGCCACACCATCTTTAATTTGACCTAATATTTTTTCAATTTCTTTATCAGAAACAGGTACTGGCATCCCTTTAGTGCCTAAAAAACCACTTACTCTCTTTATATTCTTTATCATGTGGTAAATATTATTATCCATCTCACTTTTAATTAATACATAACCTGGAAAATATTTTTTCTTTCTTTGTATTCTTTTTCCTCTTTTAACTTCAGTTACATCGTGAGTTGGAACAACTATTTCTTCAAATTTTTCTGAAATCTTGGCTTTTTCTGCTTCTTCTTTGATTAGTCCAGCAACCTTATTCTCAAAACTTGAATGTGACTGCACTATGTACCAATTTTTCATCTAAATACTTACCTTTAATAGTAATTCTAAAAAGAATTTTAAAACCTGATCAAGTAGTAAAAAGAACAATGACATAACTACTGCCATTGCAAAGACCATCAAGGCTCCTTGCATTGTTTCTTTTCCAGTTGGCCAAGAAACTTTAAAAGCCTCTTGTTTTACTTCCTGTATAAATTTAATCGGGTTTTTCATAGTTTTATTTAACTCTAATTGGCAGGAGCGGAGGGACTCGAACCCTCAGCCTCCGGTTTTGGAGACCGGCGCTCTACCAATTGAGCTACACTCCTATATAGAGCTTACTCTATAATTTTAGTTACTACTCCTGCTCCTACAGTTCTACCACCTTCTCTAATCGCGAAGTTAAGTTTTTCTGACATCGCAATTGGAGTGATTAGCTTAACTATAAACTTAGCATCATCACCAGGCATAACCATCTCTGTACCAGCTGGTAATTCTACTTCACCAGTAACATCTGTTGTTCTAAAATAAAACTGAGGTCTATACTTAGTAAAGAAAGGAGTATGTCTTCCACCTTCTTCTTTTTTCAATACATAAGCTTGAGCTTCAAATTTAGTATGTGGTGTAATTGAACCAGGCTTACAAAGAACTTGACCTCTTTCTACGTCGGTTCTTTCAACACCTCTTAAAAGCACACCAATATTATCTCCCGCTTCACCTGAGTCTAAAAGTTTTCTAAACATTTCAACACCAGTACATACTGATTTTTTTGTATCTCTTATTCCAACGATTTCAATTTCTTCACCAGTTTTAATTATACCAGACTCTACTCTTCCAGTTACAACTGTTCCTCTTCCAGAAATTGAGAATACATCTTCAACTGGCATCAAGAAATCTTTATCTTTTGGTCTGTCAGGTTGTGGAATAAATTCATCAACACTCTTCATTAATTCAATAATTGAATTTTTTCCAATTTCATCATCTCTACCTTCTACGGCTGCTAATGCTGAGCCTTTAGTGATAGGAGTTTTATCTCCTGGAAATTTATAAGATGTTAATAATTCTCTAATTTCCTCTTCAACAAGTTCGATCATTTCTTTATCATCAACTTGGTCTACTTTATTTAAGTAAACAACAATAGCTGGCACACCAACTTGTCTTGCTAATAGTATGTGTTCTCTAGTTTGAGGCATAGGACCATCAGCTGCATTAACAACTAAGATTGCTCCATCCATTTGAGCAGCACCGGTAATCATGTTCTTCACATAGTCAGCGTGACCTGGACAGTCTACGTGAGCGTAATGTCTATTTGCAGTTTCATACTCAACGTGAGCAGTTGAAATTGTAATTCCTCTTTCTTTTTCTTCAGGAGCTTTATCGATTTGGTCATAAGCTGTAAACGTTGCTCCGCCTGATTCTGCTAAAACTTTTGTGATCGCTGCAGTTAAAGTTGTTTTACCATGATCCACGTGACCAATAGTACCGATGTTACAATGCGGTTTGTTTCTTACAAATTTTTCTTTTGACATTACTTTTTTACCTCAGTTTTTATTTTTATTTATAATTTTAATTTTCTTGGAGCGGGTAAAGGGAATCGAACCCTTACATCCAGCTTGGAAGGCTAGCGTTCTACCATTGAACTACACCCGCACAACCCCAAGAGTAACACTCCATATCACCTAAAGTTCTATTGAATGGTGGAGGGGGAAAGATTCGAACTTTCGAAGACCGAAGTCAACGGGTTTACAGCCCGCCCCATTTGACCGCTCTGGAACCCCTCCTATTTGGGGAAGTGTCCCCTGCTCAATAAAGCTTCAAACAACATGCGTTTTATATATTTTATTTACTCAATTGCAACACGAGATTTAATAAGAAAATATCTAAAAAAACGTGTAAAACTTAGATAATTTTATGAATAAATCATCTTTTTTTATAGTTGGTCAACATGCTGTGATTGAGGCCTTAAAAAATCCTAATCGAAAGGTTTTAAGAGTTTTTTTAACTGAAGAAAGTAAAAAAAATATTCACAGAAAAAGTCCAAAAAAAAATTTACTTGAAGATGTTAAAGTTTATTACAAAACTAAAAAAGAACTAGACAAATACACCACTAAAGAAAATTTATTGCATCAAGGTTGCGTTGCTGAAGTAGAGCATCTTGATAAGCCAGTATTAAAAGAATTTATAAAAGGAAAAAGTAATTTAACACTAGCTTGCTTGGATGAAGTAACTGATCCAAGAAATATAGGTTCTCTAATCAGAAGTGCAGCTTCATTTAATATAGATGGAATAATTGTAAAAGATAGACATTTTCCAGATGAAAGTAAATTGATGTACAAAGCTGCAAGCGGCAGTATGGAGCATATCAATATTTTTGAAGTTTCTAATATTAATTCAACTTTAAAAAACTTAAGAGAAAAAAACTTTTGGGTTTATGGGTTTGATAGTGAAGGTGAAAAATCATTTACAGAAGTTGAATGGAAGGGAAACAATGTTCTTTTATTTGGTTCTGAAGGATTTGGGATGAGAGAGCATACTTCTAAATATACTGATTTCCTTGTAAGAATAGACATCAGTCCAAAGATTGAAAGTTTAAATATCTCAAATAGTGCAGCTATTGTCTTCCATCATCTTAGTTACATTAAAAAAAGAGTTGATTAATTTCAAAATAATTAATACTTATTGCGCATGCCCTTGTAGCTCAGCTGGTAGAGCAATTGATTTGTAATCAATAGGTCCGCGGTTCGAATCCGTGCGGGGGCACCATCATTAAATATCATTCACTACTTTTACTTCAGAGTTCAATTTATCTCTCCACATCACAATGCATAAACATTTTTCATTAAGTGTGGTTAATGAATGGGGTTGATAACTTTTGTGAAATCTACTTTTTAATTTATCTAAAATTTCAGATTTATCACCTTTGCTTTCAAATTTTGCACTACCAGATATTACAAAATATAATTCTTCAGCTTCGTGATTGTGCCATGTGTAGTAAGTATCCTTATCAAAAAAAATTACATATAAACTCATATCATTAGTTAAAAAATGGCCTGTTGGTCCAAATAATTCAAAATATGCAAATTTATCTAAAAAGCTTTGACCGACATCTTTCTCTTCGTAATTTTGTCTCCAATTGGCATAAGGTAAGATTTTTTTAATCAATTTATGTATTGATTTAATCGAATTATCATCAACCTCCCAATTATCTAAAATGTTTACAGACTGAAATTTTTTATTTGGTATATTATTATAAGTAAGTTTTTCAGGTAGTTTTACAAACTCACTAAGGTTTTTATTTTGAGACCAAAGTAAAAACATCTCTTTTTTTAAATTATCAAATAATTCTTTTGCATCCATTATTTTCAAACATAATAAATACTAATTTAATTTCAAACTATTTGCACAAAATTCTGAAGCAAAATTATAAGCTTTGAGTTGGGTATCTTCATCTTTTTTTGATAATTCTTCCATCTCCTTATCGCTAAATTTATCACTTAAAGCTTTAACTGTGCACGAACAATATTCATTAGCTTTTTCTGCTCCAAGATATTGTT
>Ga0255762_10004014_pt1 | contig 11412 bp, 13 predicted proteins | sample 101ome_16_FD_179962 | JGI IMG/M metagenome (GOLD analysis project Ga0255762, IMG submission 179962) | Coastal salt marsh microbial communities from the Groves Creek Marsh, Skidaway Island, Georgia - 101401AT metaG (version 2) | ecosystem: Environmental > Aquatic > Marine > Intertidal zone >... | reverse complement strand
TCGGAGTAGATGTAAAACCGCCACAAGGTGATTGGGATGGAGATGAAAACTGCCCGTTCTACGGAACATTGCGCCTCAGAGGCCAAGTTTTGGAAGGAACGGTAGCAAGTTTAGGAATGCAAAGAACGATTGTAATCGAACGAAACAATGTTCGATACATGAAGAAGTATGAGAGATATGAAAAGAGGACAAGTGCTCTTTCCGCTCATCTTCCGACCTGTATTGGCACTGTTGAAATCGGTGACAGAGTGAAAGTTATGGAATGTAGACCACTTTCCAAGACCGTTTCATTCTGTGTAATCGAAAATACAGGAGCTGATGCTTGATGCGTGGTATTGCAGGAAACCAAACCCGTGGATTGCCAACAATGGCAAGACTGCAAGTCGCCGACAACACCGGCGCAAAAATTGTCCAAATTATCAATGTCAGGAAATTAGGAGGCACTATGAGAAGGTTGCCTGCTGCTGGAGTTGGAGATTTGATCAAGGTATCAGTAAAGAGAGGAACTCCTGACACTCGCAGACAAATGTATACTGCAGTAGTCATCAGACAAAAGAGACCTTTCCGCAGAGTTGACGGAACATGGGTTCAATTCGAAGACAACGCTTGTGTAATTACAAACGAGAAAGGAGATGTTCAAGGTTCAGATATCAAAGGACCAGTTTCAAGAGAGGCTGCAGAAAGATGGCCTCGTATCGCTGCAACGGCGAAGCAAATTGTATGAGGTGATATGGATGGTAAAGAGTAGAAAGCCTGGCAAACAACGCAAGGAACAAGCTAACGCTCCAACTCACGTTAAGAGGAAGAGAATGCGAGCACGCCTTCAATTAAAGAGCCCAGATTCAAGACTTGATGGTGTTAGATCCGTAACCGTCAGAGTTGGAGACACCGTTAGAGTAGTCAGAGGAGACTTCGCTCATGGTGGAAAAAGAGTTGGTGGTAAAAGAAACGCTAACGCATTAGAAGGAAATGTGATCAATGTAGATTCAAATACTGGTCGATTGTTTATCGAAGGAGCAACATCGACCAAGTCAGACAACAAGGAAGAAGCAGTGCCGGTCCACTGTTCAAATGTAGTAGTTGTGAAATTGGATGAAACCGATAAACTACGAATGCAAAAACTGACCGCAGATAGGAGTTGATTAGAATGGGAAGTAGCAGTCATCTAAAGCGATTGGCCATACCAAGAAGTTGGCCTCTTCCAAGAAAGACCACAGTTTGGGTAACAAGGCAAAAAGCTGGAGCGCACAGTATTGAGAGATCAATGCCACTGAATATCATAATCAGAGATGTTTTAGGAATGGCAAAGTCCACAAGAGAGGTTAAGAAAATCCTTCACAATGGATTGGTCAAGGTCGATGGACGAATTGTAAAGGACTCAAGAAGAGGTGTTGGACTAATGGATGTTCTTACACTTGGGGAGGAGAACTTCCGATGTGTATTAGACACCAACGGCCGATTGAGATACAGATCTATCTCCAATGATGAGGCAAAATGGAAAGTTTGTAGAATCGAAGGAAAATCCACAGTAAAGGGTGGAAGAACCCAAGTTCACCTTCATGATGGAAGGAACATTCTGGTTGATGACGCCTCAGAACATAAGTCTGGAGATTCTCTGAAGATATCGATACCTGAGCAAGAAATTCAAGACCACATCAAATTTGGTGAGGGGACAAGATGTATGCTCGTAGGTGGTGTGCACGTTGGTAAACTGGCTGACGTAACAAAGTACATCGTCAAGCGTTCAAGTATGCCAAACGAGGTTGAATTCGACGGATTCGGAACAACTTCCCCGAATGTATTCTCTGTAGGTGACTGCAGTCTACCTGGATTGGAGGTGAGCCAGTGAGCGAAAACGTAAATCCGATGTCTGTTCCAAGAGTTGCAAAGGTTGTTGTAAACATTGGCGTAGGTGAAGGCGGAGACCGTCTTTCAAATGCTGAAAAGGTATTGGAAATGGTCACTGGCGTCTCACCAATTAGAACCCTTGGTAAACAACAGAACCGTGATTTGAAGGTTAGAGTTGGGTTCCCAATTGGTTGTAAAGTTACAATGAGGGATTCTGAAACAATCAAGAAATTCCTAACAGACGCTTTTTGGGTTAGAGAAAACACAATTCCTGGATGGAATTTCGACAAATCCGGAAACCTATCTTTCGGTATAAGTGATTATACCGATTTCCCAGACCAAAAATACGATCCAGATATCGGTATTTTTGGAATGGATATCAATGTCGTACTAGAGAGACCTGGTCACAGAGTTAGCAGAAGACGCCGACGAAGTGCCAAGGTTGCTATGAGTCACCGAACCAATGCTGATGATGCCAGAGCATGGTTTGTTGAGAACTATGGTATCACAATCCTGGAGGAGTGAAAATGGCACGAGACCACGGTGAGGAAATTGGAAGAACAAACGGATGCCGCAGATGCGGTAGAAGAAGAGGCATGATTCGAAGACATGGACTTAGATTGTGCCGCCAGTGTTTCAGAGACATCGCTCCAGAAATTGGATTTAAGAAAATGAACTGAGGTGATTAAGTATGCAATTCGATCCACTTAATGACGCACTAGCTAAATTATTCAACGCTGAACAAGCAGGTAAATTTGATGTTCAGTTATCTCCCGCATCCAAACTTTTGGGTTCTGTTTTACAGATTATGCAAACATCTGGGTATGTAGGGGAAATACAAAGAAATGATGATGGAAGAGGAGGAAGTTTCAACGTACAACTACGAGGAGCAATTAACCAATGTGGTGTAGTAAAACCTCGTTACTCCGTAAGAAGACAAGAATTCGATAAATGGGAAGGTAGATTCCTGCCTGCGCAAGATTTTGGTTTGTTGATTTTAACAACAAACAGTGGAATCATGCACCACAAAGAAGCAAAGGAGAACCGCATCGGTGGTAAGCTCCTAGCATATGTGTACTGAGGTGATATAATGGTAAAATTAGATAGAATAGAACACACAGTAGAAATCCCAGAAGGGGTTACTGCAACACTAGATGGTGATAACATCACCATTTCAGGTCCTAAAGGTTCCATTTCAAGAGAATTTGCAAGCCCAAGGCATGACATCTTCCAAGAAGGTGGAGCTCTTTTGGTTAGAGTCGATATGCCAAGAAGTAAAGAAAAAGCACTTGCAGGTACTTGGAATGCACACCTGAACAACATGGTTAAGGGAGTTACTGATGGCTTTACATACACTTTGAAAGTCCTGTACTCTCACTTCCCAATGACGGTCGAAGTTAAGGGAACTGATTTTGTTGTCAACAATTACTTCGGGGAAAGAGTTCCACGAAGAGCTAAAATTCTAAACGGTGTTAACGTAAAAGTCGAGAATAAAACAACAGTTGTTGTTTCCGGAGTCGACAAAGAAAACGTTGGCCAAACTGCAGCGAACATCGAGCGCTCAACAACCGTGAAAAACAGAGATAGGAGAGTATTCCAAGATGGAATTTATCTCATCAGTAAAGCATGAGGAGGTCTTTGAATGAGTGATTACGAAAATATGACTGTTGCTGAACTAAAGGAATTACTAAAGGAAGCTGGATTGCCTGTCGCAGGTAAGAAAGCAGACCTAATAGCTAGATTACAAGATAACGATGGCGATTCAAAACCTGTCGAAGACGTAGTGGAATCCTCTGAAGAAGAAGAATCCTACGAAGAAGATTATGATGACGAAGACTGGGACGATGATGAGGAATTTGTCGATGAACATATCGCAAGACAAAAGCCAGTACTATCTGAAGAAATGAAGGAAGCACTTGCACTAAGAGCTGCTCAAAAGAAGGCAACTCCAACATTCCGAAGAACCGAATGGTTCAGGTACAAGAGATTGTCAAGATCCGGCTGGAGAAAACCTCACGGTATGGATAACAAGCAACGACGTAACTTCAAGTACCGTGGTTCTCTTGTTAGAATCGGTCACGGCAAAGTAAACATGGCTAGTGATTTACATCCATCTGGTTTCGAAGAAGTGATGGTTCACAACACAGCGGACCTGGACCAAATTGATGCTGAAACTCAAGCAGCAAGAGTCGGTTCAACCGTCGGTGGAAGAAAGAGAGAACTAATCCACTCTCGTGCGGATGAATTAGGTATTAGAGTTCTAAACAGAAGGAGGGAACGCTGATGCAGATTACTAATCAAAAGAAAATGGCGGCACAGATTTTGAAGTGTGGCGTGAACAGAGTTTGGATAAATCCATCCTACCTTGACCAGGTCGCACAATCCGTTCAAAAAGAAGATATCAGAGAAGCAATCGATAACGGTTGGATTAAGGCTAAAGCGATTCAAGGAACTTCTAGAGTTCGTGCTAAGAAGATTAAGGAACAGAAAATGAAGGGCCGAAGAAAAGGTCAAGGAAAGAGGTCCGGTTCTTCCAATGCAAGAAATCCAAGGAAACAACAATGGATGTCTACTATCAGAGCACAAAGAAGAACGCTAAAGGAAATGAGAGAAGAGGGAGTACTGGAGAGATCACAGTACAGACATTACTACCTCAAAGCAAAAGGTGGCTCATACCGTTCTGTTTCCCACATGAAATCTCAGATGGGAGTAGACGGAATTAAAATCGGAGGTGACCAGTGATGGCACAAGGTCCAAGACAGAGGAATCAATACAGAAGAAGAGTATCTGGTGAAACAGACTACAGAAGACGCCTGAAGCTCCTAAAGAGCGGTCAGGCTAGAGCTGTTGTTAGGATTTCCAACACCAGAGCGGTTTGCCAAATAGTATCTTGGGATAAAGAAGGAGACAAAGTACAGGTTTCTGCTACTGGTGACGATCTCGTTTCTAAGTACGGATGGCCAGAAGGAAATTCTAGAAAGAATATCCCTGCATCCTATCTAACAGGATTTGCTCTTGGAAAATCTGCATTATCCGCAGGTGTAGACGAAGCAGTTCTAGACATAGGTCTTGCAGCAAGTACAGCAGGTAGTAGAGTATTCGCTGCATTGAAAGGAATGATTGATGCAGGCCTTGAAATTCCACACGGAGAAGATGTTCTTCCAACCGAGGAAAGAATTGTAGGAGAACACATCGGTGATTCATACAACAAAGCATTTGATGCTACGAAGAAGAAAATAGAGGGGGCGTTCTAAGATGAGTGATGAAGTACAAAACATGGCACCAGGTTTAATTCAAGCCTTTGCTCCACAAGAAGATACTCCAAGAGAAGGTGGTAGAAGAAAGTCATCGGCAGATGAATCCATCACAGCACTTAGGTCATGGACTCCTAAAACCAGACTTGGAAGAGAAGTTATGGCAGGACGAATCATAACTTATGAACAGGCAATTGCTTCAGGTCTTCCTATCAGGGAGGTTGAAATTGTTGATGCTCTTATCCCAAACTTGGAAGATGAAATTATCAAAGTCAACATGGTTCAAAGAATGACTGACTCAGGTCGACGTGTAAGATTCAACGTTATGGCATGTGTCGGAAACAAAGACGGATATGTTGGTCTCGCTATGGCAAAAGGAAAGGAAGTTGCTCAGACAATCCGAAAAGCATTGACTGCAGCTAAATTGAATATCATACAAATCCAAAGAGGAAATGGCTCATGGGAATCCAGTGTAGGGCCTGGAACATCAGTACCTTTCAAGGTACAAGGACAGGCTGGTTCAACTAAAGTTACTCTAATGCCAGCTCCTGCCGGAAAAGGTTTGGTTATTGGCGAAACCGGTAAGAAAGTACTTGTTCTTGCAGGTGTGACGGACGTATTGTCTAGAACAAAGGGCCAAACAAGAACAACAATCAACTACGCAGCTGCAACTTTTAACGCACTAGCACGAGTTAACAGCACAAGAGTAAGCGATACACAAAGAGCAAACCTCTTCATCCACAAAGGGAGGTTGCTAGAATGAGCTGGATTGTTGTAAGAGCTCGATCTGACGTTAAGGTCGAAAGATCAATTCGCGAGACCATGGGTATGCTAAATCTAACTAGAGTGAATCACGCAGTGATAATCCCAGAAAACCCTCAGTACAAAGGAATGTTACAGAAGGCTAAGGATTACATCACATGGGGAGACGCAGACGCAGAGCTTATCGAAAAGATGATCTCTGAAAGAGGACGACTGATTGGTGACAAGCCGGTTACTGATGCTGATGTAAAGGATGCAACAGAATACAAATCAATCAAGGAATTCGCTTCTGCAATAGCATCAGGTGATGCAACTGTAAAGGATATGGCTAACTTGAAAAGAGTTTTCAGACTTCATCCACCTCGCGGTCCAAAGGGCTGGGGTGGAATCAAGCGAACCTACGTAGTAGGTGGCGCTTTGGGACCTCGTGGAGAAGATATCTCAGCGCTTGTTGAGAGAATGATTTGAGGTGATATTATGAGTAAAGCAAACAAACACCGAGGACGATGTAGAACGCACGGAAGAGGCCACAAAGCTGGTCGTGGTGCTGGTAAGCGAGGAGGTCGCGGAAATGCTGGTATCAACAAGCATCGTGTGATGACACGAATCAAATACATGCCAAACCACTGGGGAATGCATGGTTTCAATCGAAACCCTGGGCTGAGAACGGTTCACGTAACTTGTAATGTTGGTGACCTTGAAAATTTAGCAGAAGGTAACGATTCCGTCAACCTAACCGAAATGGGAATAGATAAACTCCTCGGTTCTGGTCAATTAAAAACGGCTCTGACCGTTACTGTTGAAGAATGGTCAGCAAAAGCCGCCGAGAAAGTAACTGCCGCAGGTGGTACTATCGAAGGCGACGACGATGAAGATGAGTGGGAGTGAGACTTTTAGAAGAAATTCTTCCGTCATCTTCTTTATGTGATGAAAAATAATAATCAATTGAGGGATAAATATGGGTAAGCAATCAATTCCATGGGCGGTTGGACTAACTGGAATCCTTTACTTTGGGATGCTCATCTATTGGGAATTCGAAGCATTCGAAGCAGCAATGGGTGGAGCAGGAACTGTATCTCAGAATGCTATTGATGGAGCAATATTTGGTTTAGGGCTATCAATTGCGTATGTTGCATATATTATTTTGTGTTTTACAAAAGAAATGCCTGAAGGCTTGAAAGATATGCCTGTGGTTGGTAGATATGGGAAACTTCTAGGATGGTTAGCGTTCCTTGGTGTAGCAACTTACTACTGTAGGCCTAATGCCTGGGGTGGCTCTCATGAAGATCTAGTGGGGTACCTCTTAGTTGGAGTGATTCTACTTGGTTTCGCAGCTTCAGCCGCACTTACATGTTTCATGTACAGCGGTGACAAGAACAGTAGGTTGTACGCTCTGCATCGATTCGTAGATACCTATCCAACCATAACCAAACCAGACCGACACGTAAGATTCAATGAGAAATTGTGGACAACAACTCTCGTATTGATAATTTACTTTGCAATGACGAATGTAATGCTCTGGGGGCTTTCAGGACAAGCGCTTGACCTATTCAGTGGATTCAGGTCGATTATGGCGGGTGCATCTGGTACAATCATGCACTTGGGTATCGGTCCAATCGTTACAGGTTCGATTATCATGCAGTTGTTTGCTGGTGCGAAGATCATCAAGCTCGACTTAACTGATTCTAGGGATAAGGCAATGTACCAAGGTGTTCAGAAATTACTCGTATTGGTTATGATACCAATTGAATCAATACCACAGACATACGGATTCCTGGACCCCACACAGACACTGATTTCCAATTACGGAATGGGTTGGGCTAACTTTGTTATCGTAGCCCAGTTATTCGCAGGTTCATATCTCGTATTCCTACTTGATGAACTGGTTTCAAAATGGGGTATTGGATCTGGTATATCCTTGTTTATTGCGGCAGGTGTAGCCCAATCAACATTCGTTGGAACACTATCTCCTCTACCTACTACCACAGGTGTAGGATACAGCATCCAAAACCCACCATCAGGTACTCTTCCTATGATTTTCTATATGTTTAGAGAGTCAACAAATGGCCAGATGATATCACAAAATGGCTTCGAAACGATACTACTAACTCACGTTAATCCTGTTGTCGCCCTATTCTCATCTGTAGTTGTGTTCTTGGTTGTAGCGTATGCTGAATCAAGTAAACTAGAATTGCCGTTAACCCACGGTAAGGTTAGAGGTCATCGTGGCAAATATCCAATCAGACTTGTGTATGCGTCAAACATTCCGGTTATTTTGATGGCGGCTCTATTAGCAAACATCAACATGTTTACTCTATTATTCTGGAATCATCCGACGTTACAGAAAACCCCTATCCTTGGAAAAGAAGGCTGGGGAAGTATGTCTGAATACATTGGTACATATGAGCCAGGTTCATCCACGCCTAGCGGAGGATTTGCTTGGTATTCATCAATGGTCAATGGGGTGAATGATTGGTTGATTCCGATACTGAATCAACAAGGAGACATCTACGGTCACTCATTATGGCAGATAGGTGGTCACGTTCTATTTTATGTCACATTGATGACCGTTGGTTCGATGGTATTCGCTAAGTTTTGGATCGATACTACCAATATGGGGTCAAAGGATGTTGCTAAGCAGATAGAAAGAACTGGAATGCAAATACCAGGTTTCAGGAAGAACCCGTTAGTACTCGAGAGAATTTTGGAGAGATATATTCCTCCAATTACCTACTTCTCAGGTGCTTTCGTAGGGTTGTTGGCAGCAGGAGCCGACTTGCTCGGAACGGTTGGTAATGCGACCGGAACGGGTCTGTTATTAGCCGTAGGTATCATTCTAAGAACTTACGAGCAAATTCAAAAAGAGCAAGCGATGGAAATGCATCCAATGCTAAGACAGTTCTTCGGAGCTGATTGATTCGCATCACTGCGGATTGATTTTGCAAATTACTGTAATTTTTCCATTTCAAATCAGCATATTTTTTGTTAAAAAATTGATTTTATTTCTAATTAATTTACACTGAAATATGCCTCGCAGTATTACGATTTGCTAAAATTGAAAACAGTCACCTTGATATACGGGGGGGCGTTCGGCAGGATGCTTGCGTCGTATGGGACGGCGTTGGCGGATGAGCCGAATGGCTGTGACACCCGCCATCTACCCAGATGCAAGCCGAAGCAAATTGCGGTCTCAAGAAACCACACCCTTCCCGGGGATTCGTGACAGCTTGGGGCCAGGTAGGTGATCAGTGTTCACGACACAATATTGTATTGTGTGCAAAATAAGAGCAACTCTAGTGCAACGTGAACCTGTCAATTCAAATTTTAGGTCAGCAAAAAAATAACACAAAAGCGACAAGTAGCCTAAGGATCGAGACAAGAGAGATGCAAATCTGGCATCACGAAATCTGGTTGATCCTGCCAGAGGCGACCGCTATTGGAGTTCGATTAAGCCATGCGAGTAGAAAGAAATTAGATTCTTTGCATACTGCTCAGTAACACGTGGATAACCTGCCCTACACTGGGGGATAATCTTGGGAAACTGAGGATAATACCCCATAGACCACTACGCCTGGAACGGTGAGTGGTTGAAAGCTCCGGCGGTGTAGGATGGGTCTGCGGCGTATCAGGTCGTAGGGGGTGTAACGGACCTCCTAGCCATCGACGCGTACGGGTTGTGGGAGCAATAGCCCGGAGACGGATTCTGAGACACGAATCCGGACCCTACGGGGTGCAGCAGGCGCGAAAACTTCACACTGCAGGAAACTGTGATGAGGGAACTCCAAGTGCATGCACAATGTGTATGCTTTTCTTGAATCTTAATAGTTCTTGGAATAAGGGCTGGGAAAGACCGGTGCCAGCCGCCGCGGTAATACCGGCAGCTCAAGTGGTCGTCGTTCTTATTGGGCCTAAAACGTCCGTAGCCTGTTTGGTAAATCTGTGGGTAAATCAACGAGCTTAACTCGTTGAATTCTGCAGAGACTGCCAGACTAGGGACCGGGAGAGGTATGAGGTACTCTGGGGGTAGGGGTAAAATCCTGTCATCCTCAGAGGACCACCTGTTGCGAAGGCGTCATACTGGAACGGATCCGACGGTCAGGGACGAAGCCTAGGGGCACGAACCGGATTAGATACCCGGGTAGTCCTAGGTGTAAACGCTGTGGATTTGGTGTGTGGGGTCCATCAAGGGCCCCATGTGCCGGAGTGAAGATGTTAAATCCACTGCCTGGGGAGTACGGTCGCAAGGCTGAAACTTAAAGGAATTGGCGGGGGAGCACTGCAACGGGAGGAGCGTGCGGTTTAATTGGATTCAACGCCGGAAAACTCACCAAGGCCGACTGTTAAATGAAGATCAGCGTAATGAGCTTATCGGATTATCAGAGAGGTGGTGCATGGCCGTCGTCAGTTCGTACTGTAAAGCGTTCTGTTAAGTCAGATAACGAACGAGACCCGCATCTCTATTTGCCACCCGCATGTCCGCATGCGGCGCACCATAGAGAGACCGCTGGTGTGAAACCAGAGGAAGGCGCGGGCAACGACAGGTCAGTATGCCCCGAATGTCTTGGGCTACACGCGCGCTACAAAGGACAGGACAATGGGAGGCTACACCGAGAGGTGACGCTACCCCGAAACCTGTTCATAGTTCGGATCGAGGGCTGTAACTCGCCCTCGTGAAGCTGGATTCCGTAGTAATCGTGTTTCAATATAGCACGGTGAATATGCCCCTGCTCCTTGCACACACCGCCCGTCAAACCATCTTAGTTGGGGGTGGGTGAGGCTGCGTTTAAATGGCGTATTCGAGCCTGCCTTCGACAAGGAGGGTTAAGTCGTAACAAGGTATCTGTAGGGGAACCTGCAGATGGATCACCTCCTAAGAAAACCCGGAAGCGGGGGACTTCGGTCCCCCGTTTCCACTTTTTTTTTATTTTCATTAAAGTTTACTTTTTACACCGTTTTAGTTTTCATCAACATACCAATGTTTCTTATCTGGAGAAAGCGGTCTCTTCATCCACAAAGGTCTTCTTTCCCCTCTTGGATGGGTTTCCTTTTCTTTTGCCCATGAATTCCACTTTTTGTAATATTCATGTGATTTATTGGTATCTACCTCGACATCGCCGTATTCTTCTCCATCTTTTGGAAGGGATAGTTTCACCTTTTGTAGCCAGCAATGAGCGCCACTGATGGGATCTGGTTGTACAGCGTGAGTTATATTTTGATGAACCCCACCGTCTCGCCAAAACAATCTGTTCGTGTCTGGATCTTCTGAACTGAATGGAGTAATTCCCTCTACGGTTCTCATCCTCCACTTACCGTCTCCTCTGTCTTCAATTGAGACAGTATTTGTCATCATTCTGTTACCGGCATCTTGTTTCCTTCTCCAGCGTCCAATGTGGTGTGAGCAACCAACTATACCTGGTTTAATTGCCTCAGTAACCCATACTTTGTCAATGAACCAGCCTATTTCAGTCTCGATCTTGATTAATCCTCCTTCTGTAACTCCCAATTTCTCTGCGTCATTTGGATGCAACCAAATCGGATTCCTATGAGC
>Ga0255762_10004010_pt1 | contig 11428 bp, 5 predicted proteins | sample 101ome_16_FD_179962 | JGI IMG/M metagenome (GOLD analysis project Ga0255762, IMG submission 179962) | Coastal salt marsh microbial communities from the Groves Creek Marsh, Skidaway Island, Georgia - 101401AT metaG (version 2) | ecosystem: Environmental > Aquatic > Marine > Intertidal zone > Salt... | reverse complement strand
GAGCGCCGCCTTGACGAACGCGCCGATGGATGCGGTCGTAGATGACGTCGACGACGACGTCGCGAGCGTTCGGGCGGAGAACCGACCGAGCGACATCGCGGTTGGCGCGTCAGAAAGTGTTGTCGGGGCGTCGAAACAGTCCTTCCTCACAGTCCTTCCTACAGTCCCTCACTTTTCGACGCACACAGTCATGAAAACCAGCCGAGCGTATCTCGACATTGACATCGACGCGCACCGGGAAAAACACGCCCGCGCGTGCGCCTTTGTCGACGCGACGGATTTACGCTACGGGTTTTCGTCCAAGACGCTCGCCGAACTCGGTGGGAGCGAAAAGGCGCGCGTTCCCGAACTGTACGCGAGCGACTACGAGTGGTGCGAACGGGGCCCGATCGAACTCGAACCGGCGACGCGCGAGCGGGTCGTCATCGAGTTGTACGATGAGAAGTGCCCACTCGCGGTGGAAAACTTCAAGGCGTTGTGCACGGGGGAAAAAGGGACGTCCAAGGCGAGCGGGGCGATGATGTCGTACAAGAATGTGCGCTTTCATCGCGTCGTTTCTGGATTTATGATGCAAGGCGGGGATTTCACGCATCAAAACGGCGCAGGCGGGGAGTCGGTGTACGGGAAAAAGTTCAAGGATGATGTCGGGGGGTTGAAGATGAAACACGATGGGATGGGGGTGGTGTCGATGGGGAACACGGGGAAAAATTCCAACTCGTCGCAGTTTTTTATTACGTTTGGTGCGTGTAAACAATTGGACGGGAAACACGTCGTGTTTGGACGCGTGGTGGAAGGGATGGAGGTGATTGAGCGGATTAATGAGGAGTGCGCGGTGTTACCGGGTGGGACGACGGAGGAACCGAAAGTGCCCGTCGTCGTGGTCGATTGCGGGTTATGCTGAGTTTCCGCGTACTTAGTTGTTTCAGCGCCGCTGCGGCGCTCATTGAATTAGTATAAATGTGATGTTGGTTTTAATACAAGTCTAACATTCAAGCAGGGGGTGTTTAAGCCTCAGCCTCGGTCGTCGGCGGGGCGGGCACCTCGACGAGACCGAGCGTTTCGGGTGTCAACTCGCCGTCCAACGCGCCCGCCTTGCTCCAAATCTTGTTCCAAAGTGTGTCTTCCTTCTTCACGCTACCGCCAGCGCACAACACTAAGAGAACATTCTTCACAGCCTCTGGCACCGCGTCGACGAGTTCCTCTGTCTTGGCGTGCTTGTGAAGAATGGACAACGCGTCCATCATCGCCATGAGGACGAGCGAAAATGCGTCGTCGTCTTCGCTTCGCATCTTCGGCGCATACTGGAGAAAGGTCTTGGTGACGCACGAAACGGCGATGCGAGCCGTGTTTTCAGCTGCTCCGCCGTCGCGAGCTCTAGATTTACGGACCATCTCCGTCAGCTCTTTCACCATCGCAAGCAAGACGGTATCAAACATGTTGATCCACAAATCCCCGCCGGCGTTGAGCGATTCCGCGCCGAGCATGACGCGCTGCAACGTCAAAATGGCGTCGTCACGAACTGGCGCTCGAACATCTTCATAGCTAATGCGCGCGAGTTCGCGCACCAAATCGCCCCAAGCTACCGCAACGATTTCAGACTTGGCTTCATCCGTCACGGTGGAGCTAGCGGCCCACGTGCACATGGTCGTGTTGGCGTCGGACAACAGCTGCAAAGCCGCGATGCTTCGCTCGTCATCACCCTCTTCGCTATCCACGAACGCACTCGCAGCTTGCAAACACGATCGCACATTCGACGCGCTGACGTGCGCCCCCTCACGCATGACTCTTGTCAACCCACTGAAGCCCTTCTCAGACGCGACGGGGTGTCGCGCGCTCGCCATAAGCATTTTGCACACCGTGTCCCAACCTTGTTGACTCTTGATGCTCGGCGCGCCAGCCTCGATCAGCTTGTCTACATCCGCGGCGATTCTCCCAAAGAAGGCATCAGCGACCGCGGGCTGAAGAGCGAACAACAATCGAAGAGTTTCCAAGAGATCATCCGCGACGCTCTCATTCGTCGGGAGCAGCTTGGTGCACATGAGAATGAGATCGAATATGACCCGCTCGCAAACCGGCGACGGCTCGGCGGACGCCTGGAGAACCGCCTTCAAGTAGGAAACAAAGATTGGGAGAATACCGCGAATACGATCGCGGTTGCGCAGCGTGACGGTGAACATGGCGTCCAAGCAGAACAACGCGGCGTCTTCGTCGTCGGCAGTCGACGAAACGAGCGCCGGATCCCCCGAAGCCCAAATGAGCGCGCGCATTAAATAAGTGAGAGATTCGAGCTCGAGAAACTTGGTGTCGGCGAAAAGTTCCTTCACACGACAAGCTTCGGCGCACGCCACGGCGATGTCCTCGATGCGCTGTTCAGCCTCAGTCGGTGGCGGCAGCGGGGATTCTCTTCCATCCATGGAAAGCATGGCTGAAAACGAGCGCAGCAACGATGGACCTTGATTGCGCTTCGCCTCTGCGAGATCCCTCACCCTCATCGTCTGCGTCTCCGCTCTGTGCGCCGCGTCCCCATCCGGAACGACGATTTCTTCGGAAACCAAGCCAATCTTCACCATGCGCAAAATGGTATCCAAAATGTTGCACCATCCTTGTCTGAGTATGTCACCGTGTTTGTGAGCGATGGCAAAAATGGTTCGCGTCGCGGCGCACGCCTTGATGTCTTCACCAAACATCACGAGCGGTCGCAGGCGTTCACCGGTAGACGATACTGGCTCTCTACTCAGGCCGTCGTTGGAAAACTTGCACAGCGTCGCGACGAGTTGATCAAGAACATCAGACATTCCATGCGCTGCCGCAATATTCGCCACGGACAAGAAACCAGTCACGCTCGATTGGAGCACCATGTCGTCCGCCGTGTTTTCAAACACAGCCGCTATGGCGACCGCGGTGGATCCCCAGATTGTGCCAAACAACTCACCGTCGTACGCCGCAGATTCGACCACATTCGGCGTAGGCGGCAACGTGCCCTTACCCGCGCGAATATCTCGCAGCAACTCTGCCCATCTGCTTGGAGTGAGACTCAGCGCACCACCGTCATCTAGCTTGATTTCGTCGGTAACGATGGAATCGAAGATGCTCACAAGTGTTTCCGCCGGCCAATCCTTACCACCATTTGTGCCGCGGTTGTTGCGAATGAACTGCTCCAAAGTCATCTTCTTCTTCACCTGAGCGTTGTGCTGATCGGTGTTGAGCATGATGATACTGTACGATAGCACGTACGCAGAGTCTGCATCCGCCACAGAGTCGGGATTAGAATCGTAATATCTTGCCGCAAAGCATTCGAGGATGCGCGAAATTTTTTGCGCTTCGCCAGGAAGCTTGAAACCAGAGAGGAAGGAACGCAACGCTCGGTCCAAAGTCACGTCTCGGAAATCAAAGAGCTTGGTATATTCATCCAAAACGCTGATGATAAACTCTGCAGGTTCACCCAAGTAATCACCGACGACTTCTTTGTCGAGCGCTGGGGCGTACTTGAGAAACTTGGCCACCGCGAGCGGTTCAAGTGGATCGGGAAGAAGTTTGATCTCCTGCATAAAAGCGAATCCCTTCTTGTACGACCGGTTAAAGTGCTCGGCAGCGCTCAACAAGCGACGTTTGTAGTACTTCGTCTTGGCGAGAGCCTCGAATCGAGCTTCTCCGGTGACGTTTGACCCATCCGGCAAAGACCAAGGGTCAACCAACGCCGAGTTTTCAAAGTCAAAAGTCTGTCTGTGCTCAGCGGCGCCAGCTCTGTTGGACACGGCTCGAACGATTGAAAGCAAACCTTCCAGACTAAGGAGATGGACGAGCGAGAGCGTCGTGTCGCCCGGGTACGAGCACTGAGCCAAGACACTCGTAACCTCCTCAAACACGTTCGGCTTGGTCAAGTCGCAATCGTAGTGCATATACAAATCCGTGGCGAAAAATTCATTTCTACACAAGTCAACGAGCGCCTCGAGCGCCACTCGTTGCGTCTCCTCTTCGACACCGGACGCACTCGAGCAAAGCGGCAAGATGACCATGCGGACAAAGACTTCCAAATGTAACTTGAGCTCCTCTCTAAATTCCGCGTAAATCATCGTGATGAGCGAAGTCGACGCCGCGAGCACGTGCGGAGAACACGAAACGACGACGCCACACAACGCTCTCGAGAGCTCATCGAGCACAAGGTTCAACAGCGCGCGGTTGGTTCTGAAGTATCCACCATTTCCATCAACCATGATTGCGACGAGCTTCAAACCAAAGAGACTATTCGCATCCTCCGAACCTCTTCCGTGCGTATCCGGCGCGATGAGACTCGTCGCAAATCTGAATATCTCAACGAGTGCAGGCAAACCGTAAGGCGCCTTACTCGCCTCCGTGTGTTCGTGCGCCGTAACGTCCGCTCCCGGACCAGCGGCATGGGGGCTCTCCACGCCTTCCTCTCCCTCTGCCGACGCCGGCGGCGGAGTGGCTGGGATGACTACGGCATCTCTCGGCGGAGTGAGTCTAGGCGATTTGATGGAGACTTCATGCTCAGCGCGAGCGGCAATATCTCCGATGCGATGGCTGATGTGATGCGTGATGTCGCTCAACGTCTGTTTACTGAGCTCCCGCAACAACGGCGTCTCCTTGCCGCTCTGATGTCCGATGCGATAGCACGCTTGAAACACGTCGCACAAGTCGTCGTCGCTCAGCGCAAATCCACACTCGCAGCTCACCGTCGCCGACAACACGTGAAGAATCTGGCTCAAAACCGCGTCATCGTCCTCAACGCTCGTCGCTTCAAACCTGCACAGCGTCACCGCGTCTGCAATCGCGTGCATCACCGCTCCCGGTCCTCCTGGCACGTCTGACGTGACGACGTCTGACTTTAAAATCTTCAAGATCGCGCTCAACGCCTGCGAAGTGATCAACCCGCTCGTCTCCACGCTTCGTATCACCTCGAGAAAGGGTTCCAAAAACTTCAACGGGAGTATCTCTCCCGGAATGACCGTCGCGACTCCGCCCCTCGTCGTCCCAGAGCTCGTCGTTTCAGATCGTTCCTCGACGTCATTCGCGTCTTCATCTTTAATCCGTCCAGAACCTTCACCCGCGTACTTCGTCGGCGCCGTCGACGCGCACTTCACCGACCGCAACGCCGCAAACGAATCCAACAACGCGTCTTCAACCCCGCCGTCGTCCGCGTCCGCGCCAACGCCGTACAACCCGTACGCGTTGAGCGCGCTAGATGAGCTCGACCTCGCGTACCAACGGGAGTTGGAGCGCATTTGCGCGACGACGTTCCGCGCTTCGTTCCTCGCGAGCGTCGCGAAGCGTTCGGGTTCGAACGACGACGCCCCGCGTGCGTCGGCACGCCGTCGCGACGTCATGTTGAGCGTCGTTCGTAAACGAAACGCGCGCGCGTCTGCGTGTGAAGTGCAATCGGAATGGGTGCAAGCGCTCCTTCAGTCCTTGAAAGTTGTCACTGTTTACCTCTTAGCCGAGTGAAAGGAGTTGATTGAGCGCGCCGTAGGTGCGTACGTACGTGTATTGTGTGCGTCCATTAATAATCGTTTCTATTCTCGCGGCGAGTGTTCGTCGTCGCGAGCGCTAGCGTGTGTGTGTTCGTCGTTGAAGCTCTTCAATCACTGAAACTTCTCCTTCAACTCGTTAAAGGCAGCCTTTTGAGCCGTCGTCATGGCGTCGACTTCCTGCACTTGTTTGCGCGCCTCGGCGTAGGCGGCCGGAATGCCGCCCGACTGGGTGAGGAACTTTTCGGCAGCTTGCGGCGGTAGCGTCACCGCGAGGTTGATGCGCTCGTCGTCAGACATTTGGCAGAGGTAGTTTTCAACCCAATCCGGGGCTTGCATATCCTTGGTCGGATCGGCGCCGTTGCCCATGGCGTGCCACTGATCCTTGACGAGCTCCCAGAAGCGTCCGCTTCTTGGCTCATCCGCCCACACGGATAGCATGAGATCGTCCCAATACACCTCCTCTTGATCGCCCCAAGCGACGTCCCAAACGTCGAGTGTTTGCTCGCGCGGGATGCCAGCCTTGTCGAAGGCGTTGGACAACTGTCGACCAGTGAGATCACGAACGGTGAGCAACGCCTCGCGAAGCGTAAAGAGCATTTCTCGGTTCTTCGGTTCGTGAAGAATCATCACCGCGCGCTGGCACGCCCGGACCAGCGTCTTTCTGACTTCGTTGTACACTAATAAATCCAATTCTTCCGACATTTGACTCAACGCCTCAATCTGGTCCTCCTTACCGACTCGCAAATAATCTTCCTCTCTCGTCGACTCAGCCGCGAGCGCGATGGGACCCAAGTCGCTCCAACCGTGGCGCATCACCATGTCGCACGCCAACTTGGTCGCGGCAGCGATGTCTTCAGAACCAACCGTGGAGACGTTTTGCGGACCGTACAGATAGCGCTCCGCCATTTGACCCGCGACGAGCACGGCAAGCTTACTTTCATAGTAAATTTGCGAGCGCACTGATCGCGCCGCCGGCGAATCAACCTCATCTGGGACATAGGAAATTTGTCCCGTTGGCTTGCCAGCCATAAAGACAGACACTTTGCTGAGTTCATCAAATGCGGGCACTTGCATGGCGATGACGGTTTGCGCGGCAAAGTACGTTGCCACGGTATCGCGGATGTACGGGTTGAGCTGCGCGACCAACGTGTCTTCTAGCATGACGTCGCGAGACAAGCTTCCCGCTCCGCTACCCGCGCGGACAAAGCTCTGCGATCGACGAATGTCATCGATGCACCACAAAAAGTCACCCGTGTTGGCGACGCCGCGCTCAGACTGAGCGACGCGCATCACCGCAGACTTGGTGAGGTTCTCAATATCGGCGCCGCTAAAACCTGCACATTGCGTGGCGAGGTGCTCGTAATCTAAGTTGACGTCCACGCTCGCCTTGAACGCGGGCTTGTTGCAGTGCAAGTACAAAATCTCTTGACGAGACTTTTTGTTTGGCAAACCCATCTCAATGACGCGATCGAAACGCCCGGCACGAATTAACGCCGGATCAAGCACCTGAGGTCGGTTCGTAGCCGCTAAAATCATGATACCCGTGGCGGTGGAGAAACCATCCATCTCTGTCAACATTTGGTTGATGGTTGCCGTCGCTTCGTCGTTGCCGTACACTTGACCGCTTTGCGTCTCGGAACGCTTGGTACCGACGGCGTCAAACTCATCGATAAAGATGATGCACGGCGCAACCTTTTTGGCTTGGTCGAATAAGTTGCGAATACGCGCCGCGCCGACACCCACAAACATTTCCATGAATTCCGTACCGGCGCACGAGAAAAATGGAACGCCCGCTTCGCCAGCGACACAGCGTGCGAGCAGCGTCTTACCGGTACCCGGCGGACCGCAGAGCAAGACACCAGCCGGAATGCGCGCCCCCATCGAGTTGTACTTGTCGAAATCCTTAAGGTACGAGATGAGTTCGAGCATCTCCGCCTTGACGGTGTCGATGCCGCTGATATCAGCCAAGCTCATGCCTTGACGCACTGTGGAATCGTACTGGCGCGTCGTCATGTTGCCAAACATGTCCTCAGAGCTATCCTTGAAAGTACCCTCGTAAATGGCCCATGCGTAGAAGAGAATGACGAGCGGGGTGAGGGTATTGAACGCAAACTGCGTCATCTTCAGCCAGGACGGGTACTGCTCCATCTCAATGGTGATGAAACCGTTAGCGCCTGGTCGCTCTTGAAGAAGCTTCTTGTAGAGGTGCGGATCGTAGGGCAAGTTGCACCCAAACACCTCTTCGGTATCGTCAAGGTAGTATCGAACACTCGTCTCGTTGCCTCTGTACACCACTCGATTGACGCGACCGACGTCGAGCATACGCTGGAACGCCGTGTACGACGTCTCCGTCGGAAACTTATCCGTCCCCATCATTGCGTACGGATCGCGCAAGTACGTCAAGTTAACGTTGCGCACAAACCTCTCCCCGCGGTTGGCGAAAATCTTCTTGATCGGGTTCTTAATCTCCTCCTGGTACTTGTTGTACTCGTTAAGCTGCTCGGCGAATTGCTTTTCAGCCTTGCTCAACTGCATCGCTCTACCCTCCGCCGGCACTCCCGTCTTGTCGCTCACGCGTCTCAGCGCCTCCATCGCCGCAGCTTTTCTCGGCGACATCTTCTTCTTCCCCGCCGGTCTCTCATTCCCGGTATCCACCGCATCGAGGTCCAACTTTTCCTTTTGTTGCGTCATGCGACGGCGTCTTCTTCGCGGTTTCGACGCTTGCGCCTCTTCGTCGTCATCTCCTCCGTCGAGGTCCGCGTCGGCGGTGTCTTGTTCGTTCCCGACGCTCCCCGCGTCGCCACCACCGCCCGCCGTCGCCACGTCACCACCGACATCATCACCACTCTCCGCAATCTCAAACACCGCTCGCACACTACCTCGTCGCGTTTCAGACGTCGTCGGCGCCTTTCCGACCGCCGCTCTCGCCGCGGCGGCGGCGCTCGCCGCTTTCGGAGCCCCCAAGAGCATCAACGCCGCCACGGCGCCGATCTTCGTCGCCCTCTTTGCGTTCTCCCACACCGACGGCGATGCGTTCGAGGTCGTCATCCCCTTCCGCGCATTCTCTTCCCCGCCGTCCAAATCGTCGACCGCATCCGCGTTTCGCGCCGCGTCGATCCTTCCGACGACGCCTCGAACGCCGGGTCGGGCGCTCCTCGGCGAGCCCACCGCCGCGCGTCGTCGTCCAACGCACTCACTTCGTCGTCCTCCGACGACACCAACGCGCGCGCGGTGAGACGTCGACATCATCGACATCATCGACATCGTCCCTCTCGTCGTCGCGCGAGCCGAGCCACGGGAACGAACGATGCGTTACGCGCGACCGGTTGGTTCACTAGTAAACCTAGGAAGCCGCCCTCGCCTCTTTGCGCGAGTGTTTCGCGATCTCGCGAGCGTCGTCGTCCGCGTGCGCGCGGCGATTTCCGTCGGCGAAACTTTTTGACGCGGTTGACGCCTCGCGCGACCGGGTGTGACGAAGAGGCGACGCGTCGGCGGGGCGTCGAGCGTCGGCGGGGCGTTCATGCCCTCTGGACGCGCACCTTTTCATACTGGATGATATCTCCCGGTTTTAGGGCATACGTTATGAAGTTATAGTGCATACTGTGTGTCACTATCATGGTGTACATACGTATTTCAATCACAGTGTAACATGCGATTCTGGAGCCTGACAGGTTTATATCATACTTAAGTAGAGGTACTCTTGGTTTTTGAGAAATATAACGATTTTGAAAATATGAACATATAGCTCTGTGATACAGCCAATACGTAAACATCGGACATTTGGAGCGACAGGTGAAGACGAAAATCCATTTTTCGAATCTTCGCGCGGCGCACGCGTCGCGAGTGCGCGTCGCCGTCGACGACTCGCATCGACTTTCGCGCGCGCGACATGGCGACGCCGACATCGCACGCGTCCGCGCGCTCCGTATCGACGACTTCGCGTCGCGCGCACCGAAAACGCGTCGGTGGTCGCGCCGAAAAGCCGAAAACGTGCATTCGAAACGGCTCACTCCTCACGAATCGCAAAAGCGCCGCGCCGCGCGCGTCGACGAACGCCGATGCGGCGGATTTCTTTGTGACGGATTTTAACGGCGCCGCGCGCGGTCACGCGCGGGAACACGCGAGCGCGCCGATGTCGCTGCGGTTGACGCGCGAGCTCGGGCTGGGCGACAGCGGCACGGACGTCGCGCTGTTGCAGAGACTGCTCGGAAAACGGGACGGACACGGGGTGTACGACAAGTCGACGGCGGATGCCGTGGCGAGATGGCAGCGGAGCAGAGGGTTGACGCCGTCGGGTTTTTTCGGTGCGCGATCGAGGGAACAGTTGGCCATGGAGGAGGAGACTTGGAGAGAAAGCGGCGGACGGGAGCTGCTCGTGCGACTGCACGCCGAGGCGCTCGATCCGGCGCTAGTTACGGAGAGAAGGAGTATGAAAACGAACGCGTCGACGAGTAAGACAACGACGAGGATGATGGCGCCGTCTTGGTCTGTGCGCGCATCGCACGGGGCGGTGGCGGTGTTTGTGGTCGGCGCGCTCGGCGCGTCCGCGGCGGCGGGATACGCGAAGGCGAAGAAGCGCGAACGACGTCCAGAGTCGGAAGAAGAAGAAGAAGCGGTCGAGGCGGAGAGGACGAAGAGCACCGGCTTATCCGGGTTCTCATTCACTGTTCCACGGGTAAACATCACCGTCGAAACCTTGACCGGGACTCTGGGCGCGTTAGGAGTCCGATGCGTCGACTTTTTCGAGGAATTATCCGACGCCATGGCGTACTGGCGCGAAGTCATGACGGACGCCGTCGTCGACCTCCCCACCGACGGATCATCCCCAGAAACAACCCTTTTGGGGAGTTACGACGCCCAAGGTCGCTGGTGGGAATCCCCCATATCCCCAATGGCATCCAAACCTCCCTCTACCCCCGTCAAGAGCGGCGCCAATTTCACCGCCGGCGCCGGCGGTCCCTCCTCCCGCGAGCGCGCAGAGCGCATGCGAGAGCGTTGGGTCCACCTTCGCGGGTCCAAACCTCGCGATCCGGGCGTCGTCGACGAGCGTCAAGCCATCAAGCGCGTCTCTCAATTTCTCGGGGATTCTGGAAAGCCCCGCGACGGCGACGACGACGACCACTCCGCGTAGCAGCGTCCGCGTTTAATCATGATACACAAAGATGAACCGTCACCAGTGCGTGCGCACAGAATGCATTCGGCGCTGAATCCGATCGTCGCGTCACTCCTCGACCGGGCCCCGGACCGCGATCGAACGCGTCGAGCGGGAGATCAACCGCCGAGGAGCGTTCGCGCAGAGCGCCGTTCGCGCGTCGTCGCACCGCTCGGGAACTGCGCGAGAACCCGTCGAGCGTCGGGTTTCGATTCGATTCGGATTGAGATTGAGAATTGAGAATTGCGAATGCGTTGATCGCCGCGCCGTCGGTTGAGTGTCGTCGTCATGCCCGCGGTAAACGGAACGAACGATGCGCACGGAACGCGCGGGACGAACGGAACGCGCGGAACGAACGGCGTCGACGGCGCGAGAGAAGACGCCGTGGAAGAGGCTCTGGAGAAGAAGAAGCGAACATCAGCTTCTGAAGAGCGCGGCGGTTCGGACACGTCGGATAGCGACTACGGCGAAGAGGAAGACGACGCGCCGTGGTGGGGCGCGACGGTGGTCGAATACTTTGAAGAGTGGGCGGGATCGACGAGTGAGAAACGAGACGCGAGGAAGCGATGGTTCGTACCGGTGACGGTGTTGACTATTGTGGACGCGTTGTGCGCGTTGATTGTCGTTTTAGCGTATTCGATGGTCGGGTACGGCCACGACGTGTACAGAGGATTGTCGCGGGAGGAAAACTGGAAGTGGTCTTGGATATCCGCGACGATTTCGTGCGGGATATTTGGTGTTTTGTGGCTGTTGGACGCGCAGGAGGTGTACACGCAGAAGCACACGA
>Ga0255762_10004003_pt1 | contig 11439 bp, 8 predicted proteins | sample 101ome_16_FD_179962 | JGI IMG/M metagenome (GOLD analysis project Ga0255762, IMG submission 179962) | Coastal salt marsh microbial communities from the Groves Creek Marsh, Skidaway Island, Georgia - 101401AT metaG (version 2) | ecosystem: Environmental > Aquatic > Marine > Intertidal zone > Salt... | reverse complement strand
GCGCCCAGGGTCTTGGACGCGCGATGGCGCTCAGGCTCGCGCCGAAGAAACCGCATATCGCACTCATTGATATGAACGAAGACTCGCTCGCTGAAGCCAAAGCATTGATTGAACGCGCTGGCGCTAAGGTCTCAACTTGGGTTTGCAATGTTGCAAAAGAAGAAGAAGTTGATGTGGTCTTCGCGCAAATTGCTGCACAAAAGGGACGTCTCGATGCGGTTGTTAATAACGCTGGAATTACCCGTGACTCAATGCTGTTAAAGGTCAAAGACGGTGTCGTTGAAAATCGGATGAGCGTCGAGCATTGGCAGCAGGTTGTCGATGTGAACTTAACCGGCACCTTCCTGTGTGGGCGTGCTGCTGCAACTGAAATGGTGAAAGCTGGAAACGGAGGCTGCATCATTAATATTTCGTCAATTTCTCGCCATGGGAACATGGGGCAAACCAACTACGTCGCAACCAAAGCTGGCGTGGCTGCAATGGCTGTAACCTGGTCTAAGGAATTAGCACGTCAAGGAATCCGTTGTGCAGCCATTGCTCCTGGTTACATTGGGACTGAAATGGTGCTGACGATGAAGCCAGAGGCGTTGGAAAAAATTGCTGCCGGAATTCCTGCAAAACGACTCGGTGAGCCCGATGAAATTGCACAAACCGTCGAGTTCATTTTAGAAAATGATTACGTCAATGGTCGTGTCATCGAAGTTGACGGCGGGTTACGCGTTTAAAAATCTTGCCTTTCGGATCAGTCTCCCGACAATGGGACTCTGATCCGGACGGCTTATGACACTCAACGACACGCTCAAAACCTATCTCGACAAGCGCATTCTCTGGGTTTTCCTCATGGGTTGCGCAAGTGGCTTCCCTTGGGTTCTGATCGCCTCAGCGTTATCTGCTTGGCTCAAAGATGCCGGCGTCTCAAGAACCGAAATTGGCTTGGTAGGCATTGCTTACGGGATTTATGCATTTAACTTCCTCTGGGCTCCACTGATCGACCGGGTGAACATTCCTTCTATCACTCGAATCGGCCAACGAAAAAGCTGGATTCTTCTGACGCAGGCCGCCATGGCCTTACTGACCTTAGTTTTGGCCACAGTTCAAGCGCCGGGCGAACAGCTCGCATTGGTCGGAATGTTAATTTTCGCCATCGCGCTATTTTCCGCGACGCAAGACATCGCCATTGACGCATTTCGTGTCGATCATTTTTCTTATGGCAATCAAGCGTCCATTCCAGCTGCCTCTGCAATGGCGACCGTCGGTTGGTGGGCAGGTTATTCGTTCCCGGGCTACTTCGCATTTGCTTACGCAGATGCGGTCGGTTGGAATACCGTTTATTTGATGCTCGCCGGATGCTTGGGAGCCTTCATGCTGGCGACCTGTTTCATCAAAGAACCAGAGACCGACAGAGAGGCTTTACAACGCGAGATAGAATCGCACTATCTTCAAGGAGAACAGACTCGATCTCAGCGCATGATCACTTGGTTGACGGTGACTGCGTGGGAGCCGTTGGCTGACTTCTTCAAAAACCATGGCTTACGGCTCGCCATCTTGATTTTGGTGTTCATCTTCTTATTTAAAATCGGTGAGGCATTTCTCGGACGCATGTCGATCGTCTTCTATAAAGAATTGTTCACTAACGAAGAAATCGGGACCTATCAAAAACTCTATGGCGGACTTGCGACCTGTGTTTTTGCACTCATTGGCAGCATCATCAACGTTCGGCTAGGAGTCACACGCGGTTTGTTTATCGGTGGCGTTGCGATGGCCGGCAGTAATTTACTGTTTGCCTGGCTTGCAATGGCTGGTCCTGATAAATCCATTCTGCTGTTTGCGATCTTGACCGATAATTTCACCACGGCGTTCTCGACCGTCGCTTTCGTGAGTTTCTTAACGGCGCTGACTGGAAAAGCATTCTCGGCCACTCAATATGCCTTACTGGCATCCATTGGCAATGCGGGTCGAACCGTGCTGGCATCAAGTGGAGGATGGTTTGTCGATTGGACGGGTGGCAATTGGCCTCTATTTTTCGTGTTAACTGCAGTAATGGTCATTCCAGGGCTATTGCTTCTGGTACTCATTCGCAAACCACTCGAGCAAATTTCAACACATCACAAGGATTCCAATGGGTAACCGATTAACAAAGCTCTATACCAAAACAGGCGATGATGGCACGACCGGACTGGGTGATGGATCACGGACGTCAAAAGATAGTCTCCGAATCGAAGCAGTCGGCACGATTGATGAACTCAATTCCTGGATGGGATTACTCATCGCGGAGTTCTCTGACAACGAGCCCCTGACCGCACCACTCACAGACATCCAGCATCGCTTGTTTGACCTCGGCGGTGAACTTGCAGTTCCTGGATTCCAACTGATTCACCCAGAGATGGTTTCAGATCTTGAGACCTTGTGTGATCAACTCAATGACGAACTGCCGGCGCTGAAAGAGTTTATTCTTCCTGGTGGATCCAAATCAGCAGGTTTGTGTCACATGGCTCGCGCTGTGGCGAGACGAGCCGAACGCATCATTGTCGCTTTAGCCAAACAAGAGGCGGTTGGCGACGACTTAAAACACTACATTAACCGGCTCTCAGACGTTCTGTTCGTGATGGCTCGGCACTTGGCTCGACGCGATGGTGGCCATGAGGTGTTTTGGAAGTCAGCACGCACTCAATAAAAAAAGCCCGGCGAACCGGGCTTTCAGTCAAAAGACCAAGTGTCTGATATCAGCGAGCACCTTGCTTAAGACAGTGGTAAACCGAGCACCATCTCCACCGTTAATCACACGGTGGTCGTAGGACAAACACAACGGTAGCATCAACCGCGGTTGGAATGCAGCACCATCCCAAACCGGCTGAATCGATGCCTTGGATATTCCGAGGATCGCCGCCTGTGGTGAAGGAACGATTGGAGTAAAGGCTGTACCACCAATGGATCCAAGCGATGAAATCGTGAAGGTCGCACCCTGCATTTCTGCGGGTTTTAACTTCTTATTCTTCGCTTTATCGGCCAACTCAGATGCTTCAGCGGCAATCTCCCAAATCCCTTTTTGATCCGCATCACGAATCACCGGAACCATCAATCCATCAGGTGTATCCACGGCAATACCGATATGGATATACCCTTTTCTGACGATTTCGTCAGTTGCAGGATCGATCGAGGCATTGACTTGTGGTAGTTCAGCCAAGGCGTAGGCAGAGGCCTTAATCAAAAATGGAAGCGGGGTGAGCTTCACACCCTTCTTCTCAGCCTCAGCTTTCATGGATTTCCGGAAGGCTTCCAGATCCGTGATGTCGGCTTCATCAAACTGTGTCACGGCTGGAACATTGAGCCAACAGCGAGTCATGTTATCCGCTGTGAGTTTGTGAATTTTGGTCATTGGAATTCGTTCCACAGGACCAAAGGCAGCAAAATCAACCGGTGGAATTGCTGGAATTCCTGTTCCACCCGTGACCGCTGGACCCGCTTCTTTTTGGCTCAATTTCGCCTTCACAAAATTATGCAAGTCATCTTTGGTGATCCGGCCTCGTGGGCCAGATGACGGCACTTTGGTCAAATCGACACCAAGCTCACGCGCTAACGCACGCACCGCTGGACCTGCATGCACTAGTGACCCTGAAATCTCAGCTGCAGGAGGTTCTATCTTCTTGCTTTGAGCGGCCGCTGGAGCGACTGGAGCCACAGGTTCACTCGGTTGTGCTACTGGGCTTGCAAGGGTCGCAGAACCGCTGGTGGATTCCACATCAGCAATCGGATCACCTTGAGCCACGGAATCGCCCTCTTTCACAGCAAGTGCGACGATTTTTCCACTCACCGGCGACGGTATTTCCATCGAGGCTTTATCCGATTCGAGAACAATTAATGTATCGCCTTCGGCAACGGTATCACCAATCGCAACACTGACCTCGATCACAGTCACACCATCGGCATTTCCGGTGTCAGGAACGACCACTTTTTCCAGACCGCCTGCACGATTTGAGGCTGCAGCAGACACAGGTGTCGATGGAGTGTCGGCTACCGGAGCTTGCGAGGGAGCCACAGCCGGACTGCCATCGGTCACTGACATCTCGCAAATTGGATCACCCTGCACCACTTGCTGGCCTTCGGTCACGATCAGTGCACTGATCACTCCAGCCCTAGGCGCAGGAATTTCCATGGACGCTTTATCTGACTCTAGGACGATCAGCGTATCGCCCTCGGCAACGGTATCACCCACTGAAACAGCGACCTCAATCACAGTCACGCCGTCAGCACTCCCAGTGTCAGGCACAACCACCTGCTCACTCACCGTGGCTTCTTGGGATACTGGAGCAGCTGCGACTGGCGCAGCAGTCAGAGCCTCGGCAGGAGGCGGCTCAATAGGCGCCGAGCCAACAGCATCCGCACTGTCCAATTCACAAATTGCATCACCTTCATTGACCTCAGAACCCTCAGACACATGGATCGCACCCACAACACCGGATGCGTCGGCTGGAATTTCCATTGAGGCCTTATCAGACTCTAAAACAATTAAGGTATCCCCTTCGGCGACTGTATCGCCTTGAGCAACAGCCACTTCAATGACTGTGACGTTCGAGGCATCACCAATATCTGGTACACGAATCGTTGTCATGTCATACCTCCTTACAATGTCACCGGATCAAGACGATCGGGATCGATGTCGAAATCTTTGATGGCTTGAGTCACGACTTTAGGATCAATCTTTCCGTCCATTGACAGCGCTCTGAGCGCCGCAATCGTGACGAATCGACGATCCACTTCAAAGTGCTCACGCAATTTCTTACGTGAATCCGAACGACCAAATCCATCAGTCCCAAGCGTAATGTAGGTCCGTTTTCCAAGGAATGGCCGAATCTGCTCGGAGTAAAGCTGGATATGATCAGTCGCCGCCACCACTGGCGCATCAGATCCACCCAACATGGTTTCAACGTGACTGATCCGAGCCGTTTTCTCTTCTGGATGCAATAAGTTATAACGTGCTGCCGACTGGCCATCACGACGCAACTCATTAAAGCTGGTCGCGCTATACACTTCAGCACCGACGCCAAAATCGACTAGCATTTCAGCTGCCGCCTCAACCTCTCTCAGAATCGTTCCTGAGCCCAGCAGACGAACACTGTGCTTCATCTTAGGCGCAGCAGGCTTCAGCAGATACATCCCCTTGATGATGTCTGATTCAACACCTTCGGGCATATCCGGATGGTTGTAGTTTTCATTCATCAGGGTGATGTAATAAAACACACTCTGATTTTCGTCATACATCTGCTTTAGACCGTGCTGAACGATGACCGCAACTTCGTAACTATAGGTTGGATCATAAGAACGCTGATTCGGGACAGTGCCCGCCAGAATATGACTATGTCCGTCTTGGTGCTGCAACCCTTCCCCATTTAAAGTGGTCCGGCCTGAAGTTGCGCCCAGTAAGAAGCCTTTCGCCTGGATATCACCCGCAGCCCAGGTGAGGTCACCCACTCGCTGATGACCAAACATCGAGTAATAAATATAGAACGGTATTAATGGTTGGTTATGGTTAGCATAGGAGGTAGCACAAGCCATCCAAGCTGAAAACGCACCCGATTCGTTGATCCCTTCTTCGAGAATCTGGCCGGCTTTATCTTCATGGTAAGACAACACCTGGTCGACATCGTGTGGAATGTATTTCTGACCTTCGGTGGTATAAATCCCCAGTTGTTTGAACATCCCTTCCATCCCGAATGTCCGTGCCTCATCAGGGACGATAGGGACCACTCGATGTCCAATCGTTTTGTCTTTCACCAGTGTCGACAGCATCCGAACGAATGCCATCGTTGTTGAAATTTGGCGTTCGCCTGTGCCTTTGGTCTGCTGCTTAAACGCATCGAGACTTGGGCATCCTAGCGGATCTTTCCAGGCCCGACGTGAAGGCAAGTAACCCCCTAAGACCTTTCGACGTTCTTGCAAATATTTGTTTTCAGGACTCTCAGGACCTGGATTGAAATAGGGCAAATCACCGAGGTCGTCGTCACTGATCGGAATAGCAAAACGATCGCGGAACTTTTTCAAATTCTCCAGATCCAGCTTTTTCACCTGGTGCGATGGGTTAGCTGACTCACCTGATGAACCCATGCCGTACCCTTTGACGGTTTGCGCAAGAATCACGGTCGGCTGTCCTTTATGGTTGACAGCCGCATGGTAGGCCGCGTAGACCTTAGTGGGATCGTGACCTCCACGATTCAGTTGCGCGATGTCTTCATCTGACAAATCAGACACCATCTCTTTCAATTCCGGATATTGGCCAAAGAAATGTTCGCGCGTATAGGCACCACCCTTGGCCTTGCAGTTTTGCAATTCGCCATCGACCACTTCATCCATGACTTTCTGCATCAGGCCTTCACGATCACGAGCAAACAATGGGTCCCAATGGCGACCCCAAAGGACTTTGATGACATTCCATCCAGCACCGCGGAAAACTCCTTCCAGCTCTTGGACGATCTTGGCGTTACCACGAACCGGTCCATCGAGACGCTGCAAATTACAGTTGATCACGAAAATCAGGTTATCAAGACCTTCGCGCCCAGCGAGGCCGATCGCACCCAAGGATTCAGGTTCGTCCATCTCTCCATCGCCGAGGAATGCCCAAACTTTGCGATTTGGCTGATCAGAGAGGCCTCGATTCACCAAATACTTCATGACATGGGCTTGGTAGATCGATTGAATCGGTCCGAGACCCATTGAAACCGTTGGGAATTGCCAGTAATCCGGCATTAACCAAGGATGTGGGTAGGACGACAGACCGTCCCCATCCACCTCACGTCGGAAATTATCCAACTGCTTTTCAGACAGACGCCCCTCTAAGAAGGAACGCGCATAAATTCCTGGGCTTGCATGACCTTGGATATACAAAAGATCCTGACCTTCAGAATGATCAGATCCTTTCCAAAAATAGTTAAAACCGACTTCATACAAAGTTGCTGCCGATTGGTAAGTCGCAATGTGACCACCCAAATCATCGCCTGACTTGTTCGCGCGCATCACCATGGCAAGTGCATTCCAGCGAATCAAGCTACGGATGCGTCGCTCCATGAACAGATCGCCCGGCATCCGCGCTTCTTTTTGCACAGGGATGGTGTTCCGGTACGGTGTGGTCATGGCAACCGGAAGACTGGCTCCCTCCTGGCTGGCACGTGCAACAAGTTGATTCAGCAAGTAGGCTGCGCGATCAGCTCCTTCATGTTGTAGGACTGACTCATAGGCTTCTAGCCATTCTTTGGTTTCGACCGGATCCTGGTCGACTGTTATTGGCGTATTCGCCATAGTTCTCACCTCGTTGGGTTGGTTGGTGAACAACGGCACTTCACTCAAGTCGATTGTGTCAACTCTTTCAAGCGCCGCGATTTCGTATCTGCAAGTCGTTCACGATCCAGTGATTCACTCACAGTTAACATATGTTGACGGACTGCCCTCCTGGCTGCCGCCGGATCGCGATCGATCACGATCGCGCGATAAATCGCCTCATGCTGTAGGGCCAGATCTTGTTTTCGAATGCGATCCAGATTGAGCTCGGCCAAATTTTTCACAATCGATTCTTCAAGGAGTACGAAGATCGATCGCATGATGTGAAGGATGATGCCGTTCTGCGATGCCTCGGCAATTGCCAAATGAAACTCGGCGTCCGCTTTGGATTCACGATGGAGGTCGTGCGATCGCACCGCCGCCTGCAGCTCGTGATAGCGACGTTGCACATTCCCGCGAGCCCGCTCGGTTGCCCGATCAGCAGCTAACCAAGCAGCCACACTTTCCAGAGCAAATCGCAATTCAAGGATGTCAAAGGTCCCATCTGGCGACCGTTGAATCATCGCCATCATCGGATCAATAAATGTTGATCCCACATGCTCCGCAACAAAAGTGCCACCGCCATGTCGCCGCTGGATCAGTCCTCGAGCCTCCAGTTTTTGAACGGCCTCTCTGACGGTCGGCCTTGAAACATCAAACTCTTCAGCTAAGCTACGTTCGGAGGGGAGTTTCTGGCCTGGGCGCACTTTCCCCTCGAGGATCAAGCGCTCGATCTGGTCCATGATGACATCAGCCGCTCGTGTCACTCGAGTGGTCGACAGGTATCCATTCATTGCAACGGTCTCGTTAGCACCAAAGTGGTCAGACCAATAGGTTAACTGGTCAGACCAAAATGCGCAAACAGTTAAACCAATCGATCCCTCGGCTCTTGGCCAGCAAAGAATGCATCCAAATTATCGAGCGCCCGATCGCCCATCGCCTTCCGCGTTTCGCGTGTTGATGACCCCAAATGCGGCAACATCAAAACGTTCGGACATTTGGCGAACTCGGGATTTCCACCGGGCTCATTCTGAAAGACATCCAGACCTGCAGCTGCAATGTGACCTGACTGCAGTGCGTCGATTAATGCCGCCTCATCAACCAAGCGGCCGCGAGCAGTATTGACAAAGACCGTGCCTGGACGCATCCAGCCGATCGATTCGGCGTTAATTAAACAGTCTGTTTCAGGGGTGGCTGGGCAATTCAGGGAAATCATATCCACCGCTTCAAATAAGGATTTCACCGAGGGGTGATAGATCGCTCCGGATTCCAACTCAGGAGGCAATTGACGACGGTTGCTATAATGGATTTCCATGTCAAAACCGCGCGCACGCCTCGCAACCGTCTGACCAACTCGACCCATACCAACAATCCCAAGCTTTTTTGATGTAACTTGAATGCCGTTCATTTCCACCGGCGCCCAGTGCTTCCACGTTCTTTGTCGCAGCATCTGATCACCCTCAAACGTCCGACGGCTCGCACCCAACAGGAGCAGCATCGCAATTTCAGCAGTCGCATCTGAAAGTACATCAGGAGTATTGGTCACCACGATCCCACGCGATTTGAGTGCTTCCAAATCACAGTGATCAACGCCGACCGAGTAGTTGGCAACGATTTTCAAACGGCTTCCCAGCTTGGCAACAACATCAGCCGACAGGACTTCTGAATGACAGATCATCAAGGCATCGGATTCATGGCTCCGAGCGATGAGTTCATCCGAGGACATAATGTGATCATCGTCATTCAGCCAAACCGCGTAATTGTTGCGAGCCCGCTCCAAGACGGGTTCGACCAATAATCTCGTAATGCTTAAGTCAATCATTTCGATCTCCGTGATTGATGCGAAAGGGCACATTGGCGTTTTTGGAAACAAGTTTCAATCGATAAGTGGTCTGATCAGTTTTTTTCAAATGTCTTGCAACATTTCAGCTTAATGATCACTATTGCGTTCTTCATGGAAGAATTACCCTTGCTGGTTCGGCGGAAGGATTCGCGTAACACAAACGATAACAAAAGGTGCCTTCGAGATGGACAATACTGAAGACAAATCAATTGAACGCCGTAAATTTTTAAAAGGCGGAGCAGCACTCGCCGCAGGTGCAACAGTCGCACTTGTTGCCGGATGCTCATCTGAAAAAGAAGAAAAGAAAGCGGCAACTCCAGCCGTGCAAACTCGTGAAACAACGACGCTTAAAGTCCAGGCTGCATGGGGCGGTGGTATTTTCCTTGAAAATGCTCAAGCATACGTGGACCGCGTTCACGCAATGGCCGGGAAAGATCTCAAAATTGATTTACTTCCGGTAAATTCCGTCGTTAAAACGTCACAGATGCAAGACGCTGTTCACCGCGGGGTATTGGATGGTTGTCACTACGTACCTGCGTACTGGTACTCCAAATCCAAAACAGCTTCGTTGTTCGGAACTGGCCCATGCTTTGGCTGGTCATCACAAGAAGTTCTCGGTTGGTTGCACTACGGTGGTGGTCAGCAGTTATTTGACGAGTTGATGGGTTCTTTGGGGCTCAACATCATTTCATTCTTCAACAGCCCAATGCCAGCTCAGCCAATGGGTTGGTTTAAAGAAGAAATTAAAGATGCATCGCAGATGAGCGGTCTTAAGTACCGTACTGTTGGTCTAGCTGCGGACGTTCTTCTGGAAATGGGAATGTCAGTGGTTCAGTTGCCAGGTGGCGAAATCCAGCCTGCAATGAAGTCAGGTCTGATCGACGCTGCTGAATTCAACAACCCAACGTCTGACCGTGATTTTGGTATGCAGGACGTCTCCAAGCATTACCACTTGGGATCATTCCACCAGTCACAGGAATTCTTCGAAATTTCATTCAACAAGAAGAAGTACGATGCACTGCCTGCGGAACTTCAGGCGATCCTGAAATACGCGTCAGAAGCAGAGAACTCAAACTTCTACTGGCACAACACCAACCGTTATGCTGATGACTTGACCAATCTGCGTAACCAAGGCGTCAACGTCTACCGGACTCCAGACTCTGTCATGAAAGAGCAATTGAAGGCTTGGGATATCGTTGTTGATCGTCTGAACGCTGAAGATCCGTTCTTCAAGAAAGTCATTGACTCGCAAAAAGCTTACGCGAAGCGTGTCATGGGTTACTTGAACCTGAATCAGCCAGACTATCGTATGGCCTACGATCACTACTTCGGTTAATCCGACGAGTGATTTGTGATCCTGGGGCGCTCAAGCGCTCCGGGATTTTTAGTTTCTGGGTGCATGCCCAAGGTATTGTCTTTGGGCAAGCTGAAGCCCCAGTCTTGACAACACATTGTTGTCAGTTGATGAGTTGTACGCTGTGAATTTTGATGTGGAGAAATAATCGTGGATCGATTTGTCTACACCATTGAAGGCTTAAACGTCTGGGTAGGACGAGCCTTTGGTTGGTGTATTTTAATTTTGACGCTCTCGGTGTCATATGAGGTGTTTGTTCGGTACGTACTGAACGCTCCAACCGTATGGTCAATGGATATGATGATCCAGATGTACGGCGCCCTCTTTTTGATGGCGGGGCCCTATGCGTTAGCTCAAGACGCCCATGTCCGTGGTGATTTCTTATATCGATTATTAAAACCAAAGACGCAAGGCAAGATCGACCTGGTGCTCTACGTGACATTCTTTTTTCCTGGCATGCTCGCACTATTCTGGTTTGGTATGGAAGTCGCGGCCGACAGCTGGCGCTATAAAGAAGTGAGTTGGAACAGTCCGGCTCGAATCCAAGTTTATTTCTTCAAAACGCTCATCCCGGTCGCTGGATTCTTACTCATCCTTCAGGGCTTGGCCGAGATCTGCCGTTGCATCCGAGCGATCCAAGATAATGAGTGGATGACGCGATTAAACGACGTGAAAGAGACTGAGCAATTGCTGATGGAAGAAGCAGAGAAGAAGGAAGTGCAAGCATGAGCAACCCTGAAGTCGCGATTTTAATGTTATGCCTATTTATCGTATTGGTGCTACTTGGCTTTCCAATCGCGTTCACACTGATTGCGATGGGTGTTGGGTTTGGCTATTACGCATACTGGCATAACCCAGAAACATTCAGTGATATTTTTGACAACCAAATCTTCTACCTGCTGAACCAAAACACTTATTCGGTCATGGAAAGTGA
>Ga0255762_10003992_pt1 | contig 11460 bp, 19 predicted proteins | sample 101ome_16_FD_179962 | JGI IMG/M metagenome (GOLD analysis project Ga0255762, IMG submission 179962) | Coastal salt marsh microbial communities from the Groves Creek Marsh, Skidaway Island, Georgia - 101401AT metaG (version 2) | ecosystem: Environmental > Aquatic > Marine > Intertidal zone >... | reverse complement strand
AAAGAAGTATGGACAGACGAAATGGAAGAGCAACTTAGAGAAATCTTAGCCAAATGGATTGACGAATTGAATACACAGGCAACTGAACTATTCCAAACAAGAACACTGGGCATGGATCCCGAAACAGGTATCGTTTACGACGAACAACCGCCAGATAATATCGTATCTAGGCAGGAACAAGATTTACATTACTTTAGACTTAAATTAGATGACGGAGGAGGATATACCATTGACATGCACCAAGAGTATTTCAGTGAGTATGGTTATCGTGTTGGCGTTGGCGGCTACAGCACTATCACCATCACACAGCAAAGCCAATGAAATTACAATCAGTCAGATAGGTGATCGTCTATCTATGGATATTGTTCAAGACGGCGAAGACCACGTGATCAAAAAGAAACTGAGCACCAGTAAAATAGATGGAGATGATGTAACATTTATAGTGCGTCAAACCAAAAATGACAACATACTAGAATATGATCAACTCACAGGTGATGACAACTACTTTGGATTCTATCAGGGTGAAAACATTTATGGATGGGAAGCATCTAGCGGACACGGATACCACAACTATATTGGTGTAAATGTTGAAGGTAGCAACAACACGGTTAGACATCAACAACTACACGATTACCATGATGTAAATACTGACATACAAGGTGATGGTAACACAGTTTGGAGTAATCAACAGAACTATGGTGCTAAAAACATAAATCTAACTATCAACAATGACGATAACTATGTAGATATAGATCAACGAAATGGAAATACTTCAACAAGTCATACTGCAACAATCACACTAGATGGCACCTATGGTACAACACTAGATCTAAATCAAAGTGGGTGGGCACCAAACTCTTACACATTAAATCAATATTGTACAAACAGCGCAGGTTGTAGTTTAACGGTAACTCAAAACTGATAAACTGCTAACTTTATAATTTGCAATATCTGCTTAAATACTATTGAGAGATGACGTAGGCAGAGGAGCCACTACAATGAAAAATATATTAATGGGCGGTATTATGGCCGCTTTGCTAAGTACGACTGCCTTAGCAGACACATCGAGTATCAACACAGATTTACAATCAGGTACAGACACATTTGGCATACTTGAAAATGATTATGTTCGTGCAGGCGTCAATGGTTTAACAGGTACGCTAGGTTCAGGTGGCAATACAAGTCCAGGACTATTATACGATAGCACAGGCACAGGAACATTTAATACAAGTTATGACTATCTAACACCAGGATCGCCATTTGATGGTTGGAGTGTTAGTATTGACGGTACAAACTATACCAACAACAACAACGGCAACACTAGAGCAGTAACCGGTATGTTATACACTGATACAAACATAGGGCTAGTAGATGGCACTGACACACTAACTTGGGAAAGTAATGGAGAAAGAACTGACTTTGAAATTGAACACGTATATTCACTAGGTGCTACAGCAGAACATATTGAAATAGGCACAAGTATTACAATGAAGCAAGATGCTAGTGATGTTTGGTTTGGACGCTTTATTGATCCAGACGCAAGAGCAGCAACAGGCGATAGTAGTAGCACAGACAATGTATTAGGTTACGGTGTTATTCCGGATAGCAATGTTGCGTTCTCAGAGGCATTGAGTTCGAGATACGCACTAGGATTGTATTCAACAGACTCAAATGTTGATGCTGGTATCAGTACGTGGAGTACCTCAGCAGACGGTTATACAGAAAATAGTGTAGATGGTGACGGTAGTTTAACAAACACAGGTGACAACACTATTGGTTTAAGTTGGAACTGGACCAGTGTTAGCACAGGTGATATTCTAACAGCAAGTTACGCATACATCTTTGGACCAAGTGCGTTTGATGCGGCTGACACTGCTATAGCAAACGGTGCTGGCGGTGGTGACACTACAACAACAGATAGTTGGGGAACACTAGAAGATGTTGGGTCAGCAACTGATGCAGCAGAAGGTACAGCAGAACCTACAGTGACAAGTACAAGTGCTCCTTCAACGTCATACAGCACTTGGACATCTTGGGCACATGACACAGACTTACCTGTGCTAACACAATCACAAACCACACACGATTCAAGTGTAGCAGTAGGTGTGCAAACTATTGACAGAGAAACAACTACAATAGTTACTACACCAGAAGAGCGCACAAGAACAGCAACTACAACAGTAGTTGATACTTACAGTGACGGCAGCACAGTTACAAGAACAACTGGTACTACTACAGAAACAGAAACTCGCAACAACGCAGTTTCCACTGTAACTGATCCAGGTGCATTTGTTGGACGTATGGATGCAGCAACACAATTAACTGGTTTAAATGTACACAAAAGTTTAGGTATTGCTGAAGGAGTTTCAGGTGGTAGAGTATCACACGATATGGGCAATGGCTACAGTGCAGAAACAAAAGCAGTTGGTTTAGGACATACTACAGGCACAGACAATGGTATGCTTGTAAGCGGTGGCATTAACCGTGCAGAAACAACACTAACTGGCACAGATAGTTCAGGCAGTATGACAACAACTGTATTACAAGGCAGAATTGGTAAAGCATTAGACGACAGAGATATGACAATTGGTGTTGGTGCACACATGGCTAACAGTGATATTTCTTATAACAGAACCATTGGTGACTTTAGTGCAGCTGGTGAAACAACTGCTCGTGATATGGGACTAAATGTCACAGCAGAAAAGTCAACAGGTACAGTTCGCCCGTTTGCAGGAGTAACACTGGGCAAGAAGACTATGGATGCATATGATGAAACAGGTGACATACAAGCAGTATTATCACATGCAGCAACAGACGATATGTATCGTTTTGCAACACTAGGCTTTAATATTGACACAGGAATGCTTACAGCAAGTGTAAGCAAAGACTTTGGTGATAGCGATGCAACACGCATTGGACTTGGTATTGATCGTGCAATAAACGATCGTGTTAGTATTGTTGGTAGTGCAAACAGAGTAATGGACGGTGATAATACAAGTACTTACATGAGTGCTGGTATTAAAATACAGTTCTAAATAAATATCAATGATGAGAATGACGATTATCACAATGGCATTGGCAGCCCTAGTAGGCTGCCAATCTACGACAAAGGACCCAGTCGTAACAGCCCAACCTTACATTGGGCTACAGGAGCGTCAAGACAGAACAGAATTACGTGAACTTGTAGGAGTTGATCCTGTTCGTACGGAATGGTGCGCAGCATTTGTCAATGCAGTACTGGAAATAGACGGCATACCAGGCAGTGATACAGTAAGTGAATATCCATTAACTGCAAGAAGTTTTTTAATGTGGGGCAGCCGTATAGAAAAACAAGACATTAAACGAGGCGATGTGGTAGTATTTCCACGTGGTAATCAAGGATGGCAAGGTCATGTTGGTTTCTATGTTGAGACTCGTATAATGAACGGAAAAGAATATTGGATTATTTTGGGTGGCAACCAGAGTAATGAAGTACGTTACGAGTTATTCAGTCCAAGAAAAGCAATTGGCATAAGAAGATATATTCCTAACGAATAAATATGTATATAATTTAGGAACAGCTCATGAAAAATCTAACCATGCGATCAGTATTATTCAGTCCGCTCTGGAGTGTACTAGTATTAGGTATACTTGCATATGTGCAATTAATTAATCCAGCATTTATAGAAAGTTTACGATTACGTTATTTTGATACACTGATTGTAAATCAAGAGCCTGTTGAAAACAATGTATACACTGTTAATATTGACGAAGCTGCATTGGAAGAATATGGTCAATGGCCTTGGCCACGTGGCGATTATGCTGACCTTATTACAGACTTATACAATAGAGGTGCTGGGTTAGTTGTATTCAACGTGCTCATGGCAGAGCAAGACAGGGCTGGTGAAGACGAAGAACTTGCATTGACAATGCAACAACTACCTGTTATATTAAATATGCTCGGAGCCGAGGAAAGCAAAAATGAAGCAATTAATCCTGGTGCTACTATCATTAACAGTGACTTTATGGATCTTATACCCAGTGTACCAGGAGTTATTGCAAACGTTCCAGACATTGAGTATAGTTCTGTTGGGTCAGGAATAGTAGACACTTTTCCAGAACAAGACGGTGTAACACGTAGATTACCACTCATTATAGAAAGTAATGGGACATTGTATCCAGGTGTTACAATGGAAGTACTACGTGTTATAGCAGGTGATCCAAGTTTTCAGATTAAATTAAATGAGTTTGGTGTAGACAAATTACGTATACCACAGTTTGGGCCTATACAAACAGATGCACTAGGTCGTGTTTGGATAGACTGGAGTCAGCAAACTAAAAGTTATAGTGTTATGGACTTGCCAGATGATTTTGCTGGCGGCATTGTATTTGTAGGACCAACAGCCGCAGGAATTGGACAGCCAGTTGCTACAGCGGCTGGCAGTGTGTTCCCACATGAAATACATGCTACTGTACTGGGCACAGTGTTTAATGAAAGCAATATTGAACGCCCAGGTTGGACAACAGACGCTGAACTGTTGTTACTAATAGGCGGTGGTATTGTATTAATATTATTAAGTCGTTGGACTTTTATTGGTATAGGCTTCTTTGTTGTACTAGTTGGTGCAACGATAGGCGGAAGTATATATGTATTCAACGAATATAACTGGCTAGTTGACGGACTAGTTGTACCTACGTTTTTACTATTAGTAGGACTAAAACGTTACATACTTAAATTTGTAGATGAATTTTTACAGAAACAAGCAATTAAGAAACAGTTTGCAGGGTATGCTAGCCCAACTGTTGTTAAACTATTACAAGAAAATCCAGACCTTGTTAAAAAAGGTGTAAAGAAAGACGTAAGCATTGTGTTTAGTGACTTGCGTGGTTTTACACCACTGGGAGAATCCTTTGGGGATGACGTACAAGGACTTACTCGTATAATGAATGGCTATATGGATGCCATTACTGAACCTGTGTTAGACGCAGATGGTATGATTATCAAATATATTGGTGATGCAAGTATGCATATACATAATGCACCAATTGATGATCCCGATCACGCTCGTACAGCCGTACGGTGTGGTTTAGATATGCTTAAAGCAGTGGAGAAGTTCAATGAAGAAGTTATTATTCCAGAAGGACGGCCGCCTGTCGGCATGGGGGCTGGTATTAATACTGGTCTTGGGTACATTGGCGAAATGGGGTCTACTAAGCGCCACAGTTATGATGTACTCGGGGACGCAGTAAGTACTGCCGCTCGTGTAGAAAGCAAGTGTAAAGAATATGGTTGTTTACTACTTGTTGGCGAAGCAACATACGAGCAAACTAAGGACGATTTCTTTTATCTTAAAGTAGATAGTTTACAGGTTAAAGGTAAAAGTGTAGGATTGGATATCTATACAGTATTGGATAATCCACAGTATTCTTGGCATGCAAGTCAAGCAACACACGAAAAGATGCACGAAGCCTATCGCAATCAAGAGTTTGAAACTGCTTATATGATGAGTGCAAAATTATGTAATGAGTTTGACTTTAAAATGACTTCGTATTATAATATGTGGATGGATAGATGCAAATATATGCAAACACAAGACCTCCCTAAAGACTGGAATGGCGTATTTGTGGCGACGAGTAAGTGATTAATTTTTTTAAAGGTCTATTAGGACAAAATAAAACAGAAATAAATTTTCAAGAACCAGATAACGACATCAATGTTATCTGGATACACGGTGCAAATCAGAGTAGTTTGAGTTTTGAATATCTAAGAAGTAAAACTCAATTTAAAAAAGAAATACTTATTAACTACAGTAGTATGAATCGTTTTTACGATAACCTAAACGACATAGTTACACAAGTAAAAGGAAATGGGCCACATTTTATTATAGGTCACAGCATGGGCGGACTTTATGCATTGCATCTGACACAGCATATCAGAGTTGCTGGCGCTGTTAGTATTAGTACACCGTTCCGTGGAAGCAGTACAGCAGACTGGGCAAAATATATGGTACCCAGTTATGCATTGTTTAAAGATGTAGGCAGGCGTGCTCACCCAGTACAAAGTGGACATAATATTAAACTTGATATTCCTTGGACACAACTAGTAAGCACACATGGCAGTGTACCTTATCACAATGGACCAAATGATGGTGTTGTAACTTATGCAAGTATGACACACAGAAATGATATGGAATTTATTGAAGTACCACATACACACTATGAAGTAATGTGTAGTGATACAGTTTCTGATATAATTATGCAGAAATATAACAGTATTTAATAAATACCTATGTGAGAGTGATAATAATGTCTGTGTTTCTGGCACTTGTGTCAGGTCAGATAGCGATAGCGTCTGATTATATGGACGAATGTAAAAAACAAGTGAAATTTCAGGATGGCCCTGAGTTTATAAACACTAATGACTGGAACGGGCTAAGTGCCTGTTTGAGTAAGTATAGAAAAATTGAGCGTGATAAAGAATACGCTGAATTAAGAGATTTCCTAAAACACAATCCAAGATATAGAGTACCAGGACAGAGTTTAAATCGCTGTTGGGGTAAGCCACGTGAAATGCCATTTGAAAGTGCTGGCATAGAAACCAACGGCAATAGTATGCGAGCGTGGGTAAACTATAAAGATAAACTACCAACAGGTTGTTATGAAAATGCTCCTTGGGATAACAGGGAGGCACGTAAATGAAAATGTTAATTTTTGTAACATTGCTAACTCTTATAGGGCTTGTGTTAGTTGTTTATGATCCTAGCAAGGAATATTGGGAAAATGTAGGACCAACAATGGATCGCACTTTAAATCCGTGTAAGTATGAAAAATGTGAATAAACAAATAAATACGTACAAGGAGACTTCATATGAGTGCAAATGGAATCAGTGATAGAAATACGTATACAAAACAACAAGCACAGGTAGCTAAACTTGATTTGGCAAGTGCAAAAAGACAAGGCAAAGTAGTAGCAGCAGACGGTACTATTACAGGTTCAATTGATCCTACTAAACCGTATTTTAGATCAAAAAATGTATACGACTTAACACAATTGCCTGACACTTTTGATGGCAATATCCCTGGTATTGATAACAACCCCAATACAGGTGGATTGATTACTGGACGTCCATGGACTATGGGCAGTGTATTACCTACACCAGCCACTCCAGTTGTCAATGCAGACAGTACATTTGATATTGACGGTACTATAACAGGCATATATGATAGTTCAAACAGTACAAGTTTTACTGTCGCAATTGATGGTGTAACATATACACTGGGAACAAGTCCAGAGCTAACAGCGGTTGGTGATAACTGGTCACTTGATTTAAGTGCTGGTTCTCAGACACTGGACTATGAGACATCATATGATGTAGTTGCAACCAGTAACGGTACAATTAGCGATACAAGTACTAACGAAATTACCACAGTAAGTGAAATTGCCAATATTGTTGCTGACGCTGATACAAGTTTGCAGATTTGGTATGATGGTAGTGACATTACACAATTCCAACCAACCAATCCAGCAGATGGCGATGGTATTACACAGTGGAACGACAAATCCAACTTTGCTCACAATGCTAACCCAATTGGTACAGGACCAGCGGCTCGTGCAACATACGAAACCAATGAACTAAACACATACAGTGTAGTACGTTTTGACGGTGATGCAGGATTAAGTATTAACCCGTTTGCAAGTTTAGCGAATACAAATGCACAAACTGTTTTTGTGGTTGCCAAAGCAACTAGTTTAGGTGCTGGCACACAATACTTAACAAGTACAAACAACGGCGGATTAAGTATCTTCCATGATGGCGCAGTGTGGAAAACCAATACTAGTGGCGGCACAGGCGCCACCTCAAACGCTGGTGATGCAAATTGGCATATCTTTACACTACAGTATTTTGGCAATGGTGCAACTGACGCAGACAGACTAAAACTACGTATTGACAAGAACGAAGAACTACTGGACTTTACTGCTGACCCAGGCGTGGGATCAACATTGTTAGGTACTACAAAGCAGTACAACTTTGCATGTAGAGATGATGGTGTACATCACTTTGTTGGTGACATTGCAGAAGTACTAATGTTTAACAAAGTATTGTCAGCACAAGAACTTGCTGATGTTGAAGAATATCTCAATACACACTGGGCACTAGGATTATAACCATTAAGCAATATGTCAAGTAGTGACATATTTGATCTACGGCTGCATAGTACCAGTATTGTTTACTGTTTAGTGTAACACCTGTACGCAATTGTATTCTGTTTTTAGTATAATCAATTAAACTGTGTATTACGAAGTCAAGTAATGCTAATAATACTGCCCACTGCCAGGTTGTAAAAAATATCAATACAGCAAAACTTAAAACAGCATGATCACCACAGTGTATCCAAAGTCTTGGTGTTTTTAAATTTGTTTTTGTACCATGCTTTCCGGTAGTCAATCTTGATTGTAATGCTAAGTCTGCTATTGCGTGTTTACACACTAGTAATAAAAATACGGTTAATTCTGTCATTATTCTTTATCTGGTTGTTTCCATAGTGCACTTTTACTGCTATGTCTAGCAATAATGTCATCTATATCTTCCAAGTCAACTGGTAACTTTTCGCCTGTTGCTTTTTCATATTTGTCTCTAAATTCCAACACCATGGTTAGTTTACTGTTAAGGCGTATCATGTCATTGTCCAACATACGCACACGGTCAATAAGTCCAATCAGTGTAGTATTTGCTTTACTTAAAACAGGATCAATTTCTTCAGTGGCCCATTTCCAAACGTAAAACACAAAGTAACCCATGCCCACTGCGGCAATTATTGGGAACCCATACTGATTAATTAATCCTGCTATATCTTCCATTAGTTTGCTCCAAATGTATCCACTAGTGCTGGTCCAAAACTACTACCAGCCCAAAGTATTGCAATCATTGCAATTAGTCCTACAACTATCCATTTCATTTTAAAGTCATCTACTACCATTTTAAGTGCAATCAATTCATTACCCAGTATACGAATTGACATTTCAAATTTTCCTTCTGGTTCATCAATTACCAGTGGTTTATTTTCTTCAGTCATTTTATTTAATCCTCATTATTTTTTGCTATTTTTTCTAATTTACCTGAACGTGTTAACATGAATACATCTCCAGGTTCTGCATCTAATTTACGTAACCATCCAGTGTCGTCAACTTGAAATATATCTTGTGGTTGATATAAAGGCATTGTCTTTAATCCGCCATCTTTGTTACCATCACGGTCCCAGCCCATTACTTCACCAGGCCAATCACCTGTTACTGTAAAGCAGTTAGGACCACTTTGTACTGTATAATCTAACCAAAACATTAGTCTTTCCTTGCGTCATGTTTCCCTTCATTAGCAGCAAGTCTGTCAACATTTGGTTTAACTCCAAGTGCGTAACTCATAAGTGCATCAATTTTAACCAAATCGTTATTCATTGTTTGTACCCTATTGTCTAGCGCACCAATGATGCCTGCTAAACCGTTTACTGATCCTGTTACGCCTTCTAGAATAAATTTCAGTGTCAAAAAAACAAAGTATCCTGCGGCTAGTGCTCCTGCGATGGGGAATCCCACCTCTGAAATTAATACGAATATATCCATGTCACTCTTCTCCTACTGGTATTTATATACAAATTTAATTTACTAAAAGTGAAAAAAGTTGTTGACAATGGTATCTGTTTACTTTATATTGAACTTGTAAACAGAACAGGAGTTTTAGATGACTGACGTATTTGCTGATATTGAAACAATCAAAGATGTACTCATTGCTTGGGAAGAAGGAGCCAGCGATGAGAAGCGTATGGCACGTGAAAGCCTGCGCCGCATGCTAGAACGCAAGGTCCGTGAAGTAGAACAGTTTGAAACTGATCTTGAAGAAATGTACAATAACGTGCCTGTTTAGGCTTGACAATCCCATCATAAGTAGTTATATATAAACTGTAACAAGAGGAGAGATACCATGTGGTACGTAGAAGCAGTTATTGATTATCAAACAGGCGAACGTGAGCGTTATGAAGGTTTAACGCAAGAACAGAGTCGTGTTATCCATTCACAATATAGCCAGCGTGGTGTACCAATGGTATCCTCAGGACGTATGCAGTGAACGATTATCTCAAAAAATTAATTGACGCAATGCCAGAGTACACTGAGCATCCACTGCGTAATACCTTGACTAAAGAAGACTTGGTACGTATTCAGGGTGTACTAGACGGTGAACATGACAATGCGTCACTTGAAGAACTTGATGCTGCACATGACATTTTGTTTGATGCAGTTGTTGGGAAAATGCAAACACATGAAGGTGTGTTGATACTTCAGTAAGAGGTAGTTATGAAACTTTCAGATTTTGAATTAATGAAGACTCACTCTCCAAATGGTGTACAAACACTATTGGATTTTGGTAAGTACGAACTAAGTATCGTTTGTAATGAAATGTCATACGGCAATAAACAAGGTTTGTATGAAATTGCAGTGTTTGAAGATGCCATGCAAACTGAACTACCTGGTATCACTGCCGCAGGTGATACTGTGAAAGGGTGGTTGACAGAAACAGATGTTGACACTATAATTAAGAAACTATTTTTAATTACTGGACAACAACCAACACAAATTTAAATAATTTATGCTGGTTCCTTAGCTCAGCTGGATAGAGCAAGTGACTTCTAATCACTAGGTCGAGGGTTCGAATCCTTCAGGGACCGCCATAAATTATTTTAGCCCTCTTGGTGGAATGGTAGACACAAGAGACTTAAAATCTCTCGCTGGTAACAGCGTCCCGGTTCGAGTCCGGGAGAGGGCACCAAAGTTTCGCTCCTGTAGCTCAGTTGGTTAGAGCTGCCCGCTCATAACGGGTAGGTCGCAGGTTCGAGTCCTGCCGGGAGCACCAAAAATCACTATGCTTTTGCGCTAACATTTCAGTATACAGTAAATATCATTGTTACAAAAATGTAAAAGCTGAAAAAGGCAAAAAAATGTCCAAAACAGAATTTAAGTGGGCCAACCAACTTCACTGGATGGTAAAAGGTCATCTCATTCCCGCAGAATGGTCAAGTGACGAAAAACAAGTTCAAGCAGTAGCAGATAGTTATATGAGACGCCTATGGGGAAACCATGAGGCGTCTATTCATTTAGTGGGCTTTGATGAAGCCTGGGAGCAACGATATGGTTAGCAGAGCAATAGCAAATCTAAGTAACGAAGACTTAACGTACTTGGAAAAACTACTAGGCAAGGAATTTGCCAGTCAAAACGAACGCAAAAAACAGTTTCAAACAAAAAATGGTTGGACACCCAAGGATGACAGTCAAAAAGTGTTAAGACTGTTAAATGCAGTTAGAAGTCAAAAAAATCTATCGACAATGCCCAAATGGTAGTGTATAAATAAACTGTTAGCGTTGAAGCAACGTGGACACATACTGGACCCGGGGGCGGTACCCGGCGACTCCACCAAAAGAGGAAAAGGAAA
>Ga0255762_10003984_pt1 | contig 11479 bp, 8 predicted proteins | sample 101ome_16_FD_179962 | JGI IMG/M metagenome (GOLD analysis project Ga0255762, IMG submission 179962) | Coastal salt marsh microbial communities from the Groves Creek Marsh, Skidaway Island, Georgia - 101401AT metaG (version 2) | ecosystem: Environmental > Aquatic > Marine > Intertidal zone > Salt... | reverse complement strand
TTGGAATGTGGTTTTGATCAATATGTTTCGTTAGAGAGTGAGGTTAATTTTTTAGGAAAAGAAAAACTTAAAAAAATTAAGTTAGATGGAATTAAAAAAAAACTAATGGGTGTTAAATTTGATGCTAAAGAAATTAGTTTATCAGGATCATTAGATCTGAAAGATGATAATGACAATATCATTGGGGAATTGAGATCTGCATGTTATTCCCCACATTTTGGAAAAGTTATTGGAATAGCTATGATGAAAAAACCACATTGGGAAGTATCTCAAAGAGTTAAAGCAGAGATAAACAGCAATATTTGCACTGGAATCGTTTGCGATTTGCCTTTCATTTAGTATAAACTTCAACAAAATCATGAATATAGCAATCGTTGGAGCCACGGGTAATGTTGGCAGAAAAATCTTAGAAGTTCTCGAAAGGAGAGAGCTGGCTATAGATAATTTATATTTATTAGCATCATCTAGAAGTGCTGGATCTAAAATTAATTTCAATGGAAAAGAACATGAGGTAATTAATCTTGAAACTTTTGACTTTTCGAAAGTAAAAATTACCTTTTTTGCAGCCGGAGGAAAAATTTCAGAAAATTTTGCTGAAATTGCTGCAAAACATTCTTTAGTAATTGATAATTCAAGTTTTTATAGAATGGATCCTGATGTTCCTTTAATAGTGCCTCAGGTAAATTCAGATCATCTACATAACATAAAAAAAAATATTATTGCAAATCCAAATTGTTCGACTGCTCAACTTGTTATAGCTTTAAAGCCATTGCATGATTTATTTAAAATTAAAAGAATAGTTGTTTCAACTTATCAATCGGTATCAGGAGGAGGGAAAGCTCCTATGGATGAATTGATAGAACAAACAAAGCAGGTGCTGCAAAATAATAAAGTTGAGTCTAAAAATTTTACAAAACAAATTGCATTCAATGCAATTCCCCACATAGATGTATTTGCTGATGATGGTTATACCAAAGAAGAACTTAAAATGACAAATGAAACAAAAAAGATTTTAGATAATGATATAGATCTAACAGCTACATGTGTAAGATTACCTGTATTAGTTTCGCACTCAGAGTCGGTTAACATAGAATTCGATAAACCTTTTAAATTAGAAAAGATTAGAGAGGCTTTAGATAATTTTGAAGGTTGTAAAGTAATTGATGAACGAGCTGATGGTGGTTATTCAACTCCTTTGGAGGCTGAAGGCAAAGATGAAACTTTTATTTCTAGAATCAGAGAAGATAAAACTGTAACCAATGGTTTGAATATGTGGATTGTGTCAGATAATCTTTTGCGAGGTGCAGCTTTAAATGCAGTTGAGATTGCTGAAACATTAATTAAGAATAATTTTTATGGAAAATAAAAGACCATTATCTCCACATATACAAATTTATAGATGGCATATTTCATCATTGGTATCTATCTCACACCGAATAACAGGAATTATTAATATTGTTGCAATAACATTGATTTGTTTTTGGGTATCTCTATTAGTTTTAGGAGATGCTAACTACAATTTTATTAATCAATTTTTAAATTCTATTTTAGGAAAGTTTTTTATCATAGGTTTAGTGTGGTCTTTTAGTTTTCAAATGTTGAGTGAAATTAGACACTTAATAATGGACATGGGTTATGGCTTTGAATTACAAACAACTCGTATCACAGGTCTTATGGTTATTTTTGGGTCTTTTTTATTAACAATTTTGATTTATTTAATAGGTAAAAATTTTATTTAGTATGAATTTAGCTACAAAAAAATGGATATTTATAAAGATATCGTCAGTAATTTTATTACCTTTAATGTTCTGGTTTATCATTAATTTTGTAATGATTTATGACAATGACTATTTAGAGGTTGTAAATTTTTTTACAGAACCATTCTCTAAGTTTTTATTTAGCTTGTTTATTATTTTTGCTTATTTTTTTTCTTCACTAACTATAAGTGAGGTTTTTGAAGACTATATAACTGATGATAAAATCAAATATGTCGCAAACAGACTATTATTTATTTCTGCTATAATCATTCCATTATTAACAATTATTTTTTTATTTAATCTTAATTAATGAGTTCTTATAAAATTATTGATCACGAATATGATGTTGTTGTTCTTGGAGCAGGTGGTTCTGGTTTAAGAGCTGCGGTTGGCTTAAGTGAAGCAGGATTAAAAACAGCTTGCATTTCAAAAGTTTTTCCAACTAGAAGTCATACTTCTGCTGCACAGGGTGGTATTTCAGCAGCCCTTGGAAATATGGGTGAAGATGATTGGAGATGGCACATGTATGATACTGTTAAGGGTGCTGATTGGTTGGGTGATCAAGATAGTATTGAATATTTATGCAAAGAAGCACCAAAGGCTGTTATTGAATTAGAAAAATATGGTGTACCGTTTAGTAGAACTGAAGAGGGAAAGATTTATCAAAGACCTTTTGGTGGAATGACTAAAAATTATGGTAATGGCATAGTTCAAAGAACTTGTGCAGCAGCAGATAGAACAGGTCATGCAATACTTCACACGCTTTATGGACAAGCTTTGAAACATAATACAGAATTTTTTATAGAATATTTTGCATTAGATTTATTAATGAAAGATGGTGAGTGTAAAGGATTAATAGCATGGAATTTAAATGATGGAACAATCCATAGATTTCGAGCGCATACAGTAATTATTGCAACAGGTGGCTATGGAAAAGTGTATTATTCAGCAACATCAGCTCACACTTGCACGGGGGATGGAAATGCAATGGTGCTCAGAGCCGGACTACCTTTGCAAGACATGGAATTTGTACAATTTCACCCAACAGGAATATACGGTCATGGCACTTTGATTACAGAAGGTGCTAGAGGAGAAGGAGGTTATCTTACAAATTCAAAAGGTGAGAGATTTATGGAAAGATATGCGCCTAATGCAAAAGATCTAGCCTCAAGAGATGTGGTGAGTAGATCAATGTCAATTGAGATTAATGAAGGAAGAGGAGTTGGTAAGGAACAAGATCATGTTCATCTAAATTTAAGTCATTTAGATAAAGAAATTATCGAGAGTAGATTGCCAGGAATTACAGATGCTGCAAGATTGTTTGCAAATGTTGATGTTACTAAAGAACCAATTCCAGTTGTGCCCACTGTTCATTATAATATGGGAGGAATTCCAACCAATTATAAAGGAGAAGTTTTGACAGTGAATGGTTCTGAAAAAACTGTCCCTGGGTTAATGGCAATTGGAGAGGCAGCTTGTGTTTCAGTTCATGGCGCTAATAGACTAGGATCAAATTCTTTAATTGATCTCGTTGTTTTTGGAAGAGCAGCAGCAAAAAGAGCTTCTGAGTTGGTTAAACCAGGAACACCTCATGAGGAGATTGGAGAGTCTGAAACTCAAAAATGTTTGGATAGGTTTGATAAACTTAGAAATGCAAATGGTGAAAACAGTACAGCAGATCTAAGACTTTCTATGCAAAAAACTATGCAATCTAAATGTGCAGTTTTTAGAACGGAAAAAACACTTAAAGAAGGAGTTGATGAAATCAGAAAAACATATGATGGAATGGATTCTATTTCTGTTAAAGATAGGTCTTTAGTATTTAATACTGATTTAGTGGAAACTTTAGAATTTGATAATCTTATTAGACAAGCCATAACAACAGTAGATTCTGCATATCATAGAAAAGAAAGCAGAGGAGCTCATGCAAGAGATGATTATCCAAAAAGAGATGATGAAAAATTCATGCAACATACACTAGCATGGTGTGATGGAAAGAATTCAAAAATAAGTTATAGAGAAGTACACAAATCTACTTTAACTAATGAAGTGCAATACTTTCCACCACAAGAAAGAGTGTATTAATGGTTCAAATCAATTTACCTAAGAATTCTGAGGTTACTCAAGGTAAATATTTTCAAGATAAAACTGGTTCAAAAAATATAAGAAAAGTTAATGTTTATAGATGGGATCCTTCTACAGAGGAGAATCCAAGGCTAGATACCTATGAAGTGGATATGGATAATTGTCCTTCAAAAGTTTTAGATATTCTAAATAAAATTAAGAATGAAATTGATCCAACATTAGCTTACCGACGATCTTGTGCACATGGAGTTTGTGGATCTTGTGCTATGAACATGGGGGGTAAAAATGGTCTTGCATGCACAACACCTCATGCAGAAATTGATGGAGATATTGATATCTATCCTTTGCCGCATTTAAAAGTTAAGAGAGATTTAATTGGTGATTTAGATGGACTTTATAAGCAATATCAATCTATTGAACCTTGGTTAAAAAATACCTCAACAAAAGAAACAACTGAAATAACACAATCAAAAGAAGAAAGAGCTAAACTTGATGGCGCCTATGAATGTATTATGTGTGCATGCTGTTCCACATCATGTCCTAGTTATTGGTGGAATGGAGATAAATACTTGGGCCCTGCGGTTCTACTTCAAGCTTATAGATGGATCATTGATAGTAGAGACGAAGAAAGAGAAGCAAGATTAAAAAAAGTTGCAGATGAACTAAAACTTTACAGATGCCATACTATCCTAAATTGTACTAATGCTTGTCCAAAAGGCTTAAATCCAGCAAAAGCAATTGCTGAATTAAAAAAAATGATTGCTACAGCTAATGTTTAAATAGACTAACAAGCTTTTTTGATTTAAAAGACCGTATTCATGAAATTAATAGAGCACTTTGTTGGGGGCAAAATTATCCCTGGTTCATCAGATAAAAAGGGTAAAGTTTATAATCCTGCAACTGGAGAACAAGAATCTGAAGTAAGACTTGCTTCTAAATCAGACTTAGATCAAGCAGTTGAAGTTGCAAAAAAAGCTTTTGAAACTTGGTCATTAAAACCTCCTCTTCAAAGAGCAAGAGTGATGTTTAAGTTTAAAGAATTAATCGAAAAAAATTCTGATGAACTTACTAAATTAATTGTTTCCGAGCATGGTAAAGTTTATGACGATGCACAGGGTTCATTAACAAGAGGACTAGAGGTAGTTGAATTTGCTTGTGGAATCCCTCATTTACTAAAAGGTGAATTTTCAGAAAATGTAGGAACTAATGTTGATAGCTGGTCAATGAGGCAACCATTGGGAGTTGTCGCTGGTATTACACCATTTAACTTTCCAGCAATGGTTCCAATGTGGATGTTCCCAATTGCTATAGCATGTGGAAATACATTTATACTTAAACCTTCAGAAAAAGATCCTTCATGTGCAATCAAATTAGCAGAATTATTAAAAGAAGCAGGTCTTCCTGATGGTGTATTTAACGTGATTAATGGTGATAAAGAGTCGGTTGATGCAATTTTGGAGAACAAAGATATTAAAGCAGTAAGTTTTGTAGGATCAACACCTATCGCTAAGTATATTTACGAAAATTCAGCTAAAAATGAAAAAAGAGTTCAGGCATTAGGTGGAGCCAAAAATCATTTAGTAGTTATGCCTGACTGTGATTTAGATGGTGCTGTAAATGGTTTAATGGGTGCAGCATACGGTTCTGCTGGCGAAAGATGTATGGCTCAGTCTGTTGCGGTAGCTGTAGGAGATATAGGTGATGAGTTAGTTTCAAGATTATCAAAAAAAGCAGAAGCTTTAAAAGTCGGTCCTGGTATGGATAAAACATCTGAAATGGGGCCCTTAGTAACTAAAGAGCATCTAGAAAAAGTTAAAAGCTATGTGGATCTTGGTGTTGAAGAAGGAGCTAAACTAGTTGTAGATGGAAGAAACTTAAAACTTCAAGGTTATGAAAATGGATTCTATATAGGTGGTTGTTTATTTGACCATGTCACAAAAGATATGAGAGTTTATAAAGAAGAAATATTCGGTCCAGTTCTATCAGTCGTTAGAGTAAAAACTTTTGAAGATGCAGCTAAATTAATTAATGATCATGAGTACGGAAATGGCGTAAGCATTTATACTAGAGATGGAGATGCAGGTAGAACTTTTGCAAGTAAAATTCAAGTAGGTATGGTTGGTATCAATGTTCCAATCCCAGTTCCAATGGCGTTCCATAGTTTTGGAGGATGGAAAAGATCTTTATTTGGAGATAGTGCAATGCACGGTATGGAAGGAATTAAATTTTATACAAAATTAAAAACAGTAACATCAAGATGGCCATCAGGTATCCGTTCAAACGCGGAATTTGTAATGCCAACAATGAAATAAGGAAAAATAATGAGTAAAATATCTTTGATTGGCGCAGGTCAAATAGGTGGAACTTTAGCACATTTAATTGGAACAAAAGAATTGGTAAGCGAAGTAGTTTTGTTTGATGTTGCAAGTGGAATTGCAAAAGGAAAAGCACTTGATATAGCACAATCCTCATCAGTCGATGGTTTTAATGTAAAATTTTCAGGCACTGATGATTATAAAGACATTAAAGACTCAGATGTAATTATTATTACTGCTGGTGTTCCAAGAAAACCTGGTATGAGCAGAGATGATTTATTAGGGATTAACTTAAAAATTATTAAACAAGTAGCAGAGGGTATTAAGCAGAACGCTCCTAATGCATTTGTTATATGTATTACTAATCCATTAGATGTCATGGTTATGGCATTTCAAAAATTTTCAGGTTTACCAGCTAATAAAGTTGTTGGGATGGCTGGAATTTTAGATAGCTCAAGATTTAAATTATTTTTATCTTTAGAATTAAATGTTCCAGTAAAAGAAATAGATGCAATGGTAATGGGTGGACATGGAGATACTATGGTGCCAATGCCTAGATTTACCAAAGTTTCAGGAACACCTTTGCTTGATTTAGTAAAAGAGGGAAAAATTTCTCAAGAAAGATTAGAAGAAATCAATCAAAGAACTAGAGATGGTGGGGCAGAGATAGTTAAATACCTTGAAAAAGGTTCTGCATTTTATGCACCTGCAGCATCAGGAGTTCAGATGGCTGAAGCTTATTTAAAAGATGAAAAAAAATTACTACCATGTGCTGTTCAATTAAATGGAGAGTATGGTGTAGACAGTGTCTATGCAGGTGTTCCAGTTGTTATTGGAAAAGATGGAGTGGAAAAAATAGAGCAAATTGATTTAGATGATAAAGAGAAAAAAGAATTTATGCATTCTATTGATGCAGTTAAAGCTCTATGGGAAGCGGCATCTAAAATAGATCCTGATCTTTCTAAGTAATAATGAATATTCACGAACATCAAGCTAAACAAATTCTAAAAAAATATGGTGCAACTGTTCCAGAGGGTGTGTTTGCTTTATCAGTTGATGAATTAGTAGAAAAAGCAAAAACATTAAATACCAAAAAATATGTTCTAAAAGCTCAAATTCATGCAGGAGGAAGAGGTAAAGCTGGGGGAGTAAAAATTTTAGATACTATTGAAGAATTAAGTGAAGCAGCGAAAGAGATGATGGGAAAAACTTTAGTTACTCATCAAACAGGTCCTGAAGGAAGAGAAGTAAAAAGATTATATGTTGAAGAGTCGTCAAACATAGATAAAGAGTTTTATTTATCTTGTTTAGTTGATAGAGCTAGTTCAAAAATAGCTTTCATATCCAGTGATCAAGGTGGAATGGATATCGAAGAAGTAGCAAGCAGCACACCTGAAAAAATTATCACAACTAAAGTTGATATAAATAGTGAAATTTCAGACAAAGATTGTGAAGAGATAGTTAAAATCTTTGACTTAAGTGATAGCGCAAAAACTCAAGCAATTTCACTAATAAAATCAATTTATCAAATGTTTATAAGCACAGATGCAAACATGGTTGAAGTTAATCCACTAATTTTAACCAACGAAGAAAAAATAATCTGTTTAGATGCAAAAGTAAATTTTGATTCTAACGCTTTATTCAGACATCCCGAAATTGTTGAATTAAGAGATTTAAATGAAGAAGATCCAACAGAAATAGAAGCAAGCAAACATGATCTAGCTTACATAAAATTGGATGGAAGTATTGGCTGTATGGTTAATGGTGCAGGTTTAGCTATGGCAACAATGGACATAATTAAATTATATGGAAAAGAGCCAGCTAATTTTTTAGATGTTGGTGGTGGTGCCTCAAAAGAAAAAGTTTCAGCAGCCTTAAAGATAATTCTATCAGACAAGAATGTTAAAGGAATTTTAGTTAATATTTTTGGAGGAATAATGAGATGTGATGTTCTTGCTCAAGGAGTGGTAGATGCAGCTAAAGAAATAAATATTAGTGTTCCATTAGTTGTTAGACTTGCTGGAACAAATTTTAAAGAAGGAAAAGAAATATTAGATAACTCAGGTTTAAAGTTAATATCTGCTGAAAATTTAGATGATGCAGCAAAAAAGATTGTAGAGGCAATTAAATAAAATGTCCGTTTTAGTAAATAAAAACACAAAAGTAATCTGTCAAGGTTTTACAGGTGCGCATGGTACTTTCCACTCTGAACAAGCCATTAAATATGGAACTAATTTAGTTGGTGGAGTAACTCCTAAAAAGGGTGGTCAAAAACATCTAGATAGACCTGTTTTTAATAGCGTTATTGAAGCAAAGGATAGTGTTGGCGCAGACGCGACAATGATTTATGTTCCTGCTAAATTTGCTGCTGCTGCTATCATTGAAGCAATTGATGCATCTGTAGAATTAATAGTTTGTATTACTGAAGGTATTCCAGTTCAGGATATGCTTAAAGTAAGACAAAAATTAAATGGCTCAAAGAGCAGATTGATTGGACCAAATTGCCCAGGAATAATTACACCAGATGAGTGCAAAATTGGAATTATGCCAGGAAATATTCACAAAAGAGGATCGGTAGGAATTGTATCAAGATCAGGAACACTTACTTACGAGGCGGTTGCACAAACAACTGAAAATGGTTTAGGTCAATCGACTTGTATTGGTATTGGAGGTGATCCGATTAATGGAACAAACTTTATCGATTGCTTAGATTTATTTTTAAATGATGAAGAAACAGAATCTATTTTAATGATTGGAGAAATCGGAGGTACAGCAGAAGAGGAAGCTGCTGAATTCGTTAAAAATCACAAAATCAAAAAACCAATAGTTGGGTTTATTGCAGGAATTACAGCTCCCCCAGGAAGAAGAATGGGGCATGCAGGAGCTATTATTTCTGGTGGAAAAGGTGGTGCTGAGGATAAAATTAAGAAAATGGAAGAATCTGGTATTACAGTCGCAAAATCGCCTTCAATAATTGGAAAAACTTTATTTAATAAATTGTCAAATTGAAAAATAATAATAGAGCATTATATTAAATAAATAGATGTCATCATCAAAAAATCTTGAATTCGAAAAAACTTCATTTTTAAACAAATCAAATAGTGCATTTATTGAGCGAATGTATCTTAAGTTTATAAACAAGGAGGCAGACTTACCAGAAAGTTGGAAGGATTATTTTGAAGGAATTGGGGATGAGCTTAATATTGTTGCAAAAGAAATTAATGGACCTTCATGGGGGCCTAAAAAAAATAAAGTTGATATAGACGAACTTCAAAAGAAAATTGATCAAAAAGAAAACAATCTAGAAAACAAATTAGTAGATAGATCAGAGAAATTTAATTATCAATTACTAGCAAATTCTAACAAAGACTCTATTAGCGCTGTTTCTCTTATTCGTGCCTATAGGTTAAGAGGACATTTGTTGGCTAATCTTGATCCGTTAGGAATGAGAGAGTCAGATTACTTAGATGAGTTGCATCCAGAGTTTTATGGATTCAAAAAAGAGAATTATGATAAAAAAATATTCTTGAATGGAGTGATCAATAGAAAAGATGCCACTATAAAAGAAATATTAAAATTTTTGAAAAAAACCTATTGTGGGAATGTAGGTTATGAATTTATGCATATTTCTAATCCAGATGAAAGAAAATGGTTTAGAGATAGAATTGAGCAAGACGCTAATGCTCTTGAATTTACTAAAAATGGTAAAGAAGCAATTTTAAATAAGTTAGTTCAGGCAGAGGGTTTTGAAAAATTTCTAGCAACAAAATATGTTGGAACCAAAAGATTTGGTCTTGATGGTGGAGAAAGTTTAATTCCGGCATTAGAGCAAATAATAAAAATTAGCGGTCAATCACAAGTTAAAGAAGTTAAAATTGGAATGTCACACAGAGGTAGATTAAATGTCTTGGCAAATGTTTTACAAAAATCCTACAAAAGAATATTTAATGAATTTGCTGGTGAATTTGGCAATACATCGGATGAAGGAGCTGGAGATGTTAAATATCATCTAGGTGCTTCGTCGAATAGAGAATTTGATGGTAATTCTGTGCACGTAAGTTTAACAGATAACCCGTCTCACTTAGAAGCAGTTAATCCTGTAGTATTAGGCCAAACTAGAGCTAAACAGTTTTTTCATAAAGACAAAGAGAGAAATAAAGTAATTCCAATTTTAATTCATGGAGATGCTGCATTTGCAGGACAAGGAGTAGTAGCTGAATGTTTTGCTATGTCAGGATTGCCAGGTCATAATACAGGTGGAACAATTCATATTATTGTTAATAATCAAATAGGATTTACTACAAGTCCAAGATTTGCTCGTTCTTCACCATACCCATCAGATGTTGCAAAGATGGTTGATGCTCCAATAATTCATGCAAATGGAGATGATCCAGAAGCAGTTGTTTATGCGGCTAGAATAGCCTCAGAGTTTAGACTTAAGTTCAATAGAGATGTAGTTGTAGATCTAATTTGTTATAGAAGGTTTGGTCATAATGAGGGAGACGAACCATCGTTTACTCAACCATTAATGTACAAAAAAATAAGATCTCATCCTACACCTGTTAAGGTCTATGGAAAAAAATTGATAGATCAAAAAGTAATTTCAGATGAAGATTTAGAAAATGTAATTAAAAAATTTAAAGATTTACTTGATGATCAATTTAAAAATGCCAAAGACTATAAGCCTAAAATTGCTTGGTTTGAAGGAACATGGTCTGCATATAAACCTGAAAAAGGAAAAGATAAAAGAGGTGTAACAGGAGCAGATACTAAAAAGTTATTAGAAATTTCTGAAAAAATAAATTCATCATCAGATGATTTAAATTTACACAAAACAATAGTCAAAATATTAAATAATAGAAAAGAAGCTGTCAGAAGTGGATCTAATATTGACTGGTCAACAGCTGAAGCCTTAGCCTTTGGATCTTTGTTAGAAGAAGGTTATCCAGTAAGATTAGTTGGTCAAGACTCTGGAAGAGGCACTTTTAGTCAAAGACACTCTGTTTTAAGAAATCAAAAAGATAATAGTCGATATGTTCCATTAAATAATATTTCAAAAAATCAAAAACAATTTGAAGTAGTTGATAGTTTTTTATCTGAATTAGCTGTTCTAGGATTTGAGTATGGTTATAGTTTGGTTGAGCCTAATACACTTACTCTCTGGGAGGCTCAGTTTGGAGATTTTGCAAATGGTGCTCAGGTTGTAATTGATCAATTTATTGCATCAGGAGAAAGAAAATGGACAAGAGCTTCTGGACTAGTAATGTTGTTACCTCATGGATATGAAGGTCAAGGACCAGAACATTCATCAGCTCGACTAGA
>Ga0255762_10003983_pt1 | contig 11479 bp, 6 predicted proteins | sample 101ome_16_FD_179962 | JGI IMG/M metagenome (GOLD analysis project Ga0255762, IMG submission 179962) | Coastal salt marsh microbial communities from the Groves Creek Marsh, Skidaway Island, Georgia - 101401AT metaG (version 2) | ecosystem: Environmental > Aquatic > Marine > Intertidal zone > Salt... | reverse complement strand
CTTGCATGGCGCCTTCGGCCGTTCTCGCGCGTTGAGAGAAGATGTCCAAAATCAATGCCGTTCTGTCGCAGACGCGGAGCTTGTCGCCCAAGGCTTTCTCGATGTTTACGCCTTGCTTCGGGGTTAATTCGTCGTCAAAAACGACTAAATCGGCAAATTGTTTGCGTTTGAAGGTAAAGATTCCATCGTCCTCCTCCTCGTCGTCGAAATAATCATCGTCGCTGTAGTCCTTGTAATACATTTCAAACAAACTCCCAGAGCTGTCGTCCTCGTCTTCCTCCCATTCCTCGTCCTCGTCTTCACTTTCGTCCCAATCAAAACTCCCATCGTCGTCGTCTTCGTCGTCGTCGTCGTCGTCGTCGAAATCATATTCTCCTTTCCCATTCAACTTCATCTTTTTCCCTTCCGCGACGTTCGGACTTTCCACGCCGCACACCTCTCTCAATTCGCTGATTTTCCCTCTTCCTAAAAACGTTCTCGCGTTTGGCGTTTTCAAATTCTGCGTCACTCTCCCTACCACCACCAACCCAGCCGCATCGCACAACCTCTCCAGCTCGCTCAAAGAATCGTCCACAGAGAAAGTCGCGTTTGCGTTTTTCTCGCTTTTCTTCTCGCCTTTCTTCCCGACGCCGACGACTACGCATCGCAGCGGTTGCGACCGCGTCTCCCAGTAATCTCGCGAGTCGTCGTCGTGCTTCTTCTTCTTGCTGTTATCGTAATCGCTCTCTCCGTATCTGCCGCTGCTGCTATTGCTACCGCGAAAGGTGGAAGAAGATGCCATCATCGACGACGAAGAGTACGATTCAACGCCCAAACCGTATTCTCTCTCGATGATTTCCTCCCACGTCAAATTTTCGTATTCCAACTCTTTATCCATCTTCTTCTTCTTCTCCTTTGTTTTTTGTGTCGCGGTCGCGCTTCCTCGTTCTTCCGGCGTCGTCTTCGATGTCACGGTCGGTTTTGTCAGAGACCCGGCCGCGCCTCTTTCTCCTTCTTTCCTCCTCGTCGTCGTTTCGGTGGTCGTCCACTCGCCGTCGTCCGCTAAAAACACGTCTTCTTCTTCTTCTTCTTCTTCTTCTTCTCCATCGCGTCGCTGCTGGCGTTGAACAAAGTTCTCATCGCTCGTCTTCGCGGAGGTGGACGTTTTGGAAAAAGAACCACCCCCCGGACGACGACGACGAAGACGACGACGACCATCGAGGGGGCCAGAAAACGACGACGACGACGACGTCCTCCTCCTCGTCGAGGAGGCCGACGAGAGAAGAAACGCCGCGCCCCCCTCGCGCGCACACGCGCAGGACGAAAACATCATCATTTTTTGTGACGACTTGACGAGTAGTGAGCTCCGTGTTTTTTCCCCAGACTTTGAAAAAAGAAGAAGTGACGTGACATGACATGCGAGATCTCGCGAGAAAAAAAATATACACATACACACATAGATCTCTTTCCGCGCGCGCGGCTGGTGAACAACTTCTCGTTCTTTGTACGGACGAGAGCGCAAATTGTTGGCATCATGTCGTCGACGACGCGCCCGTGGGAACGACGGATCGGGAAGAGAGACGTGTCGTTGCTGTGGGATGTGATCGTGAATGACGACGATATTTGTTTCGAGCACATTTTGCCGAGATTGAATCGAAACGAGGTGAAGTTTTTGTACGGAGTGAATGCGGAGACGAGAGCTTTGATTAAGAGATCATCTCGCGAGAGAGAGTTGAAATGGAGTTTCAGAGTGAGCGAAATGTTGTCGATATCTACTTTGGAAATCGCGTGGAAGGATCGATCGTTAGGGGGGAGTAAGTGGTTGTTCAAACGAGACTTCTGCGAGAAAGTCGCTCGAACGAATAAACTCGAGTTGCTCAAATGGGCGCGAGAGGTGAAAAAGTGTGAGTGGGACAAAAAAACGATTGCTGTGGCCGCGGAACAAGGTAATCTGGAAATGGTGAAGTATTGCGTTGCAAATCGGTGTCCTATTGATGCTTTGGCATGTGCAAATGCTGCCAGAAATGGTGACTTGGAGTGTTTAAAGTACTTACACGAAGACGTTAAAGCGCCGTGGGATTGGAAGACTGCCTCCGGGGCGGCTGAAAATGGTCATCTCCACATCCTCGAATATCTCGTCGAGCGTGAATACGATGAATATGAAAATAATGCGTGTGAGCGTGCGGCCTTGAATGGTCACTTAGACTGTTTGAAGTACTTACACGAGGTTGCCAAAGCGCCGTGGGGTTGTGATACTGCCTCCTGGGCGGCTTCAAATGGTCATCTCCACATCCTCGAATATCTTGTCGAGCGTGAATACGATCGATATGATGAATTTGCGTGTCGTAATGCGGCCGAGAATGGTCACTTAGACTGTTTGAAGTACTTACACGAGGTTGTCAAAGCGCCGTGGGATTCGAAAACTGCCAATCGGGCGGCTGAAAATGGTCATCTCCACATCCTCGAATATCTTGTCGAGCGTGAATACGATCAATATGACGAACTTGCGTGTGCGTGTGCGGCCGAGAATGGTCACTTGGAGTGTTTGAAGTACTTACACGAAGACGTTAAAGCGCCATGGGATTGGGAAACTGCCTCCGAGGCGGCTTTAAATGGTCATCTCCACATCCTCGAATATCTCGTTGAGCGTAAATACGATGAATTTGACAAAAGTGCGTGTTCGTGTGCGGCCGAGTATGGTCACTTGGAGTGTTTGAAGTACTTACACGAGGTTGCCAAAGCACCTTGGGACTCCCAAGCCGTAGAAGAAGCGCACGCGTATGATAGTCTTCAATGTTTACAATACCTCCTCGACAACGACTGTCCTTTACCAGGAGGTTGGCGATACGAGGACGGAAGGTTACGCACGCCGGGATAATCTCAATTACACAGCAAAAGGTCCATTCGCGAGCGGACGAACAAACAAGCAAACAAACAAACAAACAAACAAACGAACGAATAAACAAACAAACGAACGAACAAAGAAGCATGAAGCGTGAAAGAGAGTGATATATAAGAAGAAGAGGAGGAAAAAGCGGAAGAGGAGGAAGGAAAAGATGTGTTGGACGCTTTGATGAAAACGGTCCTCGCCAAGAACGGGAAGGGGAAGAAGACGAGAACGGAGGAAGCGTTTAAAAAATCGAGGAAAAGAGAAGCGTCGAGGTTGAAAAGAGAGTTGAAAAACGTAAACGTGAAGGAGAACAATCGGAACTTTGAGAGGATGTTCATCGGCGAGACTCTCGTCGACGGCGTCGGGAGGACGACGAGAGTGAATAATACTGCTACAAGTGCTGGTAAAATGGAGGATGACACTGTCGAGGACGATGATGAAGACAATAATAGTAATAATAGCGATGAAAAGAAAGGATGGTATTACCCGTGCGACTGGACGTTAAAGACGAGAGCGACGTTCGCGAAGATTTGTAGTTTGCGCGACGACGATGTTTCTACTAAATGGTGGTTTCTAAAGAATAATCAAAACGTTTTTGTCGTAAAAGAGTTTCACATCATCTCGATGCGAACATTGATTGCGCTCTCATTCGTTCGCAACATTTTTACAAATGGCCAAACATATCCCACAACTCGCTCACTTGCGGGCCGCCGCCGTTCACGACGTTCGTAAACCCTTCTTTCTCCAACCACTCTTTACTTTTTTGTCCTCTCCCACCTCCTCCGCAGTGCGTGATTATCGCTCTGTCCTTTCCGAACGTTTGCAAAATATCCACGTTCGATCCGCTCAAGGCTTTCTTCGTTCTATCGAACGGCGCATTCAGCGCGTTTGGCCGTTTCTCGGTGCCGCAATCTGCGATTGGGAATGTCCCGTTGTTTGCACTCCCGCAGAGTTCATCGGATGGTTCGACAGAAAAATCCGGGTTTCGAGCGTCTACGATTGTTATTTTCTTCGACGCGTCTTGGTTTCGCTCGAGGAAGTCACGCATTTCTGCGTTCGAGGCCACGCCTGGTTTCCTCGCTTCGTCGTCGCTCGAAGATGAAGAAGGTGTTGCCGCTTTCGTCGTAGGGGGTGTCATTTTTCCCTGATGAAATCGTTTCGTCGACAAAACGGACGACTTTGAGAAGAAAGAAGAAGTTTGAGTGGTGTTTTTGAAGAGACAAGGGACTCGTTGAAGCATTGGTCTTCTTCGTCTTCTTCAAAGTCAAAGCTTCTTCGTATCGCGATAAAGCGCGCAAAAGTTTGTTTGAGATTTTATTCCTTTTTGTGTTCAAACCCTAAATACTAGTGAGACAACTCTTCATTAATTAAAACAATTTGAACGACAAAAAGCGCGCTCTAAAATCGAATCTCTCCGTATAACGAGCGAGTGCATTCAAAAGCAAAGCTAAAATCACAGGACCGCTCCGACGACTTTTACGCCGCCGCCGTCGTCGCTCGAGCCGTAGGCAGCGTTTGCCGCCGACGACTCGCTTTTTGTCGCGCTCCGAAGAGGGACGAGATATTCTTCCGCCGCGCTTTCGCGGTATGCTTCTTTGCGAACGAATCGATTGCTTTTGTCGCGCGTAAACGACGCCATCATTTGACTCGCAACCATCCCGAACGCAAACGCCGCCGCAACGACGATGTAATACGCGGTATTTTTGTTCGACGGAGATAGAAAGGATGCGTCCTTGGTTCCGTTTGATGAGCCCAATTTTTGTGATGAGCCCAATTTTGCGGACGTAGTCGCAGTAGACGACGACGACGACGACGACGACGACGACGACGACGACGAGCATCCGAAAGATTCGGTGATTGTGAAACTTGACGCGCCGTTTCCACCGGTATCTGTGAGGTACCCGTCGTTGATTGCTACCGTATATTCGCCCGCTTCAGCTTTCGAAGACGCCGCCGAGGAGATTGGTATGGTCATTGTCCACGAATTTCTTCCGTTTGTTTCGTCTGTGAGGCATTGAAAGGCGTAGTGTAACAAGATGTCAGCGCTGCTCACGGTACCGTCTGCGACGGCGTTTCCGTCGCAATCGGCAGTTCTCGAGATGGAATACGCAGAAACATCGGAGTCAAGTTGCGGACATGAAATTTCTTCCGAAAAATCGACAAATAAAACGTTTCCGTACACTTCGTGAGAAGACGGATACGGGCTCGTCACGTCGGCAATCATGTACAAAGTATCATCCGTTACCGATCCTCGAACGTCCGTCGTCGCGAACGAGTCGTACCCGGAGCAGAAGACTTTCGCTCTGATTTCCCACGGGCCATCTTTCAAGCCGTTCAGAAAGTATTGGTTTTCTAAATCCCACTCGAAACTGCATCCCTCGCCGCGCGCTTGCGAGCATTGTAAATCTGCGGAATCAGTCGCTCCTGCTTCCCAAGCGCTGATCCATTCCCCGGTTCCAGGTCTTCGAAATTGCAAACGGATGAATTGAACGTCTTCGTGAACTAAGTGATTCGTTCCTTTTGTATCTCCGTCGACGTAATCGTCCGACCATAAATTCATAGGATCTGGGTTCATCAAAGTCACGTTGAAGAGATTGGAAGTTTCCGTCGACGCCACGTAGTTTGCGTACGTGTTCCAAGTGCCTTCGTCCCAAGTCACCGACGGGCATTTCTTCTCCCACTTGATATCGCCGAGATACGCCGTGTGTGAAATCGGTGCGCGATAAATTTGACTGCGCGATAGCGCCCACTCGCATTCGGAGATTAACGTCAAACCAATGCTTTCGTACGAGTGCGCCATCGCGCCTCGTTCTATGCGAAGCGAAACGACCGAGTTGACGAGATTACCGCTCATAGATCCATCGTCGGTTGCAGGGATGTCGTGCAAGTGAAACAAATCGCCCATTGGGGACATTTTGTCGTTACCGTTGATTATAAAGTTCAAGTCTTTCATGTTGCCGTACGTATCGCCGGTGTAGTTCGAACCACTGGTTAAGAGCAAACCGAAAATTTGACCCTCACGATAAGGCGATTCGTTCGTTATCGTGATATCAAACAGAGCGCTCGCATCGGGTGCAATGAACTCGTTATTTATGCCATCCGCGGCAGCAATAGAGAGCTCCAGACCTTGTTCTCGCCACATCGTGTTCGGCTCGCCCGGACACTTCGACGCGCCGCCGATGGTTTGGAAAATAGGCGTTCCAAAACGCTTATCGAATTTAACTTGAATGACAAATTTGTCCCCGTGATCCGGGTCGGACAACGTGTACGACGTTTCTAATTCACCATACTTCGCCCACGCCATGGCGTGTTCGAGCGCGACGGATTTCCCGCCCGAGTCGTGGTAATGCCAGTTCGTGTAGGCAACAGCGGCCGTTAATTCGATGTCCATGTTGTTGGTAATCTCGGATTCAGCCTCGAGCGACCACGAGTAACCCCAGCTGTCGATGTTATCTGACACGGAAGAGGAAAACTCGAGCGCGTGACCACCGCCGGAAAATGTCAAATAAACGTTTTCTTCCGTCGTTGCGGTATCCGAAGGCAAATTCGGCTCAGATGCGGGATCGGTATCGGATACAACTGTCCCGGCGATTGTTTGCGAAACCGTTTTACTGGTCCCAAAATTAAACTTGGTATCCATTCCAAAAACAGACGAATCGATCATATCCATCGTTTGCATTTTGGTTATTAAGGCTTCGCTTGAGGAAATTGGAGTTCCGTAACTATCTTCGGTGTTTGGCTCTAAACCGTTCTCAAACGCGTCCACGATTGCCAGATCGTTCATGCCGCGACTCCAGGCCTTATTTGGTTCTTCGGAATTGAACACGTTCTTGCCCGTTTCTGTGCCAGTCTTTTGATAAGTTTCGACCCAGCTGCCTTTGGCAGGCTTCCATCTATTTTCGTTAGCGTATGAATTTTCGGAATTACCATCCACGATTCCCTTGGCCACGTTCTCTGTGATCATGCCCATCGTGTTCGAAAGACCCGACAAACCAGATACGCGACCGTACGAACTACTCATCGAGTCCCAAACGTGTTCGAGATCATCCCAATCTTCATCAAACGTGTAATCGCTCAAAGATGACTTTCCTGTATACGCACCGTACGCCTTGTCTATTTTCTCCTTAAATCTCGCGCCAAAAACGCCGGTGTTAGAAGTGAATGAATCAGCCATGTTTGCAAATTTGGTTTCCGCAGAGGTTTTTGCGGCGTCTTTCAGAAGTTCAGTCGTCGCCGAAGCCGGGTTGAAATCCGGCGTCGTCCAATCTATAGTGTTCGTCCAATCTGTGATTGCCGTTGTCAAACGATCGGCCCAAATAGCCGCGATTTCGTCGGTATCTCTAGATACTGCCTCCAACTCAGCATCACTATTTGAAATTGTTCCGTCCAAAATCCCATCTCTCAAGTATTCGAGCTCGGGAAGAATTTTGTCTTCAATCGTGAACACGTTGATGATATAGCTCGTAGGTTTGCGCGGATACCACTCCACTTCTTGGGTCACGGCCAAGCAATTGTCAGAAGCACCGTCGTCTAGATCGAGAATGTCAGACATTACGTAAACGATTTCGAATCCGCCGCCTAAGAGAACGTCGCCGGGGCGTCCGGCTAACGCCGGGTCTAAAGATGAATCAAGATTTCTATTCAACGTCATGTGGAAGTCCCATCCGTTATCTGTTTCTGCGGAAACGGAAACAGACGGTCCGTCTTCTTCGCGACCACCGCCTATACCCGCTGAAAATCCCATTCCATCTGTATTCGTGTTCGGATTTGCGGTGTCAAAATTTATCTCACCATTAACATAGCCTGAACCTGCACTTAAACCCAAACTTGTTCTGATTGCGACACCAACTCCAGCATCCATGCACCAACTCGAAGCGACGTTAGCGCTACGCGTCGTGAGCAACCCGAGCTCGAGCTCAATGTTCGTTCCTTGCGCTATAGACGCGTACGAATCTCCTCCCGGAGGATCGTGAACGACCGCATACACCAATCCGCGAATAGGCGCCGTCGCGTAAAACTCCTTAGTACTCGTATACCTCGCGGAATAATCTGAACTTTCGCCTCGGACTTTAGACCCAAGCGCGACTAATTCACGCTCAACCTCGGTCGTCGTCGAGGACCACCCGTCGTTTCGAACGACAGTAAAAAATATCGAGCGTCTGTACGGAGAAACCAAGTTAGGTTTGGCACTCCCGGCGTTGATTTCGCGATAATCAGTCGTAGCCCCTGCAGAATCGGTGAATTGCACAAATTGGCTTGTCTCGTCCACGGTGCTGAAGTAGCACGAATCGTCTGGCTCGTTGCTCGAATGGCACAGATTGCTCAATTGTGGCGCGACGTCTTCATTCAAACGAACCGAAATACTTAAGTCTGTGTTCGTTTCGGACGAGAAAGTAGAGCAATATGTGTTCACGCAACTTCCCGAATCGTCTAATGAAGTGCAGTGCGCCTCAAAGACTTGCAACCACGCGTATTTTTTCGTGGTGATGGTCGAAGACAGTTCAGTCGAACTCGACGTACCAATCATGTGACTGGAAGTTAGAGGGTTTGTTGCAGTAGCCGCGTTGAGACACGTCTCGTCCGCATCAATCAATGGCCAGTCAACCGCAAAAGTGACCGTCGTAGTGGAACCGATAGTCGGGTTGGCGCACAAATACCCGTGGTACTGGTACGTCGCCGTCGCGTACGCGGTATCGAGAAAACCCAAAGTACGAACGAGTTCGTCTCTGTCGCGGAAAAACGTGAGTATGTTCGAACCAGGCGCCGTACACGTCGCGGCACTATTACCGGAATCCGAAAGAATTACTGTTTCTGTCAAAGCAGATACACTTGGAGCGACATCGAGTTGAATGTAGTAATCCATCGCGGCGTACGGCCAATAGCGGATATTTGGTGTATTTGCGTCCGTAAGAGTCCATCCACTGATATCTGTATCAGTAACGCTAAGCGCCGCACCGCACCCATTCGCGGGCGTGATGAGCATGGTGTATCCTTCATAAGACGTTCCGCACGCGCCGGCGTATAAGCCGACATCGACGGTGCGTTCCGTCGTGTCGTAGAAAACGATACTTTCTGATCCGTCGATCGCTTCGAGGAGGACGTAACTGTTTGTGGTTACGGTATCTTCGCTCGGCCCGAGAGTCATGGTCGTGATCGTCGTTGTGGAGCACTCGGCGTCGAATCCGTCTTCCGAGTAGCAGATGCTATGATCCCCGTACGAGGCGTGAAACAAGTACGTATCTCCTGGGGTGACGGAAATCTCAAAGTATCCCAAAGCGTCGGCGGTGTATTCGTCCGCTTCTTCGTAAGTACACGAACCATCGTTTCCACATTGTTGCCTGTAGGCGTTAATCACCGCGTACGGTAAACCGCACACAACGTCAGATGTTCTATAATCAGGGAAACGGACCATACCTGAAACGGTCACGACGGTGTTATCTTGGATATCGACCCCGGCGACAGAAAGATGAGAAATCTTTGTAATCGTTTCGCTCTGTTCGGTATCGTAACCTTCGTCCTCGGTGTTGAAAACGTGAACCACGTCGTACAGTTGCTCCGTTGCGATCAATTTGAGATTCACAGAAGCAATAGGAAATGACGCAGATAAAAGAGCATCGAAACCAGAAACTTGCGAGGAAACCTCGTCACCAGACAAAACAATTCGACCGGCATCGTCGGTGCGAACGACCATAGGAATAATCGCTGGGTTGATTTCCGGTTCATCGTCAACGCCGAGAGTCGCGAGAACATCAAAGTCAGTCGAACTACTCGGCGAGGCAAACGAAAAATCAGAAAACGAGGCCGTGACGTTTTCGTACCATATTTGCCACGACGTTGTGGTAACTGGCATGGTAGTGTTTGGGTTCGGCGCCGCCGCGATGGCGGATTGGCCTGTTGTCGTCGCGAGATCACTCGCGTAGAAATTCGTTAAGTAACTCGTCTCCGCGAGGGGATAAACGAGCCACGGCGTTCCAACTACAGCACCGCTGTGAAACGCAGCAACCACGTTCATAAACTCGGTCGAACTTAAATCACCACTTGAATCTACATCGAACGTGTTCCAAAACGCATCCGGAATCACAATAAATGCGTCTACGTACTCCAATCTCGCCGCGGCGTAGACGGAGAATTCCTCCTTTGATACAGCCGTGCTGTTATCGACGTCCGTATCGATGAATGGACTCGGTGGTGGCGGACTCGGCGGCGGGTTTGGTGGCGGAGGGCTCGGTGGTGGCGGAGGGCTCGGTGGCGGAGGGCTCGGTGGTGGCGGAGGGGGCGGCGGCGGGGGTGGTGGCGGGGGGGGCGGTGGGGGGGGGGGGGGGGGTGGGGGAGGTGGAGGAGGAGGTGGCGGAGGAGGTGGAGGAGGTGGCGGAGGAGGTGGAGGCAATGGCGTTTTTGTCGGAGTTGGTTGTGGGGGCCTACTCGCTATTGGTGTTTTTGTTGGGGTTGGATTTGGTGTGGATGTTGGCGGCAACACACACTCGTCATAAATTTTAGTCAGGTAGTCGTTAGCTTCTTTACATCCAGAATCAGGACATGTAAAGATCTCTATCTCGTAATCATATATACAACAGCCACCGTCATTTACAGGCTTGTTCCACTCTAACAATATATAATTATTTTGCACAGAAGCCGTCACATTGTTAGGCTTACATGGAGGAACACATACATCTTGTCCGCAAGAAAGTTTTTGGTTATATGTCTTGGGCGTTTTAATATTGCTGCAAAAATCTGGACTTGGTGAAGGGGTTGGGCTTGGTAATGGAGATCGAGTAGGTGTTGGGGTGATCGTCGCACGCGGAGTGGGGGTTATCGACGGACTGGGTGTTGGTCTAGGAGTAGCAGATGGCAATGGAGGATTATACTTCTGACACAGATCACACAAATCTGATGCGCATTGATTTTCATTACAGCATTCGCTCGTCACGAAAGGGCATATGTAGTTTTCCAATCGGTTATAATAGCTGTTCACTAAGGTTTTTCCTGCCGATGCTATACTAGCAATAAGAGCATTATACGACGATGCGACAGTCGATCTCCTCATACTGCCAGAATCATCGACAAATATAGCAACCTCCTTAAAGCTGTTAAGGTCGGGCAGTGCTGTTGGATCTGACGATGCTGCTGCTAATTCTTGACACGCAGCCCAGGCATCAGTATAGTTTGATCCTCCATTGTCTCTGCGTATATTTTTGCTAAGATCTGCGTAGTATGACATTAGTCTGGGATTAGTTAGGTATAGCGGAGGATACCGAACTCTTCCGTTAGACCCTTCAGTAACATCCAATACAAAAACTAATCTTCTAGGAAAAGCACATAGCCATTTTTCTACCTGCGCTGGAAGATCAGCGTTAGCACTACTAGATTCGTCTATAAAAGCTATACAGATTAGTTCTTCGCAGTTATCAACAGGGGGTGGTCCTGGCGGTGGTGGCGGTGGAGGAGGTGGTGGAGGAGGCGGTGGAGGAGGCGGTGGAGGAGGCGGCGGTGGTGGAGGCGGTGGTGGAGGAGGCGGCGGTGGTGGGGGCGGTGGAGGAGGAGGGGGCGGTGGAGGAGGCGGTGGTGGAGGTGGCGGAGGAGGCGGAGGGGGAGGGGGAGGTGGGGGGGGTG